>Ga0315905_10008166_pt1 | contig 10572 bp, 12 predicted proteins | sample LakEriMetagenome_5_FD_203522 | JGI IMG/M metagenome (GOLD analysis project Ga0315905, IMG submission 203522) | Freshwater fungal communities from buoy surface, Lake Erie, Ohio, United States - Buoy 4 MA121 | ecosystem: Environmental > Aquatic > Freshwater > Lake | place: USA: Lake Erie, Ohio... | reverse complement strand
ACGCCCAATGCAAGCTACAACGTTGAGCTGCACTTTTACTATTACCCCGAGTCCATCGTTCAAACTCCAGTTACCACGCTTGGAACAGTTACAGGCGGGAGCGCTTACACCAACGGCACTTATTTGAATGTGCCTTTGACGGGTGGTTCTGGTTCTGGCGCAGTTGCTAATGTTGTGGTTTCTGGTAACGCAGTTACTTCGGTTGTTCTGGTGCAAGGCGGCACGGGATTTGTGGTGGGCAACACATTAAGCGCAAGCGCGTCGAGTATTGGTGGAACTGGCTCAGGTTTTTCTGTTCCTGTTTCGGCTGTTGGTAACGCTCTTGGCACATCATGGCTTGGCGACAACTTTGATTCAGTCTTGTTGTACGGCACCATGTGCGAAGCTCTTACGTACATGAAGGGCGAAGCGGATATGTTGAAGCTGTACCAAGAACGGTACGTTCAAGCCATTGCTCTGTATAAAAATCTGGCAGATGGCAAGCAACGGGCTGACGCATATCGTGACGGTCAAGTTAGGATTGCAGTCTCATGAGCAGTATTGTCCAAACGCAGACCACCAGCTTCAAGAAAGAGCTGTATGAGGCCGTGCATAACCTTGCCACTGATACGCTCAAGATTGCGCTGTATACGGCCAGCGCAGACTTGAATGAAGCCACCACGGTGTACTCCACAACCGCAGAGGTGGCTGGCACAGGTTACGTTGCTGGCGGAGTCACATTGACTGGCGTAACCATCAGCTCTTCAGAATACACAGCCTACGTTGACTTTGCTGATGTGGTGTTTAACGCATCCGTAACGTCCCGTTGTGCTTTGATCTACAACAGCAGCAAGGCCAATAAATCTATTGCTGTGTTGGACTTTGGCTCGGATAAAACATCGACCAACTTTACAATTACAATGCCTGTAAACGGCGCTACAACCGCGCTTATTAGGAGCTCAAATTGATTGTTACAACCACCAAAGGCGACATGGACGACTCTTTGCTTGAAAAGAAAGAGGGCTCTATAGACAATGACAATGAGTACACGATTTGGACGGAATACTGGCTGGAAGGTGAGCTTGTTCACCGCTCCGTGCATGTGCAGTTGAAAAAAAATGTTGCGGCGGATGGTATTGCCGCTATGCTTGGCTAACACGGAGACTTAAATGGCTAACTCTCAAGCAATGACCACATCGTTCAAGGGCGAAATCCTTCAAGCGCTGCACAATTTTGGTGTTACTGTAGTCCGCGCTGGCACAGGCGCAGACACTTTTAAAGGCGCTTTGTATTACGCAACAGGTTCTTTGGGCGCAGGCACAACTGTGTACTCCACAACTGATGAGGTTGTTGGCACAAACTACGCTGCTGGCGGCGTGACGGTCACCAATGCAACGGCCCCGGCCACAGGTGGCACTACGGCATACTGGACGCCCTCGGGCAGTTTGGTGTATTCCAACGTGACCATCACCACGGCGTTTGACACCGTCCTGATCTACAACAGCACGCAAACCAACCGCGCTGTTAGCGTCCACACCTTTGGATCACAGACTGTGACTGCTGGCACGTTTACACTGACAATGCCTACCAACGCTCCCGGCACTGCTCTGTTGAACCTTGCTTAAGGCGCAGTCATGGCGCTCGTACTTGCGGATCGCGTCCAAGAAACCACGGTAACGACTGGTACTGGCACGATCACGCTTGCCGGCGCTGTTACCGGGTTTCAGACTTTTGCTGTAGTTGGTAACGGAAACACCACCTATTACACGCTGACCAGCGGGAGTAATTGGGAGTCGGGTATTGGTACATACTCGACTTCGGGCCCGACACTTGCCAGAACAACCATCCTTGCATCATCCAATGCAGGCAGCCCCATTACGCTTTCCGGTGTTTCTAACGTATTTTTGACGGGGCCATCGTCCCGATCAGTGTTGCGTGATGGCTCAAATATCCTGACGCTGACCGCAGGCACGACCACAGTGCCACCTTTGGATTTTCAAGCTGGCACAAACCTGACATCAGCGTTGGCCGGGGCGATGGAGTATGACGGCAAAGTTTTGTACGCAACTCCGCAGGGAGAGCAGCGCGGTGTGGTGCCGGGGATGCAATATTACAGACTAAATTCGGCGCTACCGGGGGCAAATTCAAGTGTGGCGCAAAATATTTTTGGAGTTGGTGTTACTTTGTCCGGCGGCACAATCTATGAGTTTGAAACCTTTTTCCCCATGAGCAAAACCGCTGGGACAACAAACCACACCCTATCGTTTTTATTTGCAGGAACAGCTACCCTTAATAATATTGGGTACACCATACTTCGCAGCGGCAGCACAACTTCATTTACTGATCTAACCTCCTCTCCTAATGGCTGGGTTTATTCTCAAGTAGCAACGGCAACTGTTGTGACGGGAACAAGAAGTAACGCTTCGTATTACGATCAAACCCTTTTAAAAGGAACCGTGTCAGTCAACTCGGGTGGAACTTTTATCCCACAATATAAATTAAGCGCAGCGCCGGGCGGTGCATACACCACAGCATCTGGCGCTTACTTTTTAATATACCCCATCGGGGCCGCAGGAGCTAACACATCCGTCGGAACATGGGCGTAAACCATGTTCGGAATATCGGCATTTGCTGAAACACCGTACGGCGGGCTGCCGGGAATATCCGCTTCCGGCGCAGGCGTAACAGCCACGGGCGCAGCAGGCAGTGTAAATAAACAGCAGGACGGCGTTCTTTCCGGGGTATCTACGGGGAGTTCTTGGGGTTATGGAGGCTGGGGCACGGGCGTTTGGGGCGGAACTACTAACCCGCTCGGCACGGTTTCCCCGAGCGTTACTGTTGGTTTGGTTGGTGTCACGGCGATAGGCACAGTTGGTCAGGTAAGTCCGCCGATAATAGGGGTAACGGCAACAGGTTCAGTCGGATCGGTGAAGGCCTCTCTTGCCGGTTTTCTGTCTGGCGTATCCGCTGCGGGATCGGCGGGCACCGTTACCTCGGCAACCGTACGCAATGTTACGGGCGTTCTTGCTGTAGGGTCTGTAGGAAGTGTTGCCGCCGTTGTCGCGCCCGCCCTGTCTGGTGTAACCGCTACGGGCTCGGTTGGGTCAATTGCAAATGGCGGCGTAACTGTTACGCTAAGCCGCGTTACGGCCACTGGGTCTGTCAACACCGTAACATTTAATCCGTCCGTAACGGGCGTTACGGCCACAGGTAGTGTTGGGCAGCTTGGCGTTTTCTACTGGAGTCTGATTAATGACGCCGAGAACGCTGAGTGGCAAAATATTAACGACAATCAATCCGCTAATTGGAGCTTAGCTGATGACACGCAGGCGGCAAACTGGCAAAATATCAACAACCCACAAACGCCCGATTGGGCGAATGTTAACGACGCACAAAACCCTGCTTGGCAGGAAATTGTCACTTAGGAGTATTTAAATGCCTACAGGAAATACCACGCTGCTTGGACTGGCACTGCCGGTCGAAGGCGAACTTGACGGCACATGGGGCGATGTTGTCAACGACTCAATTACTTCTCTGGTCGATTCGGCTGTTGCTGGAACCACAACGCTTAGTTCAGATGCAGACGTTACGCTGACCACCACAGTCCTTGCGGCAAACCAAGCCCGTCAAGCAATCATTCTCTGGACAGCAAGCAATGGGGCAACCACTCGCAACATCACGGCGCCAGCGCAGAGCAAGCCCTACATCGTCATTAACGCCGGTACGGGCTCTGTTGTGCTGCGCGGCGCAGGCCCCACGACTGGTGTGACGATTGTGTCTGGAGAGAAGTGCTTGGCCGCATGGAACGGCTCTGACTTTGTCAAGGTTGCTACCAGTGCTACCGCCACTGGAACGGTGACAGCAGTTTCTGTTGTCTCCGCCAACGGTCTTGCAGGTACAAGTTCGGGAGGTGCTACCCCCGCGCTGACTTTATCAACATCCATTACAGGCGTGTTGAAAGGCAACGCTACGGCAATCTCTGCCGCTGTTGCTGGCACGGACTACGTGGCTCCCGGTACAGCAACTACGTTTACAGCAACACAAACTTTTACCGGGACATCTTCAGCGCAAGCCATTGTTCTAAACGATGCAGCAGAAGTCACCACAGTCTCCGCCACAGCAGCTACAGGCACGATTAACTACGACATCACAACTCAGTCTGTTCTGTATTACACCAGCAACGCTAGTGCTAACTGGACAGTGAACTTCCGTGGCTCTAGCGGCACATCGTTGGACACACTGATGTCAACAGGCCAGTCCATGACTGTTGCTTTCTTGGTTACTCAAGGCGCTACAGCCTACTACAACTCTGCTGTACAGGTTGACGGTACAACATCTGGTGTGACTACACGCTGGTTGGGTGGCGCTCCCGCTGCTGGCAACGCTAGTGGCATTGATAGCTACCGCTACCTCATTATCAAAACAGGCAGTGCAACCTTTACCGTCTTGGCAAGCAACACACAATTTAAGGCGTAAACCATGCCATTACAAGCAACAAGCGGTGCAGCTAGTTACGATGCCTTTGGTGGTGGTGCGGCTGTTGTGCCAGCGTATATTGAAGAAGTGTTTGCGACTTGGTTGTACACAGGCAACGGCTCTACACAGACGATTACTAATGGCATTGATTTGTCTGGTAAAGGTGGATTGGTGTGGATAAAAGGTAGGTCAGGGGCAACTGACCATGCGCTATATGACACAGCACGAGGCGCAACTTTTGATTTGGTATCAAATAGTGCAGCGGCACAAACTACACAAGCTACCGGTTTAACTGCATTTGGTTCTACTGGATTTTCTATCGGGGCTTTGGCAAAATTAAACACCAATACGGCAACTTACGTCTCATGGACATTCAGAGAGCAACCAAAGTTTTTTGATGTTGTGACTTATACAGGTACTGGAGCAAACCGAACTATTGCACACAACCTTGGCTCAGTTCCGGGTTGCATTATTGTCAAGAGTTCAAGCGCCGGAGACGATTGGAATGTATATCACCGAAGTCTTGCCAACACACAATATTTGAATTTAGGCAGCACGGCGCAGGCAACCACGGGTGCAACGAAGTGGAATAGCACCACACCAACAAGCACGGTGTTTAGTTTGGGAACCGATGGGGGCGTTAATCGTAATGGTACGACTTACGTTGCCTATTTATTTGCTCATGACGCAGGGGGTTTTGGCCTGACGGGTACAGACAACGTGGTTTCGTGTGGGAGTTACACGGGTAATGGCTCTGCAACTGGCCCCGTGATTAGCCTTGGTTATGAGCCGCAGTGGCTAATGGTAAAAAACTCCACAGGCACTGGTGACTGGCAAATTATTGATAATATGAGAGGTATGCCAGTTGCTATTGCTGATTCAACTCTGCAAGCTAATTCAAGTAGTGCTGAGACTTCTGTTGAATACGTTAGCCCAACGTCTACGGGCTTTCAAATTACCTCTACCAGCACTCAAGTCAACACCAACGCTTCTATCTACATCTACATAGCCATACGCCGTGGCCCGATGAAAGTGCCAACAACTGGTACAAGTGTGTTCGGTTTAAACGCTCGTACTGGTACAGACGCAAATGCTACGGTTACTGGTGGGCAGACTGATGACGCAGTGTTAATAAAAAATCGTGGCTCGACAGATGCCTCTTTATTTTCAGCAAGACTTATTGGCACTGAATATAATGCGACATCAAGCACGGCGGCATCAGCATCAGCAGGGGTTACTATATTGCAAGCCAATCCTTGGGATGTTATGGATGGTGTAAAAGTTGGTACAACATCAACCATTACCAATGCCAGCGCGAATACATATATCAATTATTTGTTTAAACGTGCGCCATCTTTTATGGATGTTGTTTGCTATTCAGGAAACGGAACAACTCTTGCTGTAAATCATAATCTGACTGTTGCTCCAGAATTAATAATTGTTCGGTCTAGAAACAGAGTGCAAGAGTGGCGAGTTCTTTCAACCGCTTTAAGTCAAACTAGCAGATTTAATGGCTCCCTTGTTTTTTCGTCAACAAGCCTAGCTGTATTTTTTGGAGATGGCACTAATTACATTGCGCCAACATCTTCTGTGTTTACGCTCGGAGGTTCTGGGGATGTAAATGCGGGTACTGGAACATATATTGCCTACCTATTTGCAACTTGCCCCGGCGTTTCTAAAGTGGGAACCTATACAGGCAATGGAACAACACAAACTATTAACTGCGCGATAACGGCTGGTGCAAGGTTTGTACTTATTAAACGTGCGGATGCTGCTGGTGATTGGTACGTCTACGACACAGCCCGTGGCATGACGGCAATGACAGACCCTTACTGGCTGACAAACAGCACAGCGGCTGAAGTGGCAACACTTGGTTCTGTTACAACAGTTGCAACGGGTTTTGCATTGAACTCAACTATTTTGGCGGCAATCAATGTAAGTGCTGCTACCTACGTCTTCTTGGCAATCGCATAAGGAACAATCATGCAAATCAGAACACAAGACGGTCAAGTCATGTACGAGGCTGAGTTCCGTACACACATCAAAGCTAACGGGGGGCCTTCATGGGAAACAACAACAACTGAAGTCCTTGAGGCTCTTGGCGCTGATGCGGTCTTTGAAGGCCCACAAGCAACAGGCGGTACGGTCTATCAGTTCTCCATGCCTTCTGGTGTTGAACAGATTGATGGCAAGTGGTACACCAAGCACATCCTTGGCCCTGTCTTCACTGACGGAGAGACCACTGCCACCGAGCAAGAAACCGCTTACCGCGCTATGAAGGACGCAGAGCAGGCCAAGTCTGTACGCACAACTCGTGGTGAGAAGCTCAAGGAAAGCGACTGGACACAAGTGGCTGATGCTCCGGTAGACAAAGCTGCATGGGCTACATATCGCCAAGCACTGCGTGACATCACCGCACAAGCAGGGTTTCCTTGGACAATTGACTGGCCTGAGACTCCGTAATGTTTGAAATTCTTGGCGGCGGCATTTTTGGCTCCTTAATCGGGGGAGCCTTTCGACTGGCTCCTGAAGTCATAAAGTTCTTCGACCGCAAGAACGAGCGGGAGCATGAGCTAAACATGTTCAGCCGCCAGTGCGAACTGGAAACCCTGCGAGGCCAGCAGAAGTTGGCTGAGATTGGCGCTAACCGCGAGGCTGCGGTTGACGTGGGTGTTATGGATGCGTTCAACAACGCCATCATTCAGCAGGCCGAGATGGTCAAATCCGCAGGCGGCTGGGTAGCTTCTTTGTCGGCTTCGGTGCGTCCCGTCATTACTTACTGGGTGCTGTTTATTTGGTCGTTCATCCATGTGTGGTTTGCATACAACGCTTGGCTTGCCGGTGCTCCTCCTGTTGAGGTGTTTAAGACCATGATGACGGCTGACTTCTCCGCACTGCTGGCCGGGACAATTAACTACTGGTTCCTTGACAGAACCTTAGCCAAGCGTGGTTTATGAACCTAGAGCTTGCCGCCGAACTATGCCGCCGGTTTGAGGGGTATCGGGCCAAACCGTATCTTTGTCCGGCTAACGTGGCAACAATTGGCTACGGCTCTACCTACTACGCAGACAAACGCAAGGTAACTTTGGAAGACCCGCCGATGGACGAGCCCACGGCACGGGCACTTTTGATGATTGAGCTTGAGCACACGTACCTGCCCGGCGCTCTGCGCCACTGCCCCGGCCTGATTACAGATGTCCGCAAGTGCAATGCCATCGTAGACTTCTGCTACAACCTCGGAATTGGCCGCTTGCAAACAAGCACATTAAAGAGGAAAATCAACGCCAACGACTGGGAAGGGGCCAAAGAACAACTGATGCTCTGGACTAAGGGTGGCGGTAAAGTTTTACCGGGCCTGTTAAAACGGCGTGCTGCTGAATGCGCCCTATTGGATTAACCCATGCCGCTTAAAAAACTTCTTTTTAGACCCGGTGTTGCACGCGAAAACACCCGCTACGCATCCGAAACTCTTGGCCCGGTAGGCTCCGCCACGCAGGTTGTTGGGGGTTGGTACGAGTCTGAAAAGGTGCGGTTTCGCTCTGGAACTCCGGAGAAAATCGGTGGATGGCAGCGTATCTCGGCAAGCATATTTCTTGGTGTTTGCCGTTCCCTGTGGAACTGGGTAACCCTTGGCAACCTTAATCTGGTTGGCGTCGGTACAAACTTGAAGTTTTATATTGAAAAAGGCGGGGCATACAACGACATTACTCCGCTGCGCTCATACACGGAAGCACCCGTATCACTGACCAACCCATTTGACACCGTATCCGGCTCAGCCGTCATCAATGTAAACGACACGGCCCACGGTTTAAAAACAGGGGATGTGGCTACATTTTCTGGCGCTGTTGCGGTTGGTGGCATCTCTGCGGAGTTACTCAATACAAACCACAAGGTAACGGTCATCAGTGCTGATGACTACACGATCACTCTGTTTACCACCGCAACCTCTACAGTAACTGGCGGCGGCGGCACTGTTTCCGCTACCTACACAAAGTTCAATGTCGCACTGACAAATCCATTTACCGCGACCTTGGGGTCGTCCGTTGTCACGGTAACAGATGCGGCCCACGGCTGCGTCACCGGAGACTTTGTGACCTTTAGCGGCGCTACGGGTCTTGGCGGGAACATCACGGCTACCGTGCTGAACCAAGAGTACCAAGTTACAGTGGTAAGCGCAAACGCATACACAATCACTGTTGGCGTCAATGCCAACGCTACTGATGTGTCAGGCTCTCCCGGAGGCGGTACGGTTTCCGCTGCGTATCAAATTAACGTCGGGCCAGAGTATCAAATTCCACTGACCGGTTGGGGCGCGGGGCCGTGGGGCACTGGCGTATGGGGCACTGGCGGATCGTCTTCAGTCAGTATGCGCCTGTGGAGCCAGTCCAACTTTGGCGAAGATTTAATTTTTGCACCCCGTGACGGCGGCATCTATTATTGGGACGCAACAACAGGCGTAGCTACCCGAGGTGTACCGCTGCAATATTTAAACGGCGCGTCAAGCGTGCCCACGGTGCAAAAGTTTATTTTTGTGTCAGACATCAGCAGGTTTGTTTTTGCATTTGGGTGCAACGACTACGGCTCGGTCACTCAAAACCCCATGCTAATTCGGTGGTCTGACCAAGAGAGTGCCGTCAATTGGACTCCTGCGGCCACTAACCAAGCGGGTAGCGTGCAGTTCTCGCACGGATCGGAACTGGTCAGTTGCCTGCAAACCCGTCAAGAAATTGTGGTGTGGTCAGATTCGGCCATTTACTCCTTACAGTACGTTGGCGCTCCGGCTGTTTGGAGGAGTGAGCTTCTGGGAGATAACATATCTATCGCTGGGCCAAATGCAACAGCTACCGCCTCGGGGGTGGTGTATTGGATGGGTGTGGACAAGTTCTACAAATACGACGGTCGCGTTCAAACCTTACGCTGCGACTTGCGTCAGTACATTTTTAGTGACATTAACGCTTCTCAGTACCAGCAAATTTTTGCGGGAACCAGCGAAGGCTTTAATGAAATCTGGTGGTTCTATTGCTCTTCCGGCAGCATAGCGGTGGACAAGTACGTTATTTACAACTACGCAGAAGACATCTGGTACTACGGGACGCTGGGCCGCACAGCATGGCTGGACTCCGGTCTGCGCGATTATCCTTTGGCTGCCACTTACAGCTACAACTTGGTAAACCATGAGCAAGGCAACGATGACAATCAGACCGGTACTGCCACTGCTATCGCGGCATCTATTAGCTCGGCTGAGTTTGATATTGACGACGGCCACAATTTTGGATTTATCTGGCGTGTTCTCCCAGACTTGACGTTCAGAAACTCTACTGGCGCTTTAACACCCCAGTGCACCATGACGCTAATCCCAATGCAGAACTCGGGCTCAGGGTTTAACGACCCACTGTCTACAAACGGCACCAGCAGCGCCTCTATTCAGCGTATTGCCACAGCTCCAATTGAAGAGTTTACGGGGCAGGTGTATATACGGGTTCGTGGCCGGCAGATCATCTTTAAGGTGGAGTCCGACCGGCTTGGCACAACATGGCAGCTTGGTGCGCCGCGAATCGACATCAAACCTGATGGCAGGAGATAAATATGAAAATAGTAACTTCAGAGTTTGTTCTTGGGCAGCCCATTGCGCCCAACCTGCCGACAGCTATGGATAACTACAATCGGCAATACCAAGATCAACTCAACAACGTGTTGCGCTTGTATTTCAACGTAATTGACTCAACTTTTAACCAGTTGAAGGCTGCCGACATAGTGCCCGCCTTGACCAACTACACGGTAGCTACACTGCCCAGCGCAGTAACTTCAGGTTTGGGCGCAAGAGCATTTGTAACGGACGCACTGGCCCCAGCATTTGGGGCAACCGTGGTGACTGGAGGGGCAGTGGCTGTGCCTGTATATTCCGACGGAACAAACTGGAAAGTTGGATAAAGATATGCCAATAGAGCTTGACGTTTTAGAAAATTTGCAAAATGCGGGGTTGCAAAATGCAACTGCCCCATCGCCCCTTGACTTAAGCTCGTACTACGACCGGGTTGAGGGCGGCAAAGCAACGGTAGACACTTTGTCGTCCATCCTTCAGCAGCAGGGGTTGGATAGCAAGGGGATTACAGACTA
>Ga0315905_10008165_pt1 | contig 10573 bp, 4 predicted proteins | sample LakEriMetagenome_5_FD_203522 | JGI IMG/M metagenome (GOLD analysis project Ga0315905, IMG submission 203522) | Freshwater fungal communities from buoy surface, Lake Erie, Ohio, United States - Buoy 4 MA121 | ecosystem: Environmental > Aquatic > Freshwater > Lake | place: USA: Lake Erie, Ohio... | reverse complement strand
TCATCATAATATTTAAAATATGGCAGTTTATAACGAAAACATTGAGTTGTTTAAGTGTTTGGTTAGGGTTTCACATTTAACAAAAAATGCAGAAGACGATAATAAGTTTCACAAAGCGTATGCTTTTGCGATTCAGTCAGTTGCTGGAAAGATTTTAACATTTCACATTATGACTGATTACGGAATGTTAAGGTCAAGAGTTCCAATCTCTGAGATATTCATGGAAGTACCTAAAAATGATATACCATTTCATTTTAAACAACTTTGGGATTGTTTCTCTGAAAATGTTACAATAACCACTTATGATTATTTGTATGAAAAAAGGTGTCAGGTCGTTTTAAGAGATGGGTCAAAAATTTGGGCAACATATCTTATGACAGTAGACTGGTATAGAAATCCATATTCTGATGAACCTTCAGATTATAAATGTGGACATATTTTAATTGCTGATGATGGATATCTTTTGTGTCAACCAAACAACAGAATTTATTGGAAAGACTCAAACTGGATTACTAATAAATTCCCGATAGAACCTAAAGAAATAAAAGTGGATACTGATTTACCTTCAGTTGAAACTTTATCTGACAGATGGGTTGCTGAAGATGGAGATTGTTACTATTATAATATTACTGAAATTAAATAGTTCCATATTTATATGATATGGCAAACGGAAAAACATATGGTATAACATTTCCATTTAGGGATTCATTTGATGGAAAGTATTTAGACCTTACAGATTTTGAAGACCAAGAAGTTAGAAGTAGTTTAATTCACTTACTTTTAACAAGAAAAGGGGCAAGATATTTTTTACCTGATTTTGGTACAAGACTGTATGAATATATATTTGAGCCTTTGGATGGACCAACATTTAATCAGATTGAATCTGAGATAAGAGACTCCGTTGAAAAGTACATCCCAAATCTTCAGATAAATGGTATTTCAGTAACTGATGCTAGTACAGAAGAAAATACTGCGGCAACTACTCAAGATGGAATAGTTAATAATACCATAGCACTACCTGGCAGAAGTAATTTAGAATATACTGCAAAAGTGAGAATTGATTATACAATCACAAATAATGTATTTAATCAGAGTGATTTTATAATTATTAATATATAAAAGTAATGGCTAACAAACAAATATCATATACTACAAGAGACTTCCAAAATATTAGGAATGAATTAATAAATTTTACAAAATCATATTACCCTGATTTAGTTCAAAATTTTAATGATGCTGCGATTTTCAGTGTCTTTATGGATTTGAATGCTGCCGTTACTGACAATCTACATTATCACATTGATAGAAGTTTACAAGAAACAGTTTTACAATATGCCCAAGAAAGGTCTTCAGTTTTTAACATCGCAAGAACTTATGGTTTAAAAATTCCTGGATTAAGACCATCGGTTGCATTGGTTGAATTTTCTATAACCGTTCCAGCCTTTGGTGACAAAGAAGATTTAAGATATTGTGGTATATTAAGAAGAGGTAGTCAAGTACAAGGTGCGGGTCAAATATTTGAACTTCCCAATGATTGTAATTTTTCATCTGACTTCGACTCAAACGGATTTGTTAATCGACTTGTTATTCCTAACTATGATTCTAATAATATAATTGTTAACTATACCATTGTTAAAAGAGAGGCTGTGGTTAATGGGGTTACAAAGGTTTTTAGAAAAACAATTTCAAATGTTGAATCAAGACCATTTTATGAATTGTTTTTACCTGAAAGAAATGTACTTGGCGTTACTGGAGTTTTATTAAAAGACGGAACCAATTACACAAATGTACCTTCGGCTCAAGAATTTTTGGGAGCAAACAATAGATGGTATGAAGTACAGGCACTTGCCGAAGATAGAGTCTTTATAGAAGACCCCACAAAAACTTCTGATACACCTGGTGTTAAAGTTGGTAGATACTTACAAACAAATGATAGATTTATAACTGAATATACACCCGAGGGGTATATGAAATTAACTTTTGGTGGAGGTAATACCTCAACAGATGAATTACTTAGAGAGTTTGCAAGAAATGGACAACCTTTAGATTTGTCAAAATATCAAAACAATTTTTCATTAGGTTCGGTATTAAAACCAAACACAACTTTGTTTGTTCAGTATAGAATTGGAGGAGGACTTTCATCTAATATAGGGGTGAATGTTATTAATGGAATTGCTACTGTTAATTTTGCGGTTAATGGACCATCACAAATTATAAACAATGGTGTTATACAGTCTTTATCTTGTAATAATACAACTGCGGCAATTGGAGGGGCAAATTTCCCAACAACTGAGGAAGTTAGAAACTTTGTAACATTTAATTTCGCGGCTCAAAATAGAGCAGTTACTGTTAATGACTATGAAGCATTACTTAGAAAAATGCCATCACAGTTTGGTGCACCGGCAAAGGTTTCGATAACTGAGGAAGATAATAAGATTAAAATTAATGTTTTATCTTATGATGCAACTGGTAAACTAACTTCTTCGGTTTCAAATACATTAATGGCAAACATTGCAAACTATTTATCAAATTATAGAATGATAAATGATTACATTTATGTATTTCCAGCAAATGTAATAGACTTATCATTTGATATGTCTGTGGTATTAGATGCTTCACAAAATCAGGGAATAATTGTTTCAAATATTATATTAAAAATCTCTGATTACATGAACCCAATTAATAGACAAATGGGTCAAAATGTTAATATATCTGAAATGAGAAGAATAATCCAAGAAGAAGATGGGGTTATTAGTGTAACTGATATTTCGGTATTTAATAAAGTAGGTGGGTTATATTCTTCATCTGAAACATCACAAAGATATTTGGACTCAACAACAAGACAAATTGAAATTATCGATGAAACAATATTTGCCGAACCTCGACAAATATATCAAGTTAGATTCGATAACCAAGATATACTTGTTAGAGTTAAAAATTTAAGTACAACCAATTTCTCCTAATTCTTTATTTTTTGAAAAAATAGAGTACACTATTTATAAAAAAAATAGTTATGCCCAATTCTTATAGAATTAGAACCGAAGTAGGAACAAACAAAACAATACAAGTTAATTTAGACCAAGACTTTGACAAATTAGAAATATTATCATTATCTATATTTCCTAATGATGTATATACAAGAAGTTGTGCTGATTTTGGGGTAGTTTGTGGTAGAGTGTTTGCTAACAGAGGTTTGGGACTTGTAAACGCCAGGGTTTCTATTTTTATACCAATTTCAGAAGAAGATGAATCAAACCCTATAATTTCCACATTATACCCTTATAAAAGTTTTGAAGATTTCAATGAAGATGGGTACAAGTATAATCTTTTACCTTATTCACAATCTTACTCAGGTCACGTACCTGTTGGAACATTTCCTGACAGATTAGATGCATTAACAAATCCGTCGGTTATCGAAGTTTATGATAAGTATTATAAATTTACGGCTAAGACTAATGATGCTGGTGACTTTATGATTTTTGGTGTTCCCATTGGACAATACCAAATTTTCATGCAAGTTGACTTATCGGACATTGGCGAATTTTCACTTGCTCCACAAGATTTGATAAGAATGGGAAGGGCAGTTGAAAGCCAAGTAAACGGAACTAAGTTTAAGTTTTCTGAAAACTATAGTGAATTACCTCAGATTGTTACTTTAACTAAAACTATTCAGGTTGCTCCTTTTTATGGAGAAGAAGGAGTTTGCCAGCATTATATTGTAAGAGCTGACTTTGACCTTACTAGTGAAGCGTCTATTGAACTCAAACCAACTGCGGTTTTTATGGGTTCACTAATCTCTACAAGTAATAAGAAAAAGTTAAAAAGAAATTGTAAAGTACCATCTAAACAAGGTTGGTTATGTGATTTGATTGCCGGACCTGGTCAGATTGACACTATAAGACAAACTATTTTTACAGATGATGACGGTAGACCTATACTTGAAGAATTTAGACTTGAGAATGACGGTAAAGTAATTGATGAAAATGGAGCATGGGTAGTTGAGATACCTATGAATTTAGATTACCAATATACTGATGAAAATGGAATTAGAAGAATTTCTCCAGATGGTAGCGTTGGTGTTCCTGTTAGGTCTAGATATAGATTTAAAATAAAATGGCAACAATCTACTTCTTTGAGTGAAGAAAATAGAAGAGGTTATTTTTTGGTACCAAATATTAAAGAATGGGGTTGGACTCAAAGTGATACTGACACATATGACCCTGCGAAAAATCCACCATCAGAAGGTTCTATAACATTAAATGATGATGATGGAGTTGAGAATATTTCTTCATTTACACAATATTACATAGTAACTGGTGCAGATAACGTGTCGGAATGGACTGTATCTGTTAATGGAGTTGTTAGACCTGACCTAAAATACACCATTCCTATGCCTCTTTTATCTGGTCCTGGACAATTAATCGAAATCAATTTTACTAGAGTAGACTCAAATGTTAATGGGTTTCTTCTTGTTGATGTATATTCTGAGGAAGAGTTCCAAGCTCAGTGTTCATATGCTTATAGTTTAAGTTGGGCGGACTATGGAACAACTGAAATGATTCAAGAGGCTATAGACTGCGAAGATAGATTTTTTGAATTTTCATACAATAAAGTTTATACGGTATCACAATTAATTGATAGATTTTCATCATCTTTTGTACCTCAAAAATCGATTCAGATAAAATATGTTAATGATGATAAGTGCGAGGGAGAAAAAAACCCATTTCCTGTAAATGATGCATATTACAGATATGATATATTATTCATTTTGTTTAGTTTCATTATTGGGCTGTTCAAATTTATTTTTATTCCATTAACTATTATTTTACACGTATTGGCACTACTATGGCCAATATTGCTTGCAATTATTCTTGTGTTTATTGTTATTTTAAACATAATAATTGTTATTTGTAATTTGATAAACAGGATAGTGGCAGGAATCGCGGCAATATTTGACGCTGGAGAAAATTTAGGTTCATGTCCCGAATATATTCCAATCAATTTTTCACAATTAAGAATCAACCCATTTAAAAATATTCAATTACCATTATTTCTATATACTGAAGACGGATGTGTTAGGTGTAGATGTAATATTAGTGATTTAGATTTAGATGAGGAAAACAACTCAATTGCAGTTGCTCTTATTGATAATGCTGAACAATATAATGAAATTAACGTATCAAATTTGGCAAATTTGACAACCTTAAATGAGTATACCCCACAGGAGGCATTATTATATGGTGTTGGAGGTGGGGCTGAAAATTATAAATTAGGAGGTACTTGTGGTACAATGGAATTTGCTACACACAGTGATGAAACAGGAGGTGAAGGGGGGGTTACTAATGACCCTTTGAATATTGCAAAAATTTTACAATCGGGATGGAATTCTGATGAAAAATTAAGCTGGATAAGATTACCAATTTTTGAAGGGAATGACGGGTCTACAAATTTTCAGAGGTTTTCACTTGGACTTACAATTGCTGAAAGATTAAATCTTTTTAATACTAAAGCAAAATATTTTGATAATGTTACAAATTTTTGGGGAGGGACAGCTAACCCTAACTCAAAAGACGAGTCTATTAGTCCGGGTAATTATGGGTGGAATCAGGTTAAAGTCACATGGAATCCGACAAATAATAATCCAGACACAAAATATCATTTTGATAATGTATTAGTTTTGGTATACGACTCAGGTACCTTTAACCAAGGAGATATTGTTACTTTCCAAGACCCCGCTGAATCCCAAGACCCAAATGTTAATGATACTTTAGGTGTATTTACTAGACACTTACAACGGACAGTTACATATGCTAACCCTGATTTTGAAGGACCACCAGTGTCAACCACAACTTATACGATGCCAATTGCAGGAGCTAACTCTATAACTGGAACCACCTGCTTCCCAATGGACATTGAATATTTTCAAGTTATTCAAACCATATCATATGATGAATATATATTGGCAACAAGTATGACAGCTGGAGGGGCTGGTGGAAGTAATATTAGCTATGCTCAACAAATTTCAAATAATCAGTCACAGATTTCATATGACGCTAGATTTTCACTACCTTATAGATTTTTAAGGACTAATGCTGGTCAATATAGATATTGGGGGACATGTAATGGATGTGATGGAATTCCGGCAAACGCTGGACCTTTAAATTACCCAATATCAAATTACTGTTCATCGGCAAACCTATCAAACGCTAGTAGAGTTTATACTAGAAGATTTGGTAATGGTACAGATTGTGTCCCAAGATGTTTTGACCATCTTACATTTACAAGTTACCATGCGGATGATTGGAGTTCTCTTAATACTTCTAATTTGAGAATTATGTTTTTGCAAAGAGGGGTTGACCCCAATTCTCAAACAATACCAGTAAGGTATGATTTAAGAAGATTATTTGGTTCAACCACAAGCTGGTCAAGTAACAATATTGGTAAAGCGGGTATAACAAGCCAACAATTTAATAATCCGTTTGTAAATCAGTACATTATTTTTACTGCTCCGGCAATGAAAATGAATATACCAATCCAAGGAAGTAGTACGGATGTCAATAACCCAAAGGGACTTAGATTACCATATCATGAATTTTTCTTAAATAATGACCCATCAGGGGTACCTGCAAATTCATTACCCTTATTTTACCAAAGTTATAATTTTCAGTATATCGACACTGTGGATATTCCATTTTTTACTTTTCCAAGTACTATGGCAACATATTACTCTGCTTTGAGTAAATACTCTAGATTTCTTCATGGACAATGGAATCCAGGTGTTACTGTAAGCTCAGGAGTTATAGATGAAACAACACAATTTTTTAATGGAGGTTTATATGATGGAATTCTTTGCGTGGACCCTTTTAATAATGGTTTTGCAAAAAATTTGGTTAGAGAAATTAGAATTGAAGACACCTATCAATGTTACTTGAATTCGACTAGTGTTATACAACAGAGATATCCTTTTGTTATACCTTCGGCATATACTGTACTCCCACAATATAATAGTAATGGAAATTGGATATTAGGAGTACAAGTTGTGGAAGCATGTGGAAATGGAAATTCTGATGGTTCTTCACTATTTGAGGCAAATTGTTATGATGGTCCTAATAGCGTATATCAATCTCCATATAATGGAGCGGGTACAGGTAGGTATTGTAATATATACGGTGGCTACGGTGACCAAAATGTATATTATCACACTTTAAGAAGAAATGTTGAAACAAATGACACATCTGGTTATTTTGGAAGAGAGTATGTCGAGGGTTCTTCTGTTTTTTTAGGTAAACTAATAACACATTGGGATTATCAAGCTTCAGTATTTAGAGGGTGCCCTTTAGGATATTTTGTTTCTAATGCTGATGATGATTTGTGGGTATTACCACAACAAAATCCACTAGACTTTGATTATGCGAGTACATATCAACAAGTGGGAGTTAACCCTTGGAATTATAATTTACTTAGACAAAGAGACCATTATTTTACTGAACAAACCGCAACATATTTTTCACCAGTTTATGCCGGTTTCCCATCAGATGTACCAGTTGATGTTGCGGGAGGTTATAACGCTCAAACTTGGCACGTTGACCCAAATCATACAATACAAATCACAAATAAAAACTATAATGTATTTAGAACAGACAGGTTACCATCCTCAAAGCAAGTAACTAATAATGGGTATAATAATACAATGTTACTTCATCAAAATGCTGGATTTGCGATTTTTAAATTATCTGGATGTGACATAACACAAGTTGGAGGAGGAGATGTTGACTTGGAAACAATATCTGTAGAAGTTGACACAGAGTTTATACCAGGTGGTGCGGATGGACCATTGGCTGATGTTTTATTATCGGTAAGTCAATGTGACAGAGCTGTGGATTTGAATAGTTATTATGTTACCCCTTCAGGAGCCCCTGGAATACACCCACCAATTCCATATAGTGAAAATCCAGCGGCTGGAGCTGATTATCTTTGGTTTGAAAGAGGAACAGGGTGTTACAATCTTGTATCGAAACCATTTGTCTCACTTTTTGGATTTAGTTTACCTGATGTCACCCCTTTAGGAGGAGGAGAAACCTACACACCTAAATATTCTGACATTAGAAGTGTTGTAGAATGGACACAAAGACTTAAATTAACATTTGCTTTATGCTTTGACATATTTTCACAAACATTTTCTAATAATTGGATTAATGGTACTTTATACGCTTTCTCTTTTCAGATGGCAACATTTTTTGACAGCGATAATCAACCATACAAAGACTATTGTAGAGACACAATATTCTTCAATAGACAAATTAGAAATTTCTTTTATAGAAGTAGTCCATATGACGGAACTAATTTTGTAGGTAAGTTAAAATATGACCTTTCAGACCCAAGTGTAAATAAGTATGGTAATCTAAAAAATTTATTATTCCCGACAACAATAATGGATTTAGGTCCAAAAAATGAATTTATACAAGAGTTAGTCTTTTCAAATGATTATGATGGATATATTGTAAATAAAGTTCCAATAACTTCATACCAAGATGTTTCTAATGTTAGTAATATGTTTGTTCTTAGTAGATTTATCAATGCAAGTTTTTGGCAGTTGTTGTTCCCTGTTGGTAATGTCGATGACAATGGTAATGAACAAGGAAGTGATGACCCAGCAATTGGTGCATTATTTAAAAACTCAAGATGGCAAAACGGAGAATTATTTGCTAGCGGATTCTTACCAGGTATAGTAGATGCGGATTATTCACAAATGTTATCTATTAACTCTGAATTTGGAGTAAAAGAATTTGGACCCGAGCTTTATGGGAACAACACTATATACTTTGGAACCGATGGTACTGGAATTCCTATATTTGGTCTTTATTATAGTGCTAACACTCAAGATAGGGATTATATTTCACCAAGAAGAACAGTATATGACCCAGGTGCTACTTTACCTTTTACATCTGCAAATACTGACAGCATATTAACTTTTACCCAAACTGTACCATTCTACCAGTGGGAAATAAATATGGTTAATGGCGTGGTGCCAAACCTACCAGTATCAAATACTATTTTTGGTCAACAATCAAATAACTTTGTAACAAACCCTGGTACATCATTCTATAACTACGAATATCAAGATTTAGATAGAACCACTAGTGCGTCAGATTATTTCAGACCAAGTTCATCAATTAACACTGCCCAATATTACAACGGGTTTATTTCTAACTTTGATTCAAGTGGTAATTTTATACCTGATTCTCCAGTACCATTGGGAAATAGAAGATACACTTTTGGAGCTCCACAACATTTTTATTTTGGTTTAATACAAGGAGGAAGCGCTATGGATGTATTTATATTTAAATACGTTGATACAACTTTGGTAAATGATTAATAATGAAAACATAAATTTTGTTAAAGGTAGCTTGAGATTTAAACAAGCAACTGACGTTAGTATTCAAATGACTTTACCGTTAAGCGGTAAGTTAAGGGAATTGGATGAAAACGTAAGACAAGTTTCCGTTAATTTGTCAGAGGTTTATGATAATGAAAGACAAAATTCATTTTTTTTCTTACCTAGTTGTAAATTTCAAATGGTATTTTCAAATGCGTATTCTGGAATTAGTCAAACACCATCTGACCCGTACCCACCTTTTAATAATAACTTATATTACGTAAATGCCGAAGCTACCAAAACATTACAAGTCTTATCACCAACCCCAATAGCTTGGCCTGGAATACCCCAATACAATGAATTTTCTTTTATTAGAACTGACTTTAATGTTGATGGGTATACAAGTGGAACTAACCCCCATATTGAAGCATCACCATTAAACGCTTCTACATATAATTGGAATTTTTATTTGACATATGTTTCAGGTTCAGATGACCAAAAGACACTCACATATGATTTTGGAGATTCACTACCTGGACAAGTTGGAGATTGGGTAATATCAAGTGGAATACCTTATAGAATGTTAAGGGTAAGGTCAGATGGAAAGGCGGTTTGGCAGTTTAGAACAGTAATTAATCATAATCTAACCGCTGGAGAGTACGTTGAATTTTCTAATGTAAACATTGTAGATTCTTCAGGTGTAATATTTGCGGATAGAAAATTATTTGAAGTTTATAGTTTAGGGGACGGAACTTACAATTCAGAATTGAATGTTTTTAATATTTTAGATTTTGGGTATATTATAGGACCCGATTCATTCCAAGAAAATAAAATAGGAACTCTAAGAAGAGTAATTGATTCTGATAATCCCGAAGAATCAAAATCAAATTATTATGTTAGAATACATACAATATTGAATCGATATTTTGATTCTGTTGTAACATTTACAGGATTTGAACAAAATGCTTTCAGGTCAAAAAAACAATATGAAACCGCCGCACTTACACCAAACATAGAACCAAGAGTATCAACCATAGAAGACTCCCAATCATATAATTTATCATTCAACCGTTCAGTAAACATATTTGGACTTTTGGATAATCATAACCGACCCGTTAGTGAATTGTTTTTTACAGTAGTTAATAGAGGTTATTTCGGATACTTCAACCCACCAACCCCACAAGGTAATGGATTAAA
>Ga0315905_10008164_pt1 | contig 10573 bp, 17 predicted proteins | sample LakEriMetagenome_5_FD_203522 | JGI IMG/M metagenome (GOLD analysis project Ga0315905, IMG submission 203522) | Freshwater fungal communities from buoy surface, Lake Erie, Ohio, United States - Buoy 4 MA121 | ecosystem: Environmental > Aquatic > Freshwater > Lake | place: USA: Lake Erie, Ohio... | reverse complement strand
AATGACTCATCTTTACCTGTGCCTTCACCAAGTCCTGTAGCTGCAGCTTATGAATTATTTAAAAATAATCCTGAACAGCAATATATAGGGGTATTTGGAAAAGAAGAAGATTTTGCTAGATTTGGAGCTACTCCTTCAAATACAATTATTAAAAATTATGATGGATCAGCTGGAAATTTAAGTGCTGCTGACTTAAGAGTAGCTTTGAAAAACAACCAGGATATAACTTCTTTCTTACCAGATGGAATTACTTCAGATGAATATAGACAAGCATTAGGTTTAGGTAATATTGATGAAGGTGATGAAATAACATCATTTTTAGATGAACGTGTTTATTATGATGAATTATCTAAGATTGATAGACACGCTGATAATGCTTTAGCTCCTAAAATTGATATAGAAATTTCTAGACATTTTGGAGATCAAGTCAATCTTGATAGAAATCACCCAGAAATAGAACCTGAAGAATTATATAACTTTTTTACTAAATTATCTAATAAAAAAGATCAATTAGCTAGTCTTTTAAACAAAGACGAAGTAGTAGCTACAGACTCAGCTACAAATATTAATATTCCTTTTGTTAAGGTAGGATCTTTAAAAGATAAGATAGTAGCTAAAGCTAAAACAATTATGCGTAAGCGTAATTATCAAACTACTAATCCAAAATTAGTATTTGAAAAAATTCAAGGTGATAGCATAATCTGCGATAATTGTGGTTGGACATGGAAAATAGAAGATGGTGGAAATGATTTATATATCTGTCATAAATGTGGACATGATAATACCCCCCAACAATCTTCTTCTAACAATTTCTTTGAACCTTTACAAAACCAAGACTTAGACCTAAAAATATCCCCAGACTCATCTAGAGTTGACTATTATAAGGATCATATCAAAAATGTAGTACCATCTGATTTTAAAGTTGATAAACATAAAGATAAAATTGTAGTATCTAATATTACTAAAAAAGGTTTAGAACATAATAAAGAATTTAAAGATAATTTAATATCATTAACTATGTTTATGATAGATAATAATTTAAATATAGAACCATTACCTAGTATTAATTTTATTGAAGATGATAAAGAAAATGCTAATAATATGTTAGGGCTTACAGCTTACTATGATCCTAATAAACAATGTGTTACTTTATATACTTATGGTAGGCACCCAAAAGATATATTACGATCATACGCTCATGAAATGATCCATCATAAACAAAATTTAGAAGATAGACTTCAACATTATGATGGAACAAATATCAATGAAGATGATCATTTAAAGCAATTAGAAATCGAAGCTTACAGAGATGGAAATATTTATTTCCGTAGCTGGGAGAATTCAAAAAATTAAATAAATGTCAGATAACGTTTTAAAAAAGGAATTCCAACAAAAGGATGTCCAACGTCTCCGTAACCTAATGCAAGGTAAATATGGGGAAAAAACTATTGTCGGAACAGGTTATACCAAACAACAAGAGTTTCATGAAGAAGGAGATATCTGGGAAGCAGATGGTCGTTCTTGGACTATCAAAAATGGAATAAAACAAAATATTACTAAATTAGATAAAGCAAAAGAATCAATCAATTTGCCACTTTTCTGTCCTTGTTGTAGTAATATCATGAAAAAGCAAAATGATAAATTATTTTATCTTCAATATAAAAGATGTTTCAATTGTCAAGTAGATTTTGAAACAGAATTACGAATTAAAGGTTTATGGAGCGAATATGAGAAACACATTATCAATTCAGACATAGATGGAATCATAAATGATTTTAATATTTGGATTGATGAAGAAATAAGTGAATCCAATACTTCATATGTCACTGAAGCAGGAGATGTAGAGCGTTGGGTTGGTTCTTCAAAGCAAAAGTTGCTAGAAAACAAAGAAGAAACAATTAAATACCTACAAAGCTTAAAAAAATGAGTGAGATTCAAATTATTGTTCCGATCATTATTGCGTTGACAACTTCAATTTTTGGTCCGTTACTAGTAAAATGGGTTGAGAAAAGATTCATCAGCAAAATTAACAATGATCCTTTAAGAGATGCTATACAGCATAATGAAATAATTGAGCAACAACTTGACGCTATCCTACAAGAAGTAGATTGTGATCAAATTTATATTGCTCAATTCCATAATGGAGGCCATTTTTACCCCACAGGTAAATCCATCCAAAAATTCTCAGTGTTTTATGAAATTACTACCCCAGATACTAATTCATTAAAAACACTATTCCAAAACATCCCAGTATCATTATTTAGTAAACAATTCTCTATTTTATATGAAAAAGGAGAAATTATTGTTGAAGATATGAATGCTGGACCTACACATGGTCTTGACTTATATCAAGCTGATGGTCCTAGTTGCAAATCAGTCTATTTATTTGCTATTAAAGGTTTAGATAATAGAATAATTGGTATTATGGGGATTCACTATGTTGGTAAAAAACATAAGTTTACTTCAAATGAATGGATATTTATACGCCAGAAAATAGGTGCCATTGGTAACCTAATGGCTAATTATTTAACAAGTAAAAAATCACAATAATGGAGTTTTCAAAATTCATTTCGTATTTGTTCCACTCAAGAACACAAACCCACATTTTTCATCTACAAACACCTTCATATGCTGAACATATTGCTTTACAAGCCTATTATGAAGGTATTGTACCTTTAATTGATGGTTTAGTAGAGTCATATCAAGGTAAAAACGGTATTATAACTGATTATACTAACTTTAATCTAAAACAATACCAAAGTAAAGAACAAGTTATATCTTATCTTGAAACATTATGTAATGCTGCTTATCAAGCATATGAAATGACAGAAGACAGTTATTTACAAAATCAAATTGATACTATAACTGAATTAATTAAATCAACTATATATAAACTTTCATATTTACAATAATGGCATATAAATACAAATTAGTTACTGAAGTTGACCCAGCTTCTTTTCAAAAAGCTGCTAGTGCTCTCCCTGGCACTGTAAATAAAATTAATGTTGGTAAAACAATACCTGGTGAACATTTTGGTGAATTAGAAGCTATTCTTAGAGAAAAAGGTTTAGATGAAGATACAATTACTAGTATCTTAGATACATGGGCTGAGCGTTATATGTTTGTAAACCCAAATGAAAATATGGATTATGGTATGGGAAAAGTTCTTGATAAAATTAAAGCGACAGATCCTGACTCTACTCCTGATCCAAATGCTAAGAATACTTTCAAAACACCTGAAGAACAAGGTAAAGCTAATTTAGCTAAAGAGATTTTAAATAAACTCAAAAACCGTTAATATTTATCATAAATTACCATAAATGGAAAAAAAACTACGTACTTTAATAACTCAGTTGGTTAATGAAGAAATTTCTCTTATGGAGAAAAAGCGCAAGAAAGATGAAGCACCATCTGAGGAAAACGTTGATATAGAAGCTGCTGCTACTGTTGAAGAACCAGCTTCTGAAAAAGCCCCAATGGAAGAACCAGCTGTTGATATGGATTTAAGTGGAGGTGACTCTGCTGAAAAACGTATTGGCAAAGGCTTACAAATGGCTTTAGACGCGGCTAAAGAAATGCCAGATGGTGAAAACAAAAACAAACTAATAAGACAAATAGGAAATACAGCCTTATTCTTTATGAAAACCCAAATTCCAGTGGATGGAGGTGAAGGCCAAGTATAATTTATATTAATTTAAAATCAATAAAATCTATGACTACTCAAGAGTTATTTGAACAAATGCAAGGTTTATGGAACGAGTTTTCAACTGAACACTCTAAAGCGTCTAAGGCTGCTCATGGTAGAGCCCGTAAGGCGGTTGGCGAATTAAAAAAGTTAGTGACCGAATACCGTAAGGCTTCTGTTGCAGAAGGCAAAGCAAAGTAATGAACCGCAATAAGTTATAAGGGGGGATGACCCCCTTATTCTTATTAAAAACAAATTAATATGCCCTACGAAAGAAAAGGTAAGTGTATATACAACAAAGAAACAGGTGAGAAAAAAGGCTGTTCTACTTCTGTTGGTAAAGCTAAAAAATATATGAGAGCTTTATACGCTGCTGAAAAAGGCACTATTAAAGAAGAATCAGACAAATTATCTCAAGCAATTCAAGACAGAGCAGAAGACATCTACCAGGCTATGAAAGCAGATGCTTTAGAAAAAGCAGTAGATAGATATGGAGCTGACGCTGAAGATGTGTTACGTGGTAGAGCAATGAATGTAGCTAAAAAACAAGTTAAAATGAAAAATACAGATCGTCTTAAAGAAATTATTACAAAAAAATTAAGTGAGAAAAAAAGTAAAGAATTTCCTGATTTAACTGGTGATGGTAAAGTCACTAAAGCTGATATTTTAAAAGGCCGTGGAGTTGAATTAAAAGAAGAACTTGATTACGAGGGTGAAATGGCTAAATCTGAACTTCGTAATATCATCCAAAACGCTCAAGAACTAATGAACTCTTTAGATGATGATACTCAATTAGAAGCTTGGGTTCAAAGTAAACTTACTAAAGCTAATGACTACCTAAACTCAGTGACACAGTATTTAGGTTATCAAAATACTAAACAAGGTCCAACAGACGAAAAATTAGAATACACTATAGACTAATACAATGGCAAGTAAACAGGAATTAATAGATAAAATTCAAACTATAGCTAAGCGTGTATATGCTTCTAAAGTTAAAGACAACACCTTAGGTGTTACACCTGATGATGTTGATTTTGATACAGAGACATTTCCTGTTTTAACAAAATTCCCTATATTAAAAAAAGTTGTAACAGATTTACTAACAGATCAATATGAAATGTTTATATCTGATATACAATGGGTTGCCCCACGTCCTACAACATTTAAAATAGTTTTAGCTAATGGGCAGTTCTTTTATTTTATCTATACTGAAAGATCATGGATTGCTCAGGTAGAAGGTAAAAAATATTATCTATTAAATTTAAATGAAGAAGAACAAGCCTCTGAATCTATTGCTCGTATTTTAAGATATGGTGGTAAAGCAGAACCTGAAAAAGCTGAAGTACCTACAGGAGGTGAGACACCAGCAGATGAACCTGTACCAACAGGTGAAGAAACACCTGCAGAAACACCACCAACTGAAGAACCAGCTGAAGTCGAACCTACAGTCCCAGCATAATGAATATATTTGAACAGTTTTTAAATAAAATATCTCATAAATTTCCTAAAGGATATCCTGACATGAATAATGAACAGGATATTTCTTTGCTTGAAAGTTTAGTAAGTGAAGTATTAGGAGAAGATATAAAGTTAGATGAAGCTAAAAAACCATATGAAAATTTATCTGATAAAGCTAAAGAAACAGCAGAAGATATAATGAAAGCTCTTAGCCTAACTAAAGATAACATTAAATCCTCATCCAAAGATAGAATCATCATACTATCAGATATACCTAGACCTGAAGTATTTAAAGCATTAGAAAAACTAGGCTATAAAAAAGACACAAATATACCCGGCTCATCAGCTGGAGGATACATTTCTCCTAATGGAACTCAAATTATTACTAAATCTGAATCATTAACTAAAGTTGGTGGGGCAGGTATAGAAAATGAAAATATATTTGTGGATAATATTAACCAATATATTGATAAGAGTGATAATAGTGAAATCACAGTTATCATAACTGATGGCTCTAAAACATTAAATTTTAATAATGTTATTAAGGCTAAAAATATAGGTAAAGAAGGAGAAAGTAAAGGATGGAAAGGTGATGCTCTACTCTTCACTACTTCAGGTACTAAATCTATTTCTATTAAAAAAGACGGTCCATTTAGATGGGAAAGTGCTATGGGTAGGTATAGAGATTTATATGATACTTTTATGGAAAAAGCATATAATAAAAAAATCCCTAACTTAGAACTTACACCAGATCCTGAAAATCCTAAGGTTTTACAAATGATGAATCCTAAAACTAAAACTCCTTATGGTCGTATTTTTATAACAGAAGTACCTGATTTAAATGATCAACTAGAAGATTTAGTTTTTGGTAAAGATAAAGCCATTGTTGTTCAAAAAACATTCACAGATAATGATTTTACATTTGATGTGAGTAAAGATGTTTTAACTATTAATGTCACTAAGATTATAACTTCTGTCAAAGAAATAGAAAAAGGAGATTTACCTGTATTAGAATTTGAAAGAAATGCTTCTAAAGCCACTCAAACTAGTGGATATAAAGGTAGAGGCATAATATTAAGAATATCCCCCCAAGAACGTATGACCTCAGCTTCAGCTAGAGCTAATAATCTTATATTAACATACAACCAAGCAGTATCATGAAACAACGCCTCCTAGAAATAATTAAAAAAGCATTAACAGAACAACCCAAAAAGAAAAAATGTGATTGTGGTTGTGATGAGTGTATAGGTGCTCCTATGCTAAATGAGTCTAAACAGTATGCTATGCCTATATCAGAGAATATGCGTTATCACTTGGATAAAAAAATACCTATCCATGATAACACATTTCGTCCTGGCTCTAAGGCTCACATTGATTTAATCCACGAAACTCGCTTATTATGGAAAAAAGGAGTTATTGAATTACAAGGTGAAGATAAAAAATTATTTAAAAACACAGACTTAGGTCGTTTTGGAATATATGAAGGTGAAGTAGTTCCACTTGATTATCCAATGATGGAAACATTAACAGAAGTTCAAATGTTAGATGGTTATGAAGTTGATTTTTTCCATACTAAAGCTAATGTATATGCTAATATAGAGATACCTAGTGAGAACCCAACATTTGAAGATAATATTCAAATAAAAGGAATAGGTAAAAATGAAGAAGAAGCATTTAAAGACTTACAGCAAAACTACAAAAATTATAAAAAAACAGGAATAAATGAAGCAGAAAAGAAAAAACAACCTGCTTTAGGTAAACCAAAACGTGGTGGTTCTAAAAAGTTTTATGTTTATGTTAAAGATCCTAAAACCAAGCGTATTAAAAAAGTATCATTTGGTATGGCGGGTGGTGGATTAAGAGCAAAACTTAATAACTCTAAAGCTAGATCAGCGTTCTCTAAACGTCATAACTGCCCACAAAAGAAAGATAGAACTAAAGCTTCATATTGGAGTTGTAGATTGCCTCGTTATGCTAAACTATTAGGATTTAAAACAACATTCTCAGGATACTGGTAATATGAAACTTATACAATTAATAGAACAACTTCTTTTAGAAGAAAAAAAGAAACGTGACAGATGTTTACGTATTGCTGACCGTAAATTTGACAAACCTTCAGCTTATAAATCTGGGGCAGTAGTTAGATGTCATCAAGGTAAAATCTGGAAAGATTTAAAAGAAGAAGATGACCCACAATCAGGCAAAGCTGCTCCTTATGGATCTGGGTACTCTAAATTAAAAGAAATTATTAGAAAAGTTATACAAGAAGATGAATCACTTCATAAGTGGTTTAAGCGTTCTGGCCCTAAAGGTAAAGAAACAGGATGGGTAGACTGTAACGCTCCTGATGGAAAAGGTGGATATAAATCTTGTGGTAGAAAAAAAGGTGAAAAACGTGCTAAATATCCTGCTTGTAGACCTACCCCCGCAGGATGTAAAAAGAAAGGTAAAGGTAAAACTTGGGGTAAAACAAAATGATAAAATTAATAAACATATTAAAAGAAATATTATCAGAAAGTGATCCTAAAACAGGCACAGGCAAAAAACCTAAAGGATCTGGCCGTCGTTTATACACAGATGAGAATCCAAAAGACACTGTATCCATTAAGTTTAAAACTAAAGAAGATATAGTTGATACATTAAATAAAGATTCATTTAAATCTAAACCACATAATCGTCAATCACAAATTATTAATGTGATACATCAGCGTGTTAGAGCAGCTTATAGTAAAGCTAAAGATCCTGAGGTAAAAGCTAGGTTAAAACGCGCTTTAGAATATATTACTAAGCGTAAAGAAATGTCTAAAAAGAAAACAGAACGCTTAAATAAACTTAAAGAAGATATACTTACAGAAAAATGTTGGAAAGGATATACTCAAAAAGGTATGAAAACAATGTTTGGTAAAAAATATCCAAATTGTGTGAAAAAAACAAAGAAATGATTAAACTAACGGATATATTAAAAGAAGCAGACCCAAACAAGTGTCCTGCTCCAACTCAAAATATAGAGTTGAATTTGCTAAACAGACAAAAATCTATAAATGAATATGGTTATGGACCTTTAAATCCTAATGAACCAAATGAAAAATTTTGGCAAGCTAAAGTAGACATGTGGAAACTTGACTCTATAGAAGAAGCAAAAACATCACTTTGTGGTAATTGCGCTGCTTTTGACATCACTGAAAAAACATTAGATTGTATTGCTAAAGGAATAGGAACTGATGGTGGTAGTGAAGATCCATTTGATGTTATTAAAGCTGGTCAACTAGGTTATTGTAGATTTTTAAAATTCAAATGTGCTGCTGCTCGAACATGTGATGCTTGGGTTGTTGGTGGACCTATTTCATGAAACCCTATCAAGACATAGAAGTCACTGACAAATATATTATTCGTGAATTTAGCGAAAATATAGATCCTATTGAACTAAAATGGCATCGTGATAGAGAAGACCGTTTAGTAGAAATAATAGGAGAAACAGATTGGCAAGTACAACTTGAAAACCAATTACCAACTTCTATAAACCAACCCATATTTATACCAGCCGGTGAATGGCATAGAGTTATTAAAGGTAATGGTACTCTAAAATTAAAAATAAATAAACAGTGAAGCGTTCTTATTTAGTACAAATAATTAGAGAAGAGATACAACGTGTTATATCTGAAGAATCTACTCAATATAAGTTTGAAGGATTACTCCAAACAGACACTGTAAAACGCCCTCAAAAAGATATTCTCTCTGATATAAGAGCGTTACCTGGTATAACAATTGTATCAAGTAAAGATTACGATCTATCAGGTGAAACATCAGCTTTCAGTAACCCTAATTATTACTCTATTTTAAAAATTAAAGTTGACCCACATCCATTTATGACAGGTGGTGGTTTTAAAGATGAAACCCTTCAAACCATGTTATCAGATATTAGAAAAATAGATGGTGTTAAAAACTTTAAGTTAACACAAAGTGTAGAAAAAGCAATAGTTTAAAAAAACAATATATTTATAAACATGAAAAAATCAGATTTAAAAACTATAATCCGTGAGGAAATTCAAAAAGCTTTAACAGAAGCTACTCCCGGATATATATCAGATATTCCTACAGCTTGGTCAACAACTCAAGCTATGGTTGATGATCTTACACAATTTTTACAAGATACATATGAAGCTAATGGCCCAGAAGGTGTTGAAGAAATTGTAACTTCCATGCGAAATATATTAGCACAATCACAACAATATTTAAAATAAAAACCCCAATAAAATGCAGATAGAAAAATTACGTTCCCTTATAAGAGAAGCAGTTGATAATCAACTTAAAGAAATTGAAGCAGTAGCTGAAGCTGCTGCCATGGAAGCTAGATTAGCTGAATATGATAAAGCTATGAAAACTTGTGAGTCCAAAATCCAAGCCGCTGAAAACTTAGAAGAAGTTAAGGACTTAATGGATGAAAATAAAATCAATGAACTTAAAAAGAAATTAAAGAGCCTTACTAAAGCTAAAGAAAAATTAGAAAAGCAAAAAGCTAAGAAAAACAAAGGCAAAGAAGTAACCACTGACGCTGAAACAGATAAAGAAGAAACTGTTGATGAAGTAACAGATACAATGGATGAAACATATGTTGATGAAACATATGCTATGGATGAAATGGAAAATGATAGCATGAAAGAAGAAGCTTTAAATGAGTCATTTCTTAAAATGCAAAAATTAGCAGGTGTTATTACTGAGGCTCAATACCGTAAGAAAGTACAAATGTTAAATGAAGCTTTAGAAATAGAATGGAGTGAATTAGGAGGTGATTTCACTAAAGCTCTTCAAGAAATATTTGGAAATACTGTTAAATTACAAGATGCTGAAATCAGATATAGACCAAGCTCAGACACAGGAAAACAACCAGAATTTACTTTTGGTGTAACAATTCCAAGTGTTGGAGATAAAGATAATTATAAAGGTGTTTTACTTTACACAAATTTCCTTTCAGATGGAAACGGATTTGTTGGATATGATAATTACTCAAAAGATAAAGAAGCCACAGCTAAAGAATTTAACGAAAAATTAATCCCAGCTTGGAAAAAAGCTAGTGCTTTTGTTCTTGGAAATATGCTTAAAAAACCTGAAGAATTAAATAAAGCAACAACTGGTTCTGGATATAAATATGAGGAAAAAGATCTAGAAGATCTAAAAAAATATGTTGCTAGCATTCCTAGTTTAGCTATCAAAAATAGATAATATCTATATAGACCGATTCATAGCCGGTCGCTTTAACTGAAAAACTAAAAATAGAGCTGTGGCCTAATCAAACGATTAGGCCTTCTCTATGCTTAATTTGGCCCTAAAAAAATAAATTATTATATTAATATTATATGGAAAAAGAAATAGTAATTATAGGCGCAGGAGTAGCTGGTATAAACGCAGCTACCAAATTAGTTGATAATGGTT
>Ga0315905_10008163_pt1 | contig 10573 bp, 5 predicted proteins | sample LakEriMetagenome_5_FD_203522 | JGI IMG/M metagenome (GOLD analysis project Ga0315905, IMG submission 203522) | Freshwater fungal communities from buoy surface, Lake Erie, Ohio, United States - Buoy 4 MA121 | ecosystem: Environmental > Aquatic > Freshwater > Lake | place: USA: Lake Erie, Ohio... | reverse complement strand
TGAAACTGATTCTGCTACGAATTTACCAACATATTATTTATTGAAAAAACAAGTTCGTGCAGTATCTGGAAATGTTAAAACGGCAACGTTTACATTTGGCACTCCGATTGCATATGATAAAGTTGTGTTACCCGATTCTAATATAATTGAAATCATTTCAGTTACTGAATCAGATGGTGATAATTGGTATGAAGTTCCATATTTAGCCCAAGATACAGTTTTTGAATCAGTTCCTAATTTATTAGAAAATGATCCAGATTTATCACAATATCGTTCATCTTCTCCTAGTTTATTGAAACTAAGAAAATCTGCTAAACGATTTATAACTAGACTTCGAAGTGATAATAAATTAGAATTACAATTTGGCGCCGGCGTATCTGATAATAATGATGAAGAAGTTATACCAAATCCAGATAATGTAGGAAATGGTTTAGCTGGATTTCGTAGATCAGTAGATATTGATATTGATCCATCAAATTTTTTATATACTAGAACATATGGACAAGCGCCATCAAATACAACGTTAACAGTAACATATACAATTGGAAATGGTATATCTGATAATGTGCCTGCTAATGTATTATCACAAGTAGAGTTTATTGAGTTCGATGATGATGTTAATACTTCAAATAGTGCTCCATTAGTTAATTTTGTTAAAACAACTGTAGCTGCAAATAATTCAATACCAGCAACGGGTGCTAAAACTGCTGACACGTTACAAGATATAAAAAATAATGCATTAGCTAATTTTGCTACACAGAATCGTTTAGTTACTAGAGAAGATTATATCGTTCGAGCATATTCAATGCCGGCAAAATACGGTAGTGTTGCAAAAGCATATATCGTACCAGATGATCAAATATCTCAAAAAGATTTAGAATCTAGAATTGCTAATCCATTGGCAATGAATATGTATGTTTTAGGATTCAATGAGTTAAAACAATTAACAACGTTGAATCAAGCAATTAAAGAAAATTTAAAAACATATTTGAATTTCTATAGAATATTGACTGATGCAGTGAATATTAAAGATGCCTTTATTATTAATATAGGTGTTGATTTTGAAATTTCAGTATTGCCTAATTATAATAGCAATGAAGTTTTATTGCGTTGTGTTAATGAACTAAGATCTTTGTTTAATGTAGATAAATGGCAAATCAATCAACCTATTATTAAATCTGATATTAATACTGCTTTGGGTAATGTAAAAGGTGTTCAATCAGTAGTAGGATTTAAATTAAATAATTTATATGATTCAAATCTAGGTTATTCTGGAAATATGTATGATTTAAATACTGCTACAAAAAATGGAGTTATCTATCCATCATTAGATCCGAGTATTTTTGAAATTAAATTTCCAAATCGCGATATCAAAGGTCGAGTTGTAAATTATTAAAGGTAAAACATGTTTAGAATATTTTATGCAGAACAAGATACAACATTATATGAATCAGCTCCAACGTATAATACTGGTTTAGATGAAGTATTAGAAATCGGAAAACGTTTAGATACTGATGGAAGTAATTTACTTCTTGCAAGAAGTATCTTAAAGTTTGATATGTCTGAAATTTCTGCATCATTAGCAACATATAATAAACTTGTTACTGATTGTAAATTTATATTACAACTGTATACGGTTGAAGCAAAAAATCTTCCATCTGATTATACAGTCGCGATAAAAATGTTAGGACAAGATTGGGTAAACGGTACCGGTTATTTGTCTGAATTAACTACAAATGGAGCTTGTTGGATTACGCCGCAAAGTGGTTCTTCATGGATATCAGGTAGTCAGAAACTAGAAATTGGAACAAGTGATTTATATATTTCAGGCTCGGGCTTAGGTGGTAATTATTTATATTATTCTGGTTCATCCACTGCACCTAAACTTCAAGTATCGGAATCATTTTCTTATAGAACTAGTGACGTTAACGTCGATGTTACCAATCAAATTAGAATATGGTTAAGTGGTAGTAATAACAATAGCATTCCGAATTACGGTTTCTTAGTACAATACTCAGATGCAGATGAAATTGATGATACTGTAAAAGGATATGTAAGATTCTTTAGTAGAGATACTCATACTATATATGTTCCTAAGTTAACGATGTATTGGGATAATAGTGCGTTTACAACGGGATCAATGACCGCGGCTAATCTAGAGTCATATGTAATTTATACCAACATTAAACCGGAATATAAAGATACTGAAATTAGTAAAATAAGAATTTATAGTAGAGACAAATATCCACAAAAATCTCCTACAAATTTATTTCCTATACAAACAGTTAAATATCTCCCATCTACTACTTATTATGCGGTATTTGATGCTCAAACTGATGAAGCTATAATTCCGTATGATAATATTTATAATAAAGTTAGTTGCGATAGTACTAGTAATTTTATCTACATCGACATGAACGGTTTTATGCCTGAGCGTTATTATCGTTTAGAATTTAAAATTGTAGATGGATTTACGGAACAATACATAAGCGACAAAATTTATTTTAAAGTAGTTAGATAATAATGGCAAACGAAATTCAATCAGTCGGTAATAGTAATACTATTCCTAGTAAGTTGTTCGATGCAATTGCAGCACAACAACAAGCCAAATACTATAAAGATGGGTTAGATTATATTTCAAATGATATTAATATTATTCCTAGAGATGAAATTGGAAACATTGTTTTAAATGAAGATTCTACAACAAATCCAGAATTAGTAATATCTGCAGTTACCGAACAAATTTCTACAAAATCCGTACTTCGCGTATTGGATACTAGATTTCAATATTTTAAATTTCCAGTGCAAATTGCACGAGGAGATACTTTTAATATTAATACCGGATTTAATATTGATATTGATACAATTACTACCGAATTAAAATTACCTATACAAGTAGATTCGGCAAATCAACCTATAGATTTAATAAAAATTAATACATCGTATAATAGCGATTGGTTTTATGGAGAAGAAGCTGCACAAATATCATCTGGTTTTAAACAACTTCCATTTGTAGGAAATTTGCAAGCAGTTCCAAATAGTTATGTATTAACTAAAGATATTATAGATATATTGATTCGAAAAAAACAAACGTTAAAATTCACTATACAGACTCAGTATGTAACAAGAGATGGTAATAGAACAGGCATATCTTTAAGACTAAATCGAAATAATGCAAAAACATTTAGAGCATTTGAACCGGTTATCATATACAGTGAAGCAAATGTTACCGGAGACCCGGGATCTTTAACTAATCCTAATGGATTTGCATCAACAGAATATCCAGTTTTATTCATGGAATATTTTGTTGATGCATCTGATTTAGCAGATGGAGACACGTATTTTTTAGAAGCACAAGGAGGAAATCCTACTTGGATATTAGCTGCAAATTCATATTGGCTAATTGAGCCAAATGCAATACCTTCGAACCCATCATTATTTGGAGCATCGTTAAACAATGTTAATGGCAACGCTGGCATTTATAATTTATATGCTGATACTGCATTATATAATAATGCATATCAACTTATTGCAAAAAGATACCTAGGTTCGAATTATGATTTAGTATTAGAAACTGGAATTACAATTTCTAATACCGATCCTGTAGTAATTGAAGATTTATCTCCATTCGGGTTTGCAGGTGAATTTGACGGAGAGAATAGAACTTTTTCAGACGGCGGAGTTACGCAAATAACATATACATGGGATGAAATCAAAAATCGTTGGGTACAATCATAATGTTAACACAGTATAAAAATATCGAACAAATTAATTCTGCTACTAAAGCAGTTACTGCGCAACGAATTAGTAAATCTAAAACTGAATTTTTTAGTTATGATAAAGATACTCGAGTAACACCGGTACCGTTGTTAACAACACAAAATTCAGTAACTAAAATTGAATTACATGTTTATTCAGGTGATGCGTGGATTACTGGAAATCATAGTATACAGTTACAACCAAAAACAACAAACTTTGAAGCTATACAAACAAAAGCGGCAATACAAACAGCTGGCAATTTGTTGTCAATTGATATATACAATGAATTTTCTAAGTTAAAATTAACATCAGGTAATTTTAAAATTGCAGTTAATTTCTTTAAAAATTTAATAGGAGATTATAACGAGCAATATCTAAGAATTGATGAAATATCTCCGGATCGAACTGAAATTCGTTTAAAGGCAATTGATGATGAAAATCCAATTTTTCTTCAACAACTAGTTAGTTTCATTGAAACTGTTAATCCTACATCTACTAAATTTTATAAAACATACATTTTAAATTTTAGTAGAAATAAAACTGCAGTCATCGTAAATACTACAGTCGTTGGTGAATATGTTTATTTAAAATTATACGAACCATTAACTGATGACATCGATGTAGATTTTAAATGTTGGATTGCTGAAGAATTACGTCCTAGCTATATTGACAAAGTTGCAATTTTACCAAAAATAGTAGAACCGCAATATAATAAATTATCTAATCCCAATTGGTACGCAAATGCAATTTATAATACAACGACTGAAACAGGATTTAAAGCTTGGACGGATTTATTAGGAACAACTACTCAAACATCGCAACAAATTGTCGATGCATATTTTTCTGGTTCATTATCTGGAGTTAAATTAAACATAGATTATTCAGATTTTAATAATTTTGTTTTTTATAGTTCAGCAACAGAACGATTAGAGAATTTTAAATATAAAATACAATTATTAGAATACTATACATCTCAAAGTATCAAGGTATCTCAAATATCAGGCAGTGTTGCTACAACTAATGTTGCTGATTTTGAAACTGCTAAATCTACATTAATTGGCGGGTTTGATGATTTTGAACGATATTTGTATTATGAATCTTCTTCTCGTTTAACAACATATGATATTCCAAATGAAAATGCATATGTAACTCAACTAACGGGAAGTTATGTAAAGCCGGCACCTAAAACTACAGCGGCAATACCATATACATTGGCATCAACTACTAGTAGTTTATTCATTAATTGGTTTAATGAAGTTTATAGTGCAGCATCATCATATGATTTATTGAATTACAATGCACTCAGATATGCTATCCCCGAATTTATTAGATTCGATGCAACTAATGCAGATATGTTAACGTTTGTTAATATGTTAGGACATCATTATGATATACTTTATACGTATATAAATCATATGACTCGAATCAACAAACGAGAAGAAAATCCAAAATTAGGTATGCCAAATGAATTATTATATTCAGTTGCAAAACAATTTGGATGGAATTTAACAGATGGCAATCAAGGCCAGGAATTATGGCAATATGCATTAGGAACTAATGAAGCAGGCGTACCATTAACTGGTTCAAATACTATTGGAGATCCATCAGTATCAGGTAAAAATATGACTGCTACAATTTGGAGACGAATTGTAAATAACTTACCTTTATTATTAAAAAGTAAAGGAACAAAACGTAGTATTCAAGCATTATTATCATGTTATGGAATTCCGCAATCTTTCGTAAGTATCAATGAATATGGTGGGCCTAGAATAGAACGAGCTCCGATATATGAAAAATTAAATTTCGATTATGCTTTAGATTTAAGTGGAAGTGCAGCAGGTACTGTTGTAATAGATTACACGCAGCCGATACAATCCGTTGAATTAAGATTTAGAACAGCAAATGTTGTTAAAAATCCAACATTGCCTTCAACTATGAATTTATATAACATTGGTTCAAATTCAGTTACTATTGATTTTAGTAGTGGAACAATGGGCGTTATACAAATTAATGGAACTGGTTCTGCAGCATTTGAATTATTCAATGGTGATTGGATTAATACCATATTACGCGTAAATGGAACTAATTTAGATTTGATTGCTAAAAAATCTAAATATGGAAAAATTGTTACTACAGTTTCTGCATCAGCTACTGCATCGTTTGCATCAACTGGTACATTAACATTAGGCAGCACTAGTACAGGTGCAAGTAGATTGGTAGGTCAACTTCAAGAATTGCGTTTATGGAGTTCTAGTTTACAAAATTCTCCTTTCGAAAATCATACTAAAGCACCAGCTGCATATAATGCAAATGTTGATGCATATGATGAATTAGTATTTAGATTGCCATTAACACAAAAAATAAATCATGCAACAACTAGCAGTTTAATTGGTGTACAGCCTGCAACATCTAATATATCTGCATCATTTGTATCTTGGACAAATAATACACCTTATGACTCTATAGAAGAAACATATTACTATGATGCTATTTCTTTAGGTGCAGGAACATTAGATGATAATAAAATTCGTCTTGAACAAAATGAATTAGTTGGTACGTTAGATATTGCCACTAGAGCAGAACGTAGTCAATTTGATAAAGCTCCGTTAGATAGTAAAAAGCTAGGCGTATATTTTTCACCACAAACAATGATTGATGAGGATATTATTGCTCAACTAGGCTTTACTGAATTAGATCAATATATCGGCGATCCGGGACAATTGAATTCTAAATCATATCCGGATCTGATACAAACATCGCAAAATTATTGGAAAAAATATGAATCTAGAAATGATATAAATTCATACATTTCTATTTTTACGATGTATGATTTATCATTCTTCCGACAATTAGAACAATTACTGCCTGCACGAACTGATAAATTAACAGGTTTATTGATTCAACCAAATATATTAGAACGAAGTAAAGACACGATACTTCCTAAAATTCATAGATTTGATTCCACTTATAGTTCGTCTATAGATCAAACTAAAATTGAAGCAGTTGGTTCATATATAATGTATAATGGTATTATTTCAGATGAAATATTAACTATACAAGGAATTGATGATGATCAATGGCAAATGTATTTAACTGCGTCGACGGCGGATAAATATGATAGCACGCCATATTCATATGAGTATTTATTACGATCTGGAAGCACATGGATAACTGCATCTTCTCCGTATTGGTTAAGTGATGCATTACAGCCGACATATCTTAATGCAGTTTCGTCTGAATATCGTTTAGTGCCAGAAACCGTAACGTATGACACCGGTTCTGCCGGCGGAGGCACGACTTATGGCGTAGGGACATATGGTACTTCTATTTATTATAGCGATCCGGTTGGCGCTGGATTTACTGGTGAATTGGCACAAGTACAAGATTATTTACCAATTGGTGTTGAAAGACAACGTTATAATGGAACTAAAATGACGTCGCCAGCATTTAATGTTAATTCAACGCAGACTGTTGATGGTGGCCCTGTAGTTGAATGGAGATCAGCTAATCCTAATCAATTGATATACCAAACGCAAAATAATAACCAAGGTAGTTTTAGATTAGTTTAATCATAAAAATTATAAAATGTATATTTATATAAAATTAAGGTCAAAATATGGGATATTTAGATAATACTAGTGTTACAGTTGACGCCATTTTAACATTAAAGGGGCGTGAACTTTTAGCTAAGGGTGGTAATGCATTTAACATTACACAATTTGCCGTTGGCGATGATGAGATTGATTATTCATTATGGAATCCAGATCATCCACTAGGAACTGATTATTATGGTACTATCATTGAGAATATGCCAATAACCGAAGCAATTCCGGATGAAACTCAAGCGCTTCGTTATAAATTAATTACATTGCCAAAACAATCAACGAACATTCCAGTTATTAGTGTCGGAAATACATCTATTACATTGAATGCACCTGGTGATAGTGCAGTTATTTCTCCTAATACAAGTAACTTGCAAGGCGGAAATGCTAATTTAGGGTACACTGCAATTTTATCTGATTCATCAGTTGCAGATATTCAAATTACTCAAGCATTACAGAACACGGTATTGCCAACTACACCGCGCTTTATTGGAGATAATGAAGACGCACAAAGTATTGCAATTGCAGGATTTGGTTTCCGAATTATTGCAAAAACGCAATATTTGTCAGATAAAACTGCGACAATTACGATAATCGGCAATGAGACAGGTGGTAGTGTTACTATTAATTTAACTGTTAAACAAGTAACTGCAGTTACTGCAAATTCATAATATAGGTCAAATATGAAAATGAATAATTTCATTGAAACATTAAAACAACAACCGCGACAAGGGGCAAAACAGCAAGTAGATACATTTGGTAATCAAGTTTCGTCAAATCCATCACCACCACAAACGCCGGGACAAACTAATACTGTAATAATTAATGAACAAGTACAACAGTTAGCTCAACAACTTGCTAATCAAATGGTTGCAGAAATGCAACAATCACAAGTAATTGCTAGAAATGGTCGTACATTTACAAAATTCGATGTTGTAAATGATATCGTTTCAAATCAAACGGAAGTTGTTACTGCTGGAGTTTGGAGTGATGGTATTGCTAGTTTAACTACATTCTTTACGTCATCAACTCAAACAAATACTCAACGTACATATTATGTTGACGTATTACAAAAAACGCCAGAAGCAACTGGGTCAGCCGTTCAATTTTCTTTAGCATTTGGGCACGCGTTAGGTAGTGGGTCAGATTCGCAAGGTCAACTTAATGATTCTCCATCGAAAGCAATTTATTCTCAATATCGTCAATTACTTTTAAATCCGGCGGATACGCGTTTTACAACTGCAGGGTCTGGAAGTACTAATTATATCTACGTAGTTAATTTTAAGCGCAATCGTTTAAAAGAACGTTTAGATGCTGGGAATTGGGAATTACCATTAGTTGCAATTTCGTCTAGAGCTACAAACGCAACCGGGTCGGTAGTTACTGGCAGTGGTGTAATTAAATTAATTGATGATTCATCAGTTGCTAACCCAACTATAGGTGATTCAGGAAAAGTTTATAATATTGTATCCGGATCAATTAATGGTGGAATTCATAATCCATCAGCACCAGTTTACTATGGTTTAGCATATCCAGATTATGGTACATTGGTATTAGATGGTAAAATGTTAGATCAAAAATTAGGTTTTGCAACTGTTACTGGTTCAAGTGTTGAAGGAAATAATCATTTTGTATTGTTCCGTTCAATTTCTGGTTCAAGTTTCTTTACCGATCCAGCTACATCAGATAAGTATGGTTTCCAGGCACGTAATTCTGAAAAAGTTTCTAGTACACATTACTTTGTAAGAATTAAAAATGCAGAATATAATTTCTCAAATAACCCGTCTTATATAACCGGGTCTGTTGGTCAAATTGCACAAACTACATTTGTAGGCGATCCTAAGACATATATTACTACAGTTGGTTTATATAATGATCGTCAAGAATTATTAGCAGTTGCTAAACTTTCTAAACCATTATTAAAATCATTCCAACGAGAAGCACTCATACGAGTTAAGTTAGATTTCTAAAATATTCGCAGATTTAAGCCCCGTTATATTTATATAAAATGTAGCGGGGTTTTTACTGAATATGGCCGAAACTAGAATAACAAATCAAGATACTTATCAAGGGGTGTATCCAACAGTCTTTAAAAAGATTGACCAATCTGATATTTCAATCAATCCGTTTCAAGCATATAAAACTTGGAATATAATATCTGGTAGTAGCACTGGAAGTATGTTACCATTAATTGGAATATATTCAAATGTAAATAATTTGCCAGCATTAGGTACAGATTTAACATATAATGATGTATTAAATATCGATGGAACATTGCAAACGATATCGTATTTTTCTATCAATCATTTGTTTTATAAAAATAAGAAGGAGCCATCAAAGACATATGGCCCTACTAATTTAAATTTAACTAAAAAATATTTATTTCAATCTGCATCTATATTATCTATACCTCAAATAAAAATTGGAGAAGGTATCAAACCTAAGTCATTTACATTTACCGGGTCAGCAGTATCATTAGCATCTGATACATATGGCAATGTTTATGATACCGTATATGATACTAGTAACTATGGTAATTACTATATATCAGCGTTAGTTAATACCATACAAAGTAGAGGCATTGCAGCAAGTGCTACTACTGTAGTTGAATCTGTATCATGTTTAGAGGCATTTTTAAATAGTATTAATCAAATTGATAGCTCATCATACGATGATAGTTTTTCATTTGTAAGTGGGTATACTTATTATGAAGGTTTCAATGAATATTTTGATACAACAAGAATTCAATATGAATCTCAAGGCGTAATATATGAACCGGGTGTAAAGACATCTAATGGTTCTCAAGCCGCAATTGGCTATGCTGCAAAGTTTTCGGGTGCGGGATATATAAAAGATTCGTTGCCGGGATATTATGATAGAGATCATGATTATGCAATATCATTTTTTGTTTCTAGTTCAAACACAGGAACATCTAATGGATTACTTATTGCGAAAGCTTCTAGTAGTTTGCAACCAACATATCCGTTTAAAATAGAATTAAGTGGCAGTAAACAAATTGTATTTTCTGCTGCTGGTAGTACTGAATTTAAAACACAGATAACTTCTTCAATATTTGTTTCTTCATCTTGGAATCATATTGTATGTCAAAAATCAGGTAGTTGGCTGCAAATGTATGTTAATGGAACATTGCATTCATCTACATCTAATAATTTATTAGTTAATACATTTTCTCCATTTACTGCATCAGCAAG
>Ga0315905_10008161_pt1 | contig 10577 bp, 7 predicted proteins | sample LakEriMetagenome_5_FD_203522 | JGI IMG/M metagenome (GOLD analysis project Ga0315905, IMG submission 203522) | Freshwater fungal communities from buoy surface, Lake Erie, Ohio, United States - Buoy 4 MA121 | ecosystem: Environmental > Aquatic > Freshwater > Lake | place: USA: Lake Erie, Ohio... | reverse complement strand
AACGAATGGGTGAGCGCATCAGCGAAGATGTGTTAGGAAAATGTGATCTCTGTGGTGAACCCTGCGATCACTACACCAACTGTGCCCGCAAAGCCTGCCACCAACTGTTTATTCAGTGCCCCGCTTGTAGCGAACGCCTCAACGGCTGCTGCGGACCCACCTGCCAAGACCTACTTGACCAAGCCCCAACGGACGAGGCAGCCAACCCAACCAACCCTCATCTTGGTAAATACACCAAAGGCCGGTTAAAACAAGGCCATTAAAAAAACCAAAGCCCCTTGGTGGAGGGGCTTGGGGGTTGAATGATGGTGGAGGATATCGGAGTCGAACCGACGACCTCTTGCATGCCATGCAAGCGCTCTAGCCAGCTGAGCTAATCCCCCGGAGGACTGCAAATATCGTTCAAGGGAGGCCAAATTCAGCCCTGGACGTCCCGGGCCCAGCGGACAATACAATCTGCAGCGCGGGTGGCGGCCGTGGCCCCGCTATCATCACCGTTCACGCGGGCCAAAAGGCCTCTCAGCTCCCCAAAGGCTTGTTTCTGGGCCGCGGCGGCCGCCGAAGCCGGGGCCAAGAGGGAACGAAGTTCGGCCCCAAGGACCGTCGGAATGGCCCTGGACTGCAAGCGTTCCGGAACGGCTTCCCGTCCCAAGATCAAGTTCACCAAGCTCACAAAGCGAACCTTGACCAGGGCCTTGCCGATGAAATAGGACAGGGGGTGAACCCGGTACACCGCCACCATGGGACAACCCATCAGGGCCGCTTCGAGGGTTGCTGTACCCGAGGCCACCAAAGCCGCATCGGCGCAGCCAAGAAGTTCGCGGGTCTTCCCAACCAAGCAATGGAGATTCAAACCGAGGGTACGCGCTTCTTCCTCCAATGGGAGGTAAACGGATCGGTCCACCCCAGGGGCCATGGCCAAAACCGCGGACAAAGGAACGACGCTCAACACCGCACCACCACCCGACACCGCACCACCACCCGGCACACCATTACCACCCGACAGCCTGGCCAGCGACTGCAGCATGAGCGAGCCGTGTTTGCGAATTTCCTGAAGGCGGCTACCCGGCAACAAGGCAACGCAAAGCCCGCTGGGAATCCCCAAAGCTTGACGGGTCGCCCCCACCTGCACGGATTCCAAAGGCCTGCATTGATCCGCCAAAGGATGCCCCACATAGTGAACCTGCACACCGCGCTGGGCATACCATTCTTTTTCGAAAGGCAAAATACATAACATCAAATCGACCGATTGACGGATCTGCCGAACACGGTTTTCTTTCCAGGCCCAAACCTGTGGAGAAATATAATAAACCACCCGAATCCCTCGATCGTGGGCATACCGGGCCATACGCAGGTTAAAGCCCGGATAATCAATCAATAACAGCACATCCGGGGCGTAGGATTCTAGGTCCTTACGCGCCAAATCCAGCAATCCCAAAATGGTCCGCAAATTGCGGGCCACCTCTGCAAATCCCATAAAAGCCGTTTCCCGGTAATGCTTGACCAGGTGCATTCCTTGGGCCTGCATGAGATCACCCCCCCAGCCCCGTAACTGCAGTGAAGGATCTCTCCGTCGCCATTCTGCCAAGAGGCTTGACGCGTGCATATCCCCCGATGCCTCGCCCGCTATACAATAAACTTTCACGGGGTATTTATAACAACATTTTTATCAAAATCACCAAAATCCCGTACAAGAAGGTTGCGGCCAAAACCCCCGAGGCACCATCGTCCGATCCCTTGCGTAGATGCCACCAAAAAAGACCCAAATTCGGCAAAACCGTTAAACTCAAAACCGGCCCCAGCAAACCACTATTCCACAACAAATCCCACCATCCCGAACCCTCTTGGCTCCTCCCCATCCACATGACCCACAGGCCCAAAAAACCCACAGGCCCAACCAAAGCCGCCATAAAACCCCGGCGACCGTTTGTTTTTCGCCAAAACGCAGGCAGCATTCCGCTCATCAAAAAACCCAATCCTGCATTCCCCAGGCTTGCAATCCGGCCAAGGCATGGTGAGCGGTCAAATCAAACTGCACCGGAACCACCGAAGCATACCCGTTTCTCAGAGCCCATTCGTCGGTATCCTCTCCGTGTTCCATCAACTCAAACTCCCCGGTCATCCAGTAATACTTCTTGTTGTGTGGATCCGTACGCTCCTCAAAATTTTCTTTCCATTTGGCAGCGGCCTGCCGGGCAACTTTGAGTCCTTTGAACTGCCGAATATCCAACTTGGGAATATTAACATTCAACAAAGAACCAGGCATCAACCCATGATCCAGAACCTGTTCGGCAACCTTGCGGGCCACCTGAGCCGCCAATCCAAAATCCGCCTCCAAGGCATAATCGCAGAGCGAAAAGCCAACGCTGGGAATGCCTTCAATGGCTCCTTCCACCGCAGCCGACATCGTCCCCGAATAAATGACATTGATGGATGCATTGGATCCGTGGTTAATCCCCGATAGCAACAAATCGGGCTTGCGATGCATAATCCGGTCCACAGCCAACTTCACACAGTCCACCGGTGTACCGCTGGTTTGGTAAGCCGGAATTTCTGCACCAAAAAGCCCTTCTTGGGCCTGCACCCGCAAGGGAAATCCAATGGTAATCGCATGGCCCATCCCGGATTGGGGCCGGTCGGGGGCCACCACAACCAAATCCCCCAAATCGCTCACGGCCTCGACCAAAGCACGAATGCCCGGGGCATGGATACCGTCATCGTTGCAAATCAAAATGAGGGGCTTGCTCATGATAGGGAATTGTTGGTTGGTTTGGATGAAAGGCTGTTCGAAGACGAAGGGCGAAAGCCACTCCAGGCCGCAAAGCCCACCACCGCCAACAAAGCCAGGTTGAAGGCCAAACTAATTTTCTCGCCGACTATGTAGGTGGCTGGTTCAAAACGGAATTCTATCTTGTGTTCGCCGGCGGGCAGTTCCAGACCCCGTAACAAATAATTGACTCGTTTGTGAGAAACAGGCTGCCCATCCACATAGGCATTCCATCCGTGGGCATAATAAACCTCCGAAAAAACCGCCATGGACGCCGAAGTATTGGCGTATTCGTAACGCATGGTATCCGGGGCATAGGATACCAATCGAATAAAGGCCTGTGAATCAACATTATAATTCCCCGATACCGTCGTGCCGGCCATGGCCTTGTCCATCACGGCCACCTGCCCCAAATCCACCACGCCCAACGAATCAAATTCAGCTCTGGCATTGGGCACAACGCGCAGAGTCCGAACCAGCCAAGCATTCCCCAGTGCGGCAGGATTGGGCATGGCCAACGGACCTTGGCCCTGTTCCTGCGGTGGATAAATCACCCAGCGAACATTGAAGGCGTTTAGTATATTCTGCTTGGGGCCCTCGCCTTGGCCGCCCAGGTATCCGTTTTTGACGTCCTCAAAACGGCTGAGCTTAGCCGCATGGTAGCCCCCCAAGGATTTGTGAAAATAACCGGCTCGGTTTTCGTTGTAGGGATTCTGTTGACCAAAATCCAAGACCCTATAATGCAGAGCGGTCTCGTTGTTCAAAATCACCCGATCGGCCTCGGTCATCTCAAAAGGAACTTCCAGGCGGCTCTTGCGCTCAAAATCCGATTCGGACAAATAACGACGATCCGTCACCCACAAATCCACGGTCGAAATAACCAAAAGAGCCGGAACCAAAAGGTTGGCCTTAAGACGGTTCTGCAGATAGGCCCTCAGAGCCGCATAACCCAAAGCCATCACCAACAAGGATTTCCAGGCATCTTTGCTAAGCAGATCCGCTCGGTCATCCCGAAAGGCATCCACCAAGCCATTAATGCCTTTCCATTGCTCGCTATCGTCCAGCGCAGTCGAAAAATCAAAGAACATGGAACCCGCCACCGCAAACAACAAACACAATCCGCCCAAGACCCCAAAAACCAGGTTGAGCCTGGAAAGCAAAAGAGTCCGATCCAGCTCTCCGTTCATCAAAGCCCGAACAAAGAGTACCGCCAACAAAGGCACTGCCAACGAGGCGATCACCAAACTCATGGCCACCGCACGGAATTTGTTGTAGTAGGGCAAATAGTCCATCAAAAGATTGGTGAACCCCGGGGTATTGCGGCCCCAACTTAGGGCGACACTGACCAATACACAGGCCAGCAACCAAAAGCGCAGGGAGCCCTTGAGGGTCAACAAGCCCAACACAAACAAAAAGATCATCAGGGCTCCAAAGTAGGTTGGGCCCGCCACCCCGGGCTGATCCCCAAAGTAGGTGGGTACCCCCGCCTCCACAAAGGCCAAAGCCTGCGATTCAGGAACACCGGCGCTGACCAGGGTTTCGTAGGTAGCAGAGCCCTTGTCCAGCGGGGTCTGCGAGGCTCCACCCATCAGGTTGGGAATCAACAAGGTGCCGGTTTCGGTTATTCCATTGCTCCATTTGAGGGCGTATTCCCGGTCCAGACCATTATCCCCTTTGTTTTCGAGCTTGAGCAAATCCGAACCACCACGCATGGTTTCCTTGGCGTATTCGTTGGTCAGCGCAAATTGAGTCCAATTGGAACCCAAGGCCAAAACCAACGCCAACAAGGCCATGGCGGAGGACAGGGTCCAGGCTTTGAGCGCGCCTCGGCGGAGGTGTTCCACCAAGGCGTAAAGGACATAGAGGGCAATCATGAGGCCCAGGTAATAGGTAATTTGGTAATGGTAGGCGTACAATTGCAAGGCCAGGGCCGGCGCCAACACGGCCAACCCAAAGAGCGAGCGCCCCGTAAACAGCAGATGCAAGCCGGCCAATACAGGGGGCATCAAGCCGATGGCCAAGGCTTTGGTAACATGCCCCGCATCAATAATGATAATATTATAGGAACTAAGGGCAAAGGCCAAGGCTCCCAAGATGGATAGGTTTCGACTGCATCCCCAAATCACCAACAAAAAATACATTCCCAACATCGAAACCAGCATCAAATTAGCCGGCTCGGGCAACCAAGTATAAAAAACCTTGCCTACATATTGTATCAGCGAATAAGGGGTCTCCATTGCAATCTGGTAAGCAGGCATTCCACCAAACAACGAATTGGTCCACAGGGGATAATGACCGGTTTTGGCCTTGGCATCCTGCAATTCTTTGGCCATGCCTTGTACCTGGGTCATGTCCTCCATGCGGAGGCCCTTGCCGCTGAGCACGGGGTAATTGTAAAGAAGGGCCAGGGCAGCCAAGATAACTACCGCGAACAAATGCCCTTTCCAAGGGGCCGAACTTGGAGGAGTCGACTTTTTCATAACACGATTCAATAAAATTTAGCCATTACTTGATTTCTTCGTAATCCACATACTCGCCTTTGGATTCCAAGGTTGAGGGGCGATTTTTGGGAGCCGAGGGTTCATTGCCAGCGGCGCGGTTGTTATGCGGTTGACGGGGAACCTGCTTCATCTGATCCTGAAAACGCCGCATCCATCGGAGCAACAGGAGGGGTAGGAGCCATCGGAGCAGCCAGCCCGCCGTCCACATGACCAACAAAAAGATCAAAATCGCCTTAAGCATGCCCAAAGATAGGGGGCAGGCAGAGGGTAAATGTGCTGCCCTGACCGGGGACGGAGTGGACCTGCAGGCTGCCACCGTGCCAGCGGGCGATTTTGGAAACCAAGGCCAAACCCAGACCGTGCCCGGGTTGACCGCCGCTGTTGGTCCCCCGGTAAAACGGCTCAAAAAGGCGAGGAATTTGGTCGGCAGGGATGCCACGACCCCTGTCTACCACCTCCACCCGCAATTCGGAACGCATCCCTCCCGGCTCTTGCCGTAGGTTCAGCTGAACCCAAGGATCCTCGCTGTATTTGAGGGCGTTTTCGATCAGGTTGTTCAAGGCGGTTTTGAGGAGCTCCTCGTCCCCGCGCACTGCAAATCGATCAGCCGCTTCGGCCTGTTCGTCCAATCGCAATTCCACATCGGCATCCGGACGATGCCGCTTCCACCAAGCCTGTACCTCCAGCAAGACCTCATCCAAAGCCAGCGGGGTGCTGCGCAGGGCCTCGCCTCCGGCCTCCAATTGAACCAAGGTCAACAAACGCTGGGCGGTTGAATTCAGGTCGTCCAATCGCTGCAGCAGACCAACCAAGGCGGCACGGTACGCTTCGGGGCTCCGCTCTTGACGCAGGAGGACCTCCATTTCGGTCTTCATCGAAGCCAACGGGGTTCGAAGCTGATGGGAGGCCAGTCCCAAAAACTGCTGTCGTGTCCCCAGTGCTTCTCGCAATCGGTCCATTAATTCGTTGAATTTGCGGGCCAAACGTCCGATTTCATCGTTGCGGTCTGCTTCGGGCAAATTGAATTGCAGGGCCTGTTCGGACTGAACATCATCCACCCGGTCCAACAAATGGCTGACAGGCCTTAGAGCCCTCCCCGCAAATCCATACGACAAAAACCATGTCATCACCACCCCCAAAACCCATCCTATTCCCAAGATCCAAGCCAAGCGGCGACCCTGCTGCCGCCCCAACTCATCCACCCCTCCATAGAGGACCAAGAGTCCGTTGTACTGCTCCCTTCCAAAGGCCAAAGCCGCCCATTCCAAATCTCCAACTTTCCCAGAGCCAGCGCCCTGGCTGCGGATTCGGCCCAACAATCCCACATCCACCCGAAGTGCGCCATTGCTAGAATCCAAAAGGTATAACAATTGATTTTGAATACTGTAAAGAGCCAAGAAGCGCGGTGTCTCTCCCTCCGTCCAACCAGCCATGGCCTGCGTTGAACCAACCGCCGCGCCTTCGCCCGGTGATTCCATGAACCGAACCCCTTCGGCATAGGCCCGAAGCCGCAATCGTTCCTCGTAACGAGCCCTCCGCTGCCGCTCAACCTGAACATAAACGCCCAAAAGGACCAGGCCCAGCACCCCGGCTACCAAGCCCAAAAGGCTCCTGCTCAATTGATTACGAATCGTCATCTTGGTTCATTGCCTCGGTCATCCACTAGGCGGACCCTGAGGCTCAACGAAACTACACCTCGGGCTCGCTGTTTGGGTCATCGGTCATCCGGTACCCTTGCCCTATATGCGTTACCAGCAATTTGGTCTCAAAATCGCGATCCACTTTTTTGCGCAAAAAATTCAAATAAACATCGACCACGTTGGTACCCGTATCAAAGTGGATTCCCCATACATCCGCAGCCAATTTAGCCCGGCTGAGCACCTTGCCTTTGTTCTTCATAAAATATTCCAACAGATGAAACTCCTTGGCGGTCAGGGGAATGGTCTTGTTACCGCGACGGGCTTCCTTGGTCTGCAAATCCAATACCAAATCGGCCACCTGCAGCTGCCGCGGACCACTGTCCCCGGTATGTCTTCGTAACAACGCCCGGATTCGGGCCAGCAATTCCTCAAAATCAAAAGGCTTGACCAGGTAATCATCCGCCCCGGCTTCGAGCCCATCCACTTTGTCAGCGGTGGTCCCCAAGGCCGTTAACATCAACAACCCGCAATCCGGCCTCTGGGCCCGAAAGCGGGTACACAGTGCCAAACCGTCCAAGGCCCCGGGCAGCATCCGGTCCAAAATCCCCACTTGGTAATCTTTGATCTCAAAAAGCACCCTTGCCTCATGCCCTTCGCTGGCCCTGTCCACCTCAAAACCCTCCGAACGAAGGCCGCTGCAAACCGCATCCGCGATGCGATCGTCGTCTTCGACCAACAAAATGAGAGGTGGGGCCGTGGCCATTGAAGTCAGAATTTGTTTCGTGAGACGATTTTAGACCCGACCCAGGCCGTTCTGTTTAATCCGAAGGATTAAATTGGGATGAAAAATAACACCAACCCAACGCCGGGGTTTTTACCGGGAGAGGTACATGGACTTGCGCTTGTACAAATCCCTGAAATACGGATCCCGCAGATCGCTGATAAATCGGATGGCCTCACCGGTGGATTTCATTTCGGGCCCCAAGGACTTGTTCACATTGGGGAATTTGTTAAACGAAAAAACCGGCTCCTTGATCGCCCAACCCTGCAGGGAATACGCCACGTTGAGATCTTTGACCCGCTGAACTCCTAACATGACCTTGGTTGCGATGTTCACAAAAGGCAACCCGTAGGCCTTCGCCAAAAAGGGAACCGTACGCGATGCCCGGGGATTAGCTTCGATAACATAAACCACATCGTTCTTGATGGCAAATTGTACATTGAGCAATCCGCTAATATCCAAGGCTTTGGCCAAGCGACGGGTGTATTCCTCCATTTGGGTCACCACCAAGGGCGATAGTCCGAAAGGGGGCAATACCGCATGGGAGTCACCGGAGTGAATACCCGCCGGTTCGATATGTTCCATGATACCGCACATAATCACCTCTTCTCCGTCGCTGATACAATCGGCTTCGGCTTCCATCGCGCGGTCTAGAAAATGATCAATCAAAATCCGGTTGCCCGGTATTTTGCGGAGCAAATCCACCACCGCTTTTTCGAGTTCCTCGTCGTTAATCACAATCGACATGCCCTGCCCACCCAAGACATAGCTGGGCCGGACCAAGACCGGATAACCCACTTCGTTGGCGATTTGCAGGGCTTCTTCGGCCGTTTCGGCCACGCCGTATCGGGGGTAGGGAATGTCAAGGTCTTTGAGCAAATCACTGAAACGACCCCGGTCTTCGGCCAAGTCCATGCTTTGGTAGGAGGTTCCAATGATTCGATAACCATGAGCGTTGATTTTCTCGGCCAATTTGAGGGCCGTCTGTCCACCCAATTGAACAATGACGCCAACGGGCTTTTCGTGCTCAAGCAGGTCCAGCAAATGCTCCCAAAAGACCGGCTCGAAATAAAGTTTATCGGCCATGTTAAAGTCGGTGCTCACCGTTTCGGGGTTGCAATTGACCATAATGGCCTCAAAACCCGATTCACGTGCCGCCAGAAGGCCGTGGACGCAGGAATAATCAAATTCGATCCCCTGCCCGATCCGATTGGGGCCCGAGCCCAGCACCACAACTTTGGGCTTGGCGCTGGCAACGCTTTCGTTTTCCTGGTCGTAGGTCGAATAGAAATACGGGGTCAAGGCCGGAAACTCGGCCGAGCAGGTATCCACCATCTTCCAGACCCGTTGCAGGCCCAGACCCATTCGAGCGGCCCGAACTTGCTCTTCGGTCACATCATCCTGCACCATGTACGCGATTTGTACATCCGAGAACCCGTTTTGTTTGAGTTCGTTCATCAAATCACGACCGACGTCCTTCAGATTCATAGAGCGCAATCGTTGCTCTAGCTGAACCAAACTGCGGATTTCCCTCAAAAACCAGGGATCAATGCGGGTGATCTTTTGAATAGAGTTGAGGGGAACCCCCTGCGCAAACGCATCGTAAAGGTGAAAAACCCTCTCCCATGATGGGTTCTCAAGGCTGTCCATAATAACCTCGGTCCGCTTCTCGCCTTTGCCATCCCCGCCCAGACCAGCCCGGTTAATTTCCAGGCTTTGACAGGCCTTTTGGAGGGCTTCGTTAAAGCTACGGCCTATGCCCATGACTTCGCCCACCGATTTCATCTGAAAGCCTAGGCGACGATCGGCTCCGGGGAATTTGTCAAAATTCCATTTGGGAATTTTTACGATAACATAATCCAACACAGGCTCAAAAAACGCCGAGGTACTCAGCGTAATTTGATTAGGCAATTCGTCCAAACGATAGCCGACTGCAAGTTTAGCGGCAATCTTGGCAATCGGATATCCGGTCGCCTTGGAGGCGAGGGCGGAGGAGCGAGAAACGCGGGGATTGATTTCGATCGCAATGATGGCCTCTGTTAACGGGTCCATCGCAAATTGAACATTGCAACCCCCCGCAAAATTCCCAATAGAGCGCATCATAAGAATGGCCTGATCGCGCATCGCCTGCATTGCGGTATCACTCAGCGTCATAGCCGGCGCCACCGTAATACTATCCCCGGTATGGATCCCCATGGGGTCCATGTTTTCGATGGTACAAATAATACAAACATTGTCCGCAGCATCCCGTAACAATTCCAATTCGTATTCCTTCCAACCCAATACGGCCTTGTCTATCAAAACTTCGTGGGTTGGAGAGGCATCCAGACCGCGGTTCAAAGCCGCATCAAAATCTTCTTTGCGGTAGATGACGGCGCCTCCCGTTCCACCCAGGGTATAGGATGGCCTTATGACCAGTGGAAAACCGATTTCTTCGGCGGCTTCTTTGCCTTCGAGGTAGGAATTGGCGATGCGAGAAGGAGCAACATCGACTCCGATTTCTAACATAAGTTTGCGAAACTCTTCGCGGTTTTCGGTACGCTCGATGGCATCGATATCCACCCCAATCAAACGAATGTTATTTTGTGACCACAGGCCCAATTCATCGGCCTCTTTGCAGAGGTTGAGGGCCGTCTGTCCTCCCATGGTGGGGAGAACTGCGTCGATGGAGTGCTTGTTCAAAATGTGTTCCAGCGAATCCACCGTCAACGGCATGAGGTATACGTGATCCGCCGTCACCGGATCGGTCATGATGGTGGCCGGGTTGGAATTGATCAGGATAACTTCGATGCCTTCTTCGCGAAGGGAGCGGGCGGCCTGGGATCCGGAATAATCAAATTCGCAGGCCTGGCCGATGACAATGGGTCCGCTACCGATTATCAGGACGG
>Ga0315905_10008160_pt1 | contig 10578 bp, 3 predicted proteins | sample LakEriMetagenome_5_FD_203522 | JGI IMG/M metagenome (GOLD analysis project Ga0315905, IMG submission 203522) | Freshwater fungal communities from buoy surface, Lake Erie, Ohio, United States - Buoy 4 MA121 | ecosystem: Environmental > Aquatic > Freshwater > Lake | place: USA: Lake Erie, Ohio... | reverse complement strand
CTTGATAGCGCGCGGCGCGCGCGCGCGTGACCACACATTCTCGGCTACACACTCTTGCAGACACCCGCATTCTGGTTATTCTTTGGCTCGCGACGCGACCATCCCACGGACTCGTCTCTCTCGTCTGTCGCCTCTCCCCACAACCCAACACCCTGCATCTGTCGCGTCTTGCTCCTCCTGTGCGCTGCAGCGAAACAGACACAGTCACGCGCCGACGGCAATCGAGTCAAAAAAGCAGCATGAGCGACGACCCGGCGTGGCGGGCGGGCGTCTCGGCCGCCGCCGCCACCGCCGCCGCGAGCCGCAGCAACAAGAGCAGCACGGGCGGCGGCGGCGGCGGCGGCGGCGGCGACCGCGCGACAGCTCCCGCCTCCGCCGCCGCCGCGCTGCCCTCCCTCTCCTCCCCCGCCCGGGGGGCGGCCGCGCGCCTGCTGCGCGCGCGCTCCGGCGGGCAGCTCGTCGTCTTGGACCCGCCCACGCCCTCCTACCTAAAACCCGCCGCCGGCCCCGCTCCCAAGCCGCGGGGCCGCAGCGAGGGAGGCGGCGGCGCGGGCATTGGCGCCGCGGCGCCGCGCCCGCGCCCTTCGCCCCGCCCTGCCGCCGCCGCCGCCGGGATCGCAGCAGCAGCAGCAGCAGCCGTGGCGCGGCTCCCGGTCGCGGCGACCGCGGCGACGACGGCAGCTCGCGTCCAAGGCCCCTTTTCGGCCGCCGAGCAGCAGCGGCAGCGGCGCACGACGAGCAGCAGCGGCGGCAGCAGCAGCGGCGGCGGCGGGCTCGCGGCGGCGGCGGCCGACGCCGTGCGCGACTTCGACCGCCCGCTCACGTCTTCGCTGCTGGCGCGGGCGCGGCGAGTGCCGCCGTCGCCCCCCCTCCTGCCGCCGTCGCTGCAGCCGTCGCGGCAGCCGTCCTTCCTGATCCCGACGGTGGCGGACCCCGCGGCGGCGACGACGACGACGACGACGGGGGCGCGGCCGCTGCCGCCGCGGGGCGAGGACGCGGAAGAGGAGGCCGAGCCTGTGGCGGCGGCGGCGGCGGGCAGCACGCCGCTCGCGAGGAGGCGCAGACCGGGCGGGGCCGGGCTTTCGTCGCCGTCGTCCGGCGGCGGCACGCGCGGCAGCCCCGGCGGCGACACCGACGACGGCGGCAGCTCCGCCGTGTCCGAGCTGAGCGAGGAGCTGCTCCCTCTGTCGCCGCCGCCGCCGCCGTCGGGCCTTTGCACCGCCGGAAGAAGAAGCAGAGGGCGCGCCCGGCGGCGGCCCTCGGCAGCGAGCGCTCGTCGGAGCGACGACGACGGCGACGACGACGACGACGTCCGCGCCTCTCCGCTCCCCTGCTCCCTGCCGCCGCCGCTGGCGTCGCGCGCGGCGGCGGCGGCGACGGCGCCGCCGCCGCCGCCGACGCAACTGCTGCCCCCGGGCGTGGTCGGCCTCCTCAACCTCGGCAACACCTGCTTTGCGGCGAGCGTGCTGCAGGCGCTCTCTTGCGCGCCCGCGTTCACGGCGGCCCTGGCGCTGGCGGCGGCGGGCGGCGGCGCGGGGGGGGGCGGCGGCGGCGGCGGCGGCACCGCCGGCCGCAGGGCCCCGCTGTGGTCGGCCGACGCGAGCGTGGCGCCCGCGCTGGCCGACCTGCTCCGCCGCATGCGCCGCGCCGGGGCGCCCGGGACGGCCGCGCGCGACGGCTTTGGCGGCGGCGGCGGCGAGGCGTCGCCGTCGTCGCCCTCGTCGCCCTCGTCGTCGTCGTCGTCGTCGCCCGCCCGCCGCCGCTCCGCCTTGCCCCCGCCGCGCCTGCCGCTCGTCCCCCGCGCCCTGCTTGCGGCCATGCACCGCCTCGACGCGCGCTGGGGGGCCGGGGGGCAGGAGGACGCGCACGAGTTCCTGCGCGCCCTGCTCGAGCGCCTGCGCGACGAGTGCAACGCCGTCGTCGGGGACAAGCCGCCGTACCGCGAGCTGTCCTCCCGGGGGGACGAGGCCGCGCAGGCGCGCGAGGCGGCCGACGCCTTTCGCGGGTGGCAGCACGCCCCCTGCGTGGACGGCGTGTTCGGGGGGCTCATGCAGTCGACCCTGACGTGCCTGGCGTGCGGCCACCGCTCGCACCGCTTCGAGCCATTCCTCGACCTGTGCCTGCCGCTGCCCCCTGCGGCGGCGGTAGGCGGCGGCGGCGGCGGCGGCGGCGGCGGCGGCGGCGGCGGCGCCGTGTCGCTCTCCGCCTTGCTCGCGGCCTTCATGGCGCCCGAGCGCCTCGACGGGGACGAGTGCGTGCGGTGCGAGCGCTGCTCGGCGTCGTCCTCGCCCGGGGAGCTGCGGCCCGCCGAGAAGCGGCAGCGCGTGTGGAGCTGGCCGCGGGCGCTCGTCGTGGCGCTCAAGAGGTTTCAGGGGGCGGGCGCGGGCGCGGGCGGCGAGTTTGGCGGGGACGGCGGCGGCGTGGAGGAGGAGGAGGAGGAGGAGCAGGAGGGCGCAGAGGGGGGGGAGGAGGAGGAGGGCGGCGACGCCGCGGATGGCGGCGGCAACGGCGCGACCCCGCCCCGCCGCTCGCCCGCCGGGCCCCGCTTCGCGCCCCTGTACTCGCACGCGCCCGCAGCGCGCGCAGGGCGCCGCAGCGACGGCTCGGGCAGCGTCGCGCCGTCGGCGTCGGCCGCCGCCCTCGCGCGCCGCCGCCGCGCCTTCTGCGCGGCCTCCGACCTCGGCGCCGCCCCGCCCTCCTCCTTTTCCTTTGCGGGCCGCAAGAATGCGGTCGCCGTCGCGCTGCCCCGCGGGCCGCTCGACCTGGCGCCGCACTGCGCCCCGCGCGGGCTCGACGAGGCGGCGGCGCGCGGCCTCCCGCCCCCCCGGTACGCGCTCGCGTCGGTCGTGCGGCACGTCGGCTCGTCGGTGCACGGCGGGCACTACACGGCCGCCGGGCGGGCGGGCGGGTCGGGCGCGTGGTTTGAGAGGGACGACGACTGCGTGTGGGCGTGCGCGGCGCCCGGCGGCGGCGGCGCGGGCGAGCGCGACGCGTACGTGCTCGTTTTTGAGCTGCTGCCGGGCGGCGAGGAGGGGGGGGGCGCTTGAAGAAGAAGAAGGCGGAGGGGGTGTCGAGATGGAACGCCGATTTACACACAAAATCCGCAGGTCCGCTCTCTCTCTCTCTCAAGGGGACTCCCGGCTGCGATCTGCCGCCTGCTGCTGCTGCTGCGCCGCCGACACGAGCGCCCCGGCCGCGGCCAGCGGCGCCAGCGGCGCCGCCAGCAGCAGCAGCAGCGGCGCCGCGGCGACGAGGCCCAGGCCCGCGGCCGCCGTCAGCGCCAGCTGCTGCTGCTGCTGCTGCTGCTGCTGCCCTTGCTGCTGCCGCTGCTGCCGCTGCCAGTCCTCCTCCGGCGCGTCGGAGGCGACAAACCCGAGCGCGGCCATCGCCGCCTCGCGCTCCCTGGCCGCCTCGGCCGCAAGCGCGTCGCCTCCGCCCCAGGCCTCGCGCGCGCGCGTCGAGACGCGCGCCGCGAGCGCGCGCGCCACGCGCTCGGCGACGTACGTGACGCCCGGGGCGATCCCGGGCGCCAGGGGCCGCAGCTCGGCCGCCACGCGCCCCGCGGTCGCGAGCGCGTCGGCCGCCTCGGCCGGCGACGGCGGCCGGCGGAACGCGCTTCCGCCGCCGCCCGCCGCCGCGTCGCCCGACGTGGCCGCCGCCGCCCGCTGCAGCAGGTCGAGCACCCCGCGCGCCGTGCGCAGCGCCTCGCGGTCCTGCTCGCTGAGCGCCACGGCCGGCTGCAGGCGCGCGAGCAGCTCGAGGGGCGTGGGCGCGGGCAGCAAGGCGCGCCGCACGCCCGCGGGCACCGCCTGCAGCGCCGACGCGGCGGCCAGCGCGGGCGGGGAGCCCAGCGCCACCCGCAGGGCTCCGCCCAGGGCGTCGCGCGACAGGGCGTCCGCCGCGGCCGCGAGCTCGTCCGCCAGCAGGTCCTGCAGGGGGGTGCCGCGCGACGAAAAGGCGAGGACGAGGGCGTCCTTGACGGCCGGGGGGAGGGCCTCGCCGGGCTGCGGGCGCCCGCCAAAGAGGGCAGACGAGGAGGAGGAGGAGGAGGACGAGGCGGCGCGGGAGGCAGGGCCTCCTGCTCCTGCAGGTCCTGCTGTGGCCGAAGCGCCCGCCATCGTAAAGCTCCCGAACGCCTCGGCCAGCGTCGCCAGGCGGTCCGGGTCGACGCGCGCGCCGCCGCCGCAAAGCACGTTGCGCAGCGCCCGCCGCACGACGGCGTCCTCCTCGCGCAGCTCCGCCTCGGCGAGCGCGAGGGCCTCCCCGGGGGCAAACCGCTCCCCTCCCGAGCGCGCGGCCGCCTCGAGCGCCGCCGCGCGCGCCGCGACCTCGCGCTCGGCCTGCGCGGCCGCCGCGCGGTCGGCCGGGTCGGCGCTGCCCAGCGCCGCGACGCCGCTGCCGGTCAGGAGGCGGCGCGCGACGTACGGGAGGCACTCCTGGACGATCGAGTAGTCCGGGTCGGCGGCCAGGGCGACGCCCTCGATGAGCGAGAAGGCGCGCAGGACGAGCGCGAAGAAGGGCGGGACCCGGAAGGGGTAGTCCTTGCCCAGGCCCTCGAGTTCCCCCAGCACCGCGTCGACGTTGACCTTGGCCGCGCCCCCGCCGCCGCTCAGCTGCGCGAGCACGCGCCCCAGGGGCTCGACCAGGCCCATCTCCGCGGGGTCCCCGGCGTCCTCGGGGATGAACCCGAGGGCCTGGAGGTCGCGCGCGACGTTGGGCCAGTCCTGGGCCGTGAGGTGGGCGACGTACGACAGCAGGGCCGCGCGCTGCCGCGGCGTAACGCTCTGCGTCAGGCCCCAGTCGAGGATCGCGACGCGCCCGTCGCCCAGGCGCAGGAGGTTGCCGACGTGCGGGTCGGCGTGCAGCTCGCCCGTCTCGAGCAGCTGCGTGAGGTAGACGTTGAGGAGGGTGGCGCAGAGGGCGCGCGTGTCGGCGGCCAGGGCGAGGCGCGCGGCGGCCGACGGCGGCGACGACGAGGACGAGGACGAGGACGAAGAGGCGGCGGCGGGGGCGGGCGCTAGGCGCTCGCCGTCCACCCACCGCAGCACGAGCACCTGCTTGGTCGTGAGCGCCTCGACCGGCTCCGGCACGACGACGCCCGTGACCCCGCGCTCCGCGAGCTGCAGGGCGGCGCGGCGCGCGTTGCCGGCCTCGAGCGTGTAGTCCATCTCGCGCAGGAAGCGCGACGCCCAGCCGTCGACCAGGGCCGCCCAGTCGGTGCGGCGGCCCGAGCCGCCCGCGGCGCGGCCCCAGCCGTCGGCGCCGCCGGCGGCGGCGGCGGCCCCCGCCGGCTCGGCGCCGCCCCCGCCGGGCACCCAGGCGGGCAGGTCCCCGTCGCGCCACAGGGTGATCCAGGCGGCGGCGCGGCGCACGAGCAGCAGGTCGAGGCACACGCCCTCGAGCACGCCCGGGCGCTGGACCTTGATGGCGACCTCGCCGCCGCCATAGGCGGCGGAGAGCGTGGCGCGGTAGACCTGGCCGAGCGAGGCGGCCGCGACGGGCTTGCTGCCGAGGCGCGCGCACACGGCGTCGACGGCCGCGGCGGCGCGCGCGCGCCTCTGCTCGGGCGTGGCGCGCCGCTCGAAGCGGGCCTCCTGCTCGGCGGCGGCCAGGGGGTCGAAGGAGGAGGAGGAGGAGGAGGAGGAGGAGGACGCGCCGCCGCCGCCGCCGCGGTCGTTGGCGGCCGACGAGGAGGCGGCGGCGGCGGCGACCGCGGCGGCGCCCGTGCCGCCGCCCCACGCCTCGGCCATGGCCGCGCGCGCCTCCTCGCAGGGAAAGGGCGGGACGCGGTCCTGCAGCTTCTGGATCTCGCGGTAGTAGTCCGGGGGCAGCAGGTCGACGCGCGTGCTGAACGCCTGGGCGACCTTCACAAACGCGGGCCCCAAGCGCTCGATCGCCTCGCGCGCCTGCCGCGCGCGCAGCGGGGCGTTGGCCTCGAGGCGGCCGGTGGCGCGGTCGCGCAGGAGCGCGGCGGCCAGGGAGCCGGCCTCGGCGGCGACCTCGGCCGCGCGGCGGGCCGTCTGCAGGGGGCGGCGCGCAAAGTAGGCGCGCACGAGCTCCGGATCGTACGAGTAGCCGAGTTTGGGCTCGGCATTGACCGACCGCGCGGCGGCGGCGGCGCCGGCGTCGGCGCCGCCGTTGCCGAGGAGCGGGCGCGGGGCGTAGGCCGGGGACGAGTAGCCGTCGGCGAGGTCGCTGCCGGCGGCGGCGGCCGACGGCGACCCCGCGGCGGGCGGGCGGACGAGCGCGCAGGCGGCGCACGCGGCGAGCGCGGCCGCGCAGAGCGTCGCAAAGTCGTGGCCCGCCCAGCCCGTCTCGGGCAGGGCGAGGAGGGCGTCGCGCGCGTGCGCGGCGGCGGCGAGCAGGGAGGCCAGGCGCGCGGACAGCTCGGCGGGCGCGCGCTGGAGCGGCTCCGGCAGGCCGGCGGCGGCGGCGGCCGAGGCGAGGCGCTGGGCCGCGGCGGCCGCGGCGGCCGAGGCGGCCGAGGCGGCCGAGGCGGCGTCGCTGCCGCTGCCTGCGGTGAAGGGCAGCGGCGGCAGGGAGGGCAGCAGCAGCTTGGCGGGCAGGTGGGGCAGCGGCGGGAGGGCGCCGGCCACGCGCGCGGCCAGCTCGCGCGCCGCGTTGGCGCCAAAGTGAGGGGCGGCGGCGGCGGCGTCTGATGGCAGCGATAGCGACGGCAGCGAGGGCAGCGACGACGGCAGCGCGGGGAGCGACGCCGGCAGTTGCGCGGTCGCCTCGCGGAGCTGCGCGGCCGCGCCCCCGACGAGTTCGGCGGCCGCCGAGGGCGAGAACGAAGGCAGCGGCGGCTGGGAGGGCAGCGCCGAGCTCAGCAGCGCGCGCGTCGCCGCCGCCTGCTCCGACAGCGAGCGCGCGGCCGCCTCGAGCGACGGCGGCGGCGCCTGCGGGAGGGCAAAGGACGGGAGTTCGGGCAGGCTGCCGCCGCCGCTGAGCAGGCCCCGCGCCGCCTCGACGGCGCTCTCGGCCGCGCGCGCGCCAAAGTGGGCCCCCGCGGTGGGGCCGGGGGCGTCGGTGCCCTGCGCGGCCGCCGCCTGCGCCTGAGCCGCCGCCTGCTGAGCCGACAGCGCCGCCTCGCGCAGAGCCTCTCGCGCGCGCGCGCCGAGCGCGGCGGCGGCGGCGTGGCGGCGGCGGCGCGTCTGCTGACGGGCGCCGAGGAGGTGTCGATGGCTGGTGGTGGCGCTGCTGGTCGCGCTACTGCTGCTGTTGTTGTGGAGATATTGAGAGGGGGCGATTGAGGGGCGATGGCGAGGGCGGGTGAGAAGATAGGGGCGCGGGGACGAGGGCTTCAGTCAGGGGTGTGTGGTGAGGAGAGAGCGACTTTTGGCGCCCGATCGCGCGCCCCCAACGACGCGACTCACCCGCTGCCGCCTTGGGCCGCGGCGCGGCCGGTGCTGCCGCGGAGCATGAACATGATTGCGCTTGGGGCTCGGAGCGCGGCTGCGCTCGCGCGCGATTGCCTGTCCTGGCTCGCGCGACGCTCGCCTGCTTGCGGTGGTCGGGCGTGCGGGGGTGCGCGTGCGCGTTGGGCTAGGTCAGGGGGGGCTATCCTAAGCGCGAGAGTGCAGTGTACCGATGCTGTTCAATTTCTGGATGATCAGCTGCGGATTTGCGTAGGTGCACGCGGGCGGGGGGGGGCGCGCTGAAGGAGCAGCGACTTGCCGGATTCCGTGAGCGCTCGCGAGCGCTGGGTGGCCGCGCCGCCGCGGCGGCGCCGCCGCCAGAGGCACGGAGCAGGCCGGCAAGCGACGAGTCTTGTCTTGTCGGTCGACGAGCAAGCCACCGGTCTCGCACTACCGGACGCACCTCTTGACGTCGTCCTAGTTGATAGACGGATTGACCCGAGCGCGCCCGCGCGCCACCGCGCGGACCCAACAACCTCCTCCTCGTCCTCCTCCTCCTCCTCCTCCTTTCCGACAACTCGCGCGCGCGCCTGCTCGTCACCAGCCGCGCGAGCGCGCACCACACCTCGAAAAAAACGGCCGAGACGAGCAGGACCTCGCGCCCTCTAGCCGGGTCTCGGTCGCGCGCGCCACCGACACAAGGGCGCGGCGGCCCGCGTGTGGTCGACTGCGCCCCCCCCGCCCGCGCGCCATGGCCGCCGCCGCCGCCGGCCCCAGCAGCCGCCGCCGCCGCCACGCCGTCGCGCTCGACCTGGCGGCGGGCACGGCAGGCGGGGTCTGCCAGCTGCTCGTGGGCCACCCGTTCGACACGCTCAAGACAAAGCTGCAGAGCCAGGGCGCCGCCGCCGCCGCCGCGCGCTTCTCCGGCCCTGGCGACGCGCTCGTCCGCACGTTTCGCGAGGAGGGCGTGGCCGGCTTCTACCGCGGCATGGGCGCGCCGCTCGCGACGGTGGCCCTGTTTAACGCGGTGCTTTTCGCGAGCCGAGGCGCCGCGACGGCGGCCGTGCTCAGTCGGCGCGACAAGCAGCAGGACGGCGACAGCGGCGACCCCGCGGCTCCGGCGTCAACCCCCCTGTCGACGCCGGAGCAGCTCGTCGTCGCGCTGGCGGCCTCTGCAGCCGTGTCCCTCGTGGCGGCACCCACGGAACTGCTAAAGTGCCGCCTGCAGGCCCAGGGGGACCCGCGCCTGGCCGCTGAGCGCCTAAGAGCGTCGGCAGCAGCCGCAGCAGCAGCAACAACAACAACAACCGCCGCCGCCGCCGCCGCCGCCGCTCCTCCTCCTCCTCCGCTCGTCTTCCGCGGCCCCCTCGACGTCGCGCGGCACGTCCTGCGCCACGAGCGCCCCGTTCCCTTTCTGCCGATCGCGGGCCTGTACAAGGGCCTCCTCGCGACCTTTGCGCGCGAGACATTGGGCAACATGGCCATGTTCGGCGTCTACAGCGCCGTGCGCGATTCCCAGCGGCGCCGCCGCGGCCTCGCGTCGGCCGACGCTCAGCCCTCCACGGACGTGATGCTGGCCGGTGGGCTCGGGGGCACGGCCTTCTGGTTCGCCGCGTTCCCCTCGGACCTGATCAAGTCGAAGCTGCAGACGGAGCCGTACGACGCGCCCAAGTACCGCGGGTTCTGGGACTGCGCCGCGCGGACCGTGCGCGACGAGGGCGGGTTCCGGGCGCTGTGGCGGGGGTTCACGCCCGCGCTGCTGCGGAGTTTTCCCGCCAACGCGGTGTGCTTTTGGGGGTACGAATACACAAAGGGGAAGCTGGAGCGGGCGTGGAGGTGACACTGATTGACACGGTTGGGTTTTTTTTTTGTTATTTGTTGTTTTTTATCTCGAGCGAGAGAGAGCGCGCGCGCGCGAGAGAGAGAGAGGGAGAAAAAAAAGGGTCGGAGCGTCAGCGGGGCGGCCGCTTTTTGCGCCCCCCCCGCCCGCGCGCGCTCACAAAAACCCGTCCAGCCCGCTGCCGCCGAGACCGCCCCCCCCGCCCCCGACCCCGACGACCTGGTCCGCCACCTCGGGCGCCACGGGCAGCAGCACCAGCAGGGCCGCCAGCACGGCCGCGGCCGTCGCCGTGCGCCGCCCCCTCGGGATCGGGGTCACGCTGTCGCGCACGTAGCGCTCGGCGGGCCGGCGGCAGATGAGCACGTAGAGGCCAAAGGGCAGCGAGAGGGACGAGCCCACGAGCCCGAGGCCCAGGCCGACGTACGTGAAGAACGACGCCAGGGAGAGCGCCTGGCGGCCGTAGGCGGCCTGGAACATCCGCCCGCCGTCGAGCGAGCCCACGGGCAGGAGGTTGAGCGCGGTCGTGACGCACCCGCACCACCCCGCGACGGCCAGCGGGGAGAGGAGGAGGACGGGCTGCCCCGCGACGGCGGCGGCGATCACGGACGTGCCCGTCGCGGCGCCGGCGCCCGCGCCCGCCGCCTGGACGGCCGCCGCCGCCGCCGCCGCCGCGCCGTCGCCCAGGACGGCGCGCGTCAGCGACCCGAGCAGCAGGCTGCCCTGCAGGAGCTGCGCGGGCACGGGCACGAGCAGCTCCGCCGGCAGGGAGCCCGGCTCGCCCACGTGCGACTGCGCGAGCCCCGCGAACAGCAAGGCCGCGCTCGCGAGCCCGCCCGCGATCGGGCCCGCGGCCGCGACGTCCCAGAGCTCGCGCCGCGACGGCAGGAGCGACGCGATCGGCGTGATCGCGCCAAACGACCCGATCTGCAGGTTGGGGATGAAGTAGGTCGGGCCGAGGCGCACGCCGCGCGCAAAGGCGGCGCCCCGGCGGGCGCCCTCGTGCGCAAAGGTGACGCCCAGGGTGGCGGCGGCGACGGGCAGGGCCGAGGCGATGTACGGTCGCGGGTCCCACGTGTCGAGCCCGGGCGGCACGATGGCGGCGCCGCTGTCGGCCGCCTGCTGCTGCGCCTCGAGGTTGGCCGGGTCGGAGAAGAAGCGGAGGGTCTCGGCGGGCAGCTTGGCGACGTTGGCCACGAGCGCGAGCTGCACGCACGCGGCCACCAGCAGGGCCAGCAGCGAGGCGGCGACGAGCAGCTGGAAGGCGCCCGCCCCCGACGACGCGGGCGGCTGCGCGACGGCCGCGGGGACGATGTGGAACGCGACGCGCGCGAGGGCGTCGTCGTCGTCCTCCTCCTCGTCGTCTCCGCCGAGGGGGGCGGC
>Ga0315905_10008159_pt1 | contig 10578 bp, 3 predicted proteins | sample LakEriMetagenome_5_FD_203522 | JGI IMG/M metagenome (GOLD analysis project Ga0315905, IMG submission 203522) | Freshwater fungal communities from buoy surface, Lake Erie, Ohio, United States - Buoy 4 MA121 | ecosystem: Environmental > Aquatic > Freshwater > Lake | place: USA: Lake Erie, Ohio... | reverse complement strand
GGCTGCGGCAAACACGCTGGCGGCGCCCCCCCCGCCCCCGGCCCCCCGCCCCCGGCGCGCCGCCGCCCCCCGCCGCGCGCGCGGCCCGCCCCCCCCCCCCCGCCGCTCTTGGTGTCAGGCTGTCGGCCTCGGCGCGCGGGCGCGGCTCGCGAAAGCCAAGCAACCAGGAAAAAAGCTAGCAAGAACGCACCGTTGCCGATGTCGCCGAGCTTGGTGCCCTTGCCGGCGCCGATGCCCTCGTCCTTGCCGGTCGACTTGGGCGCCTCGACCTTGAAGGCCTCGACCTGCTTGCGCTCGCGCGTCGGGCGGCCCGACGGCGAGGGCGCGGCGGCGGCGGCCGCCTTGGGCGCGGCCTTGGGCGTCGGCGCGGCTTTCGGTGCGGCCTTCTTCTTGGCGGGCGTGGGGGCGGCGGGCTTGGGCGCGAGGGGCGCGTCGTCTTCGGCGTCGACGTCGTCGTCCTTCTCGGGCGCAGGAGCAGCGGCGGCAGGGGCCGCGGCTGGGGCAGCAGCTGGCGCGGCCACAGGCTCGTCCTCCTCCTTCTCCTCCTCGGCAGCAGGGGCAGGCGGAGGAGGAGGAGGGGGAGGAGGCGCAGGAGCAGCAGCAGCAGCGGGCGCGGGCTCGGGCGCGAGCGCGGCCGCCACGTCCACGGGCGTCTCGAGGAAGTCGTCCATGGTGCGGGTGCGGCGCGGGTCGAGGGGATCGGCGCGCGCGCGCGCGGTCGATTGCTCGATCGAAAGCCAATGTCCTGTGCGCGCGGCTCCCGCGATGGGGCGGTTTGGTTTCGCCGGCGCGCGCAAACGAGTCGCAAGGGGAGCGGGTGGAGGTGTGTTCGTGTGTGTGTGTGCGTGTGTGTGCGTCGTGTCCGGATGAGTGGGAGCCGCGGATGGTTGAGCCGCGGAGCGATTTTGCCGACGCCGCTTCAAATGCCGTCCGAAACGGTCGGCGGACTCCGCCCCCCGCGCCGCTCCGCCCGCTCGCGTTGCGCCTCTTGTTTTCACAGCTCTCGATCCTTTCATCTCAATCACGCAGCATGTCCCACTTCCACGCCACGGCCCGCTCCTTGCCCTGCTGCACCTCTTCACGGCGGAACTCCGCCACCGCCCGCTCGACCGCGCGCCGCACCTCGGGCTCGGCCTGCCGCAGCTCGTCCTCGGGCGGCGGCCGCGCGGCCACGGCCGCGCGCGCCTCGGCCGCCGCGCGCTGCCAAACAGCGACGGCACGCTGCACGCGCGCGGCGTCGCCCGCGTGCCCGAGCAGCACGAGCGCCTCGGCCAGCGCGCCCGCGGCCGCGAGCGCGTGCGCCTGGGGCGCGAGCGACAGCACCAGGGCCGCCAGGCTCGCCTCCTCGAGGAAGCCGCCCTGCTTGATGCGCCCCTGCGCGCCGCGGCGCGACGCCTTGCGCGCGTCGCGCGCCGCCTTTTTCGCGGCCTTGGCCGCGCCCGCGGGGCGCCCGCCCAGCGTCGACGGCGCGAACGAGGCCGAGGCGGCCGAGGAGGACGAGAAGCCGCCAGGCGCGCCAAAGGCGGCGGTGCTCGCGTCCGTGTAGGCCGAGAAGCCGCTGATCACGCTGGGCGCCTCGCTCGCGCCGTCGCCGTCGCCGTCGCCGTCGCCGTCGCCGTCCTCGCCCCCGCGGCCGCGACCCGCGCCAAACCCGCCGTCCTCGGCCAGGCGCGCCAGCGCAAGCCCCACGGCCTCGCGCCTCCCGCGCACCTCGGCCAGCCGCGCCGCGTACTTGCGCACGCGCGCCGCCGCCTCGCGCGCCTCCTCGAGCAGCGCCGCCGCCGCCGCCGCCGCGCGGGGGGCCACGACCGTCTCGACGAGGTCGGCGCGCCCGCGGCCGTGGCACGCGTGCAGCGCGCGTCGCCACTCGCCCGCCTCGGCGAAGAGCTGCGCGGCGCGGTCGGCGTCGCCGAGGGCGTCGAGGGCGACCTCGGCGGCGCCGGAGGCCTGGCCCGAGGACGCGAGCTCGTCGACGAGCTCGGACGCCAAGGCGCGCACGCGCTCGGGCGGCCACGCCAGCGCGGGCGACGCGGCGCACGCGAGCGCGGCGCGCCAGGCGCCCGCGGCGCGGTAGGCGTCGACGGCGCGCGCGGGCTGCGAGGCGGCCGCAAAGGCGAGGGCGGCGTCCTCGGCGCGGCCCGAGGCCAGGAGGCTCTCGCCGTAGGCCGCGAGCGCCTCGGCGAGCTGCGAGCGCTTGGTCTCGGCCGAGGGGAGGACGGCGGGGGCGGTGCGGGGGGGCGGCTGCGCTCCCCTGCCGCTCGCGAGCCTTGCCGCATCCTCTACGTCGTCGTCGTCGTCGTCGTCGTCCTCGTCGTCCTCCTCCTCCTTCTGCCCCTGCACGCGCTGCGCCCGGACCATCGCGACAAACCGCCGCAGGAACCCGTGCTCCTTCGCCAGCGCCAGCGCCGAGCCAAAGTGCCCCGGCCCCGCGGCCAGCAGGTTGGCCGCCGCGCGGTCGCGCCGCCCCAGCCGCGCGTCGACGGCCGCGGCGCGCAGGTGCGGGTCGCGCTCGCGCCCCAGGGCGCGCAGCTCCTCGAGCGCGGCGCCCGGGTCGCGCTGCGCCTCGGAGGCGACGGCAAAGGCGAGGGGCAGGTCGTAGAGGCCGAGGGCGGCCTCGTACAGGCGCTCGGGGTCGACGTGGAGCAGCAGGTGGCGGATCGCCTCGCCCGCCGCGTCGCCGCCGTCGCCGTCTTGCCGTCCCCGCTGCTGGTGCTGCTGCCGCCGCGCCCCCTCTGCTTCCTCTTCCGCCTCTTGCGCCTCTTCTGCCTTGAGCGCGGCCTCCTTGGCGTCCTTGATGGCCAGGAGCGCGGCCTCGAGGTCGGGCGGGTCGGACCGCGCGTGCGTCGCGACGACGACGCGCAGGTCGCTCGACCGCAGGCGCGCGGGGACGGCGGGGGACGGGCCGCCCGCACCAGCAGCGCCGGCCGCGGCCGCCGCCGCCGCCGCCCGCCGCAGCACCGCGTCGCGGACGGCCGTGCATACGAGCGTCACCTTGTTGGCCTGAGGGGTGCCCGGCAGGGGCTTGGGCCCGGCCAGGTCCAGCATGCCCGCCGTCTCCGGCAGGGAGGCGTACAGGCCCGCCACGGGCGTGGCCTCGGTCTCGGCCGCCGCGGTGGCGGCCGCGCGCGCGGCGCCCGACGGCCGCCTCGTGCCCTCAGCAACGTCGTCGTCGTCGTCGCCGCAGCCGTCGTCCGGATCCTCGCCCGCTTTTTTGGCTCGCCCATCGTCGTCTCCATCGCCGGCGTCACGCAACGTGCTTCCCGGCCGCAGAGCGTGCACAAAGTCGCACAGCTCCGCCGCGGAAGGCGCGGCCGCAACGAAGGCGTCGCAGCCGGACACGATCAGCAGCGGTGTTGCCGCCGCGCCCCCGTCTTTGTCGCGCCCCCCGCCATCCCCCTCGCCGCAGCAGTCGGCCAGGACGTTGGGATCGAGCCGGTGCTCCGAGACCACCGCCCACGCCTCGCGCCATCGGCCCGCGCGCACGGCCCGCGCCGCCGCTGCCAGCGCGAGCAGTCGCGGCGCCACCGCCTCGAGGTTGCCTCGCGGCATCTGCAGCACGGCGCGGCACCCGCCGCCGCACGGCGCGCAGATGAGGCGCGCGCCCTGCTCGACGGGGCGGGCGTCGAGGGTCTCGCGCGCGCTCGAGGGGAGCAGGGGCATGGGGCCCTGGCCGGGCGGGTTGGGGAGGCCGCCGCCCCCGAGCGTCGACGCCAGGGCCCGCGAGGCGGCGGCCGGGCGCATCGCCGCCGCGATGGCGTTGCGCAGCTCGCCGCGCAGGATCTGCTCGTCCCCGCGGCGGCTGACGGGCGGCGGCGCCGGCTGCGGGCGCGCCGGGAGAAAAGGGGCGGGCGCGGACGGCGGCGGGGCGGGGCCGCCGCCGCCGCCGGCGGGCGCCGAGGCAGGAGGGGGGGGGCAGGAGGAGAGCAGCCGCCGCAGCAGCACGCCGAGCAGCGCGACGCGCAGCACGTCCCCGCGGCACGTCCAGAGGAGGGCCGGCCCGCCCGCGCCGTCCGAGCGCACGGCCACGGACGTGGCGTCCGAGGCGATCGCGTGCGGGCCCAGGAAGAGGCGGCCGGTCGACGGGTCGAGCCCGACGGCCCAGGGATGATGGGGATCGGCCGGGGGCGGCGGTGGCTGGTGGTGGTGGTGCGCGTTGAGCGCGCGGCGGCAGAGGAGGCCGCGGGGCCGCGGCAGCGGGATCATCACGGGGCACGGCGCGGGAAAGCTTGCGGTTGGGCCGAGCGGCTGCAGGCGGCCGGGGACGGCGGCGGCGCCGCCGTCTTGCTGCGAGGCGGAGCACGCAGGCAAATAGCGCGCGAGCTTGCCGCCGGCCAGCTGCACCAGCGCGCCGCCGCCGCCGCCGCCGCCGGGCACGGTCGCCGCCGCCAGCACCGCCGCGCCCGCGCGGCAGGCGCCGACCTCGCGCCACGCCAGCCGCGTCGGCCTCTCCTGCGCGTCCGCGCAAAGCAGCTCGATCTCGACGAGCACGTCGCCCGCGTCGTCGTCGGCGGCGTCCTCGGACAGCGTGGGCGCGGCCACCAGCAGCAGGCGCGTCGACGAGGCCCACGCCGCGAGGCGCACGGGCCGCCCGCCCGCCAAGACGCCGCCGCCGACGCCGACAGCCTCGGCCGCCAGCAGCAGCGGGGCGCCGAAGCGGGCGCGGCCGGGCACTGAGGCGGCGGCGGCGGCGGAGATGCTTACGCTCGCGTCGCCCGCCGCAAGCTCGGCCGCCTCCTCGAGCGTCTCCTCCCACAGGTCGTCCTCGACCGCCGCCGCGACGGCCAGCCGCCCGCCGGCCAGCACGGCCGCGACGCGCTCGCGGGCGGCAGCGCGGGGGGCGCCGCCGCCCCACACCCGCGCGTCTCCCTCTTCGCCCTCCTCCTCCTCCTCGCCTTCGTCGTCGTCCGGGTCCTCCAGGTCCGGGCCCGTCACCGCCAGCGCGCACACGGGCGCCCCGCACCGCAGCCGCACCGCGCAAAGCGGCGGCGGCACGAGCGCGACGCGCGCGGGGGTCACGAGCACGTCGCGGCCGTCGACCACGAGGGCGGTGCCCAGGGGGGACGCGCAGGGGCTCCAGGCGAAGCGCAGGCGGTCGTAGCGCACAGGGGGGGGCGCGGTGGTGGAGCGCCCGCCGAGGCCGCTGGAGACGACGTGGAGCACGCCCGCGCCGCCCGGCGGCGCCGCGCCGTCCCAGCGCGCGAGCACGCGGCCGCCGCTGCCGGCGCTGCTGCTGCCGCCATTGCCGGCATTGCCGCCTTCCAGTCGCAGCTCGTGCTTGAGGTACCAGTGCCAGTTGCGCCGGTGCCACACCTGCACGGCCCACTGCGCCGAATCTTCCACGGGCTCCAGCACCGCGGCCAGCAGCTCTGAGTCGGGGCTCCACGCGAGCGAGCAGACGCGGTGCGAGGGCGAGGCGTCGGCGCCGGCGCCACAAGAAGCAGCAGCAGCAGCAGCAGCGGCGGGCGGCACGACCTCGAAGCCGCCGTGCTTGAGGCCGTTGCGCTCAAACAGGGCCACGCGCAGCCAGGCCTGGTCTCGCGGCCCGGGCTCCTCATCGCCCGTGCGAGGGGCCGAGGCGATGAGCGCCTGGCGCTGAGGCCGAGGGGTGTCGGCGGCGGTTGCGGTGCCGTTGGCGGCTCTGGCCGGCGCGGGCGCCGCGCGCTGCGGCGCGGGCACCGCCGCGAGCTTGCCCTTGGCCGGGGCTACGGCGTCGACGTCGTGCCCGGCCGGGACCACCTGCGCGGCGAACAGGTGCCGGCAGTTGGGCTGCCACGCCACCGCGCCCGTCAGGCCCGGCGCAGGCTCGGCAGCGGCGTGCAAAACGCAGTACCGCTGCTGCTGCTGACTTGGGGGGTCGCCCCCCCCCGCGCCGGCGGTGGCGCTGCCAAAGGCGCTCGGGTGGCCCCCCGCGCCCGCGGCCGTGCACCCGCCCGGCTCCGGGTCCTCCGCCTCGCGCTCCCAGATGTGCACGGCCGTGCCTCGCCGCCGGGCGCCGCTGTCGTTGCTGTTGCCGCTGTCGCCGCGCGGGCGCGACGCCGTCGCGAAGAAGCGCCCGTCGCCGCGCCACGTGATCTGCACGTCCAGCAGCAGCCCGGGGTCGGCGTGGCCGCCGCCCCCTCCCTCTTCCACCCCCCCGCCGCCGCCGCGCGGCAGGTCCACCTCGGCCAGCACCTCCCACTCGGGCGCGCCCGTCAGCAGCAGCAGCCGGCCCGCGCGCGTCGCCGCGGCGAGCACGGCGCCGTCCGGTGACCACTCGGCGGCCGCGAGCCCGCCGCCGCCGCTGCCCTGATCGCCGCCGGCGAGCGCGCCGACCTCGTCGATGTCGACGTCAGCGCCGCCTTGGGGCGGGCGCAGCACGAGCAGCTCGCCGCCGTCGGCCAGGCCCACGAACAGGCCCCCGAGCTCGGGCTGCGCGCTGAGCGAGGCGACGGCCGCCGGCGTTGGGCCGCCGCCGCCGCCGCCGCCGGTGTCTGGCGGCGGCGGCAGCAGCTGCACGGACCACGCGACCGATCCGCGGCGCCCCGCCAGAGGGTCGACGCAGTAGATGCCCGCGGACGACGTCGCCAAGTACAGCCGATCGTCCGCGCAGCAAAAGGCGTCGACGCGTGGTGATGTTGTCGTCGCTGCTGGTGCTGCTGGTGTGGTCTCGTCGCCGCGACCGCCGAGTCTTAGCTCGCGCACCGCGTGCTCCTCGCACACGAGGTTGCGCATGATGCCGAGGTTGCGTTGAGAAGGAGAAGCAATTAAATCAGTACTGCGGAGCTAGTGATTGATCGGGGCGCGCACGGAGCGCGCTTTAGTTTCGTCCGCCGCCGCCGTCGTCTGCCGCCTTGGCCAGTCCCGCTGCTGCTGCTGCCGCCGCCTCTGCCACCATCTGCTCGATCGCCGCGCGCTGCTTGGGCATCGCGATGACCCACGTCTCCACCTGTTGCGCCCTGGGCACCAGGACCATGCCCAGCGCGCGCTCTCCCGGCCGGTTTGGCTGCGGCTGCGGCTGCTGTTGGCCGCTGCTCGACGGCGGCGGCGGCGGGTCAGACGCTGCTGCTGCTGGTGGTGCTGCTGCTGCCGCTGGTGCGTCCTCCTCCTCCTTGCGGTGCAGCTGCTCGTACGCGTTGCCCAGGATGAGGTTGCCCTGCGGGTCCAGGCACTGAAAGTCGCCCTCGATCAGGCGGCCGTCGCACACTTTCACGCGCAGCCGCTGCCCGAGCAGCTCGCGCGCGCCGGCGACGGCGGCGAGCGCGGCGGCTGATGGTGGTGGCTGCTGCTGCTGCTGCTGCTGCTGCTGCTGCTGCTGCTGCTGCTTCGGGGGGGCCGTCATGGTGGTGCTGGTCGTGGATGATGTGGTGTTGATTATTGAATGGTGGGCGCGCTGCTGATCGATCAGCGGGCGCTCGCGGGTGCGTGCGGCCTCGTCCTCGTCGCCCCGCGGCTTGCCCTCGTCCGCCCGGTGAGGTTCAATTGCAATCGAGGGTCGACGGCTATGTGCAAGCGCACGTGGTGCTCGAGTACCCTGCGATCGATCGATTGCGACGGACGTTTGTGTGAAGCGCGCTTGTCGGTAAGTGAGCCGTCTTGGCTTGGCGCCGAAGCGGGGCGGCTAAGCGCGCGCGCTTCCACCTCGCGGCCGCCCCGCGCTTGCGGCAGCGGCGTCCACAACACCAATCAATCAATAAGCGGCGCGCGTACTGCGCTCCTATCGCTCCTCCTCGACATGGCAGAGGAGCAGGAGGCCGAGCCGCCGCCGGAGCAGCAGCAGCAGCAGCAGCAGCAGCAGCACCGCGTCCGCGTCTTTGTCTCGTCGTCCCGAAAGAACGCAGCACACCGACGCGCGATCCGCAACACGTGGCTGCGGTTCTTGCGCCCCGACGGGCCCGAGAGCAACATCCTGACCCCTCAGGAGCGCGCGCGCGTCACCGTCCGCTTCGTCGTGTCGCGCAAGCCGGCGCCCGAGGACGACGACGACGACGGCGCGAAAGCCGTTGACGCCGCGCTCGACGCCGAGGCCAAGCAGCACGGCGACATCTTCTTCGCCGCCACGCCCGAGGGCTACGGCCGCCTGTGGGCCAAGGCGCTCGAGTACCTGCGTGCCGAGCTCGAGCTCGAGGACGCGGGGGAACGAGCGAGCCCAACGATCGCCCACTTTTTCCACGCCGACGACGACTCGTACGTCCGCCTCGACCTGCTGCTGCGCGACGTGCTGTCGTTTCCGCCGTCGGCGCCTTGCGCTCGCGCGCGCTTCTACTGGGGCTACGTGTGGAACTCCGAGGCCAACCCGGGCGCGCGCACGTCCCCCATCCGCGACCCGCGCAACAAGTCGCACATGCCCGTCGACGACTACCCGTTCGACGCGTACCCGCCGTTCTGCAGCGGCTGCGGCTTTGCGCTCAGCCGCGACCTCGCGGCCGCGCTCGTGCGCGGCGTGGCGTCGGGCGCCGTGCGGGCGCAGTTTCGGGTGCTCGACCCCCCCTTTGGCGTCTACCTTTGCGGCCCCCCGCCTCCCGAGGGATGGGGGTTGTTCGAGCGAGGCGCCGCCGTCGTCCCGGTGCACGACGCGCGCGTGCGCCCGTACCGGGCGCTGCCGCTCTTTGACGCGTCGACCGTCGTGCAGCACTACGCGCGGCCGGAGGAGATGCGGCCCTTTCACGCGCAGGTGATGGAGGCGCTGGAGGGGGGTGGTGGCGGCGGCGGCGAAGAGCAGGGGGCGGCCGCGCGCGGGCTTTACGCCGAGCTGGTGGGCATGGGCTTGTTGCGGCGGTAGGGGGGAGGAGGTGTGGGGGGGCGCGCTGCCCGTCTTCGACCTTGAGGTCAGCGCGAAAAACCCTCGCCACGCCTCTCGCTCGTTCACGCCCACGCGCCTGGCGTCTAGGCACTTCCCACACAGCCGAGGCAATCAACGTGTCCGCAACTCACTCCTCGTCATCGGCTCAAGATTCTCCGCGGTCGCGACTGCACGTGCCGAGCCACGTTTGCACCGAGGTCCCGCAAAAAAAACAAGGAGAAAAACATCCAAACATGATCGAGTCGTCCGCCCGCAGCGGCGGCTCCTCGCCGCGCTCGATGTCGAGCTCGTTCGACGTCGAGCGCAGCGGGTTCATCGCGTCCCCAAGCACCGAACGCCCCACGAGCTGGCTCTCGCGCGCCCTGCTCGCGAGCAGTGTCGTGGTCGCCATCGCCCTTGCCTTCGCGGGCGGTGTGTCGACGGGCGCGGCGCGCGCCCCCGCTTTCCGCGCCCCACCGCCCGTCGCGCCGCGCTTTGATAACGGGGGCCGGCCGATGCCGTGCCCGGGAAACGACACCCAGCACTGCCTCAACCACATGCAGCCCAGCATCGCGCGCTACCAGTATGATGTGGACGCGCACAGGGCCGTAGTCGGCGGCAAGGAGCTCGGCCACGGCGTAATCGTCGCCCCGCAAAAGCTGGGCGGCGGCGTCTCGGCGGTCGATTTGAGGACAGGCCGCTCGCTCGCCAGCCTGTGGTACTCAAACTACGGCGACTACGGCGCCATCCCGCACCACATCATTGCCTTTCCGAGCGCTGATCCGTACGACTCGTTCGAGTTCATCAACAGCTGCCAGGGCGGCAAGAACACGCACCTCTACGGCCTGCAAAACGTCGACCCCGATCCGCCCGCTGCGACCAACGTCTACCGCCTGCGCTACGACGGCACCACGCTGATGATCGCGGAGAACGTGTCGGACACAACGGGCCTCGGCTTGGGCGTGCACACGACGATCAACCCGGCCGACGCCGAGTCGTTCGCCGTGAGCGACGGCCAAAAGGACGTATTTGCGGTCTTTGATCGCCGCACGACGGCCGTGCGCGCGGCCTTCCGGTACGACTGGGTCGGGCGCGACAAGCCCGCGCTCAAGGACAACTGGGAGAAGGGCGGCACGCTGCGCGTCACGCGCATCTACCCAGACGCGCGCACGGGCAGGTTCGACATGCTCGGGGCCAAGGGCAACAAGATCGACGTTGAGCTGGCGCCGATGGCCGAGGGCGACCTCGAGCTCGGGCGCATCGCGGGGGCCGACCAGGCCGGCACCGTCGCCGCGGACGGGTTCGTCTACCACCCCAGCGGCAAGTACGGCGTCGAGATCGTGCGCATGCTCGGCGGCGGGGTGCTGCACGACGTCGAGTCGACGGAGGAATTTCGCGCGCGCGCCGCGGCGGGGACCTTTGGCGCGGCGCTCAAAGGCGACGCGGCGCCAAACTCGGACGACCACCAGCCGCGCTACTTTTTCTCGTTCAACAAGGGCGTGCAAACGGTCGTGCCGCTCGAGCGCAAAGGGCGCGATACGTGGGAGGCCGAGCTCGAGGCGGTGCCCAGCCCTGGCCACGAGCTCGGGTTTTCCCCCGACGGCAAGCACTTTTTGATGATGATCAACCTCAAGGCCAACGCCATCAGCATAATCGACTCGTCCGACCCGGATCCGGCCAATTGGAGGCCGCAGGGGTACATCCAAGACCCGCTCTGGAGCCCGCGCAGTGCGTTTTTTTGGGGGGGTCTTGTTTTGCGTCTTGTTTTGTTTGTCTTGGCGCACGCGTGCGCCTTTGATCACCCCGTTCCGGCGTCCTCC
>Ga0315905_10008158_pt1 | contig 10579 bp, 7 predicted proteins | sample LakEriMetagenome_5_FD_203522 | JGI IMG/M metagenome (GOLD analysis project Ga0315905, IMG submission 203522) | Freshwater fungal communities from buoy surface, Lake Erie, Ohio, United States - Buoy 4 MA121 | ecosystem: Environmental > Aquatic > Freshwater > Lake | place: USA: Lake Erie, Ohio... | reverse complement strand
TGACTCGCGGCACAGGTTTGATGAGTCATGTGTTTGATGCGTATGGTTTAGTTGATCCGACTAAAGGCGAATTGGCTGGCCGTCGTAACGGTGTGTTGATTTCGCAAGACGATGGCGCTGCTGTTGCATACGCATTGTGGAAATTACAGGATCGTGGCCGTATGTTTGTTAGCCACAATGATCCCGTGTATGAAGGCATGATCATCGGTATTCACTCACGCGATAATGATTTGGTAGTTAATCCAATTAAAGGAAAACAGCTCACCAACGTACGCGCCTCGGGTACGGATGAAGCAGTTCGCTTGGTACCACCGATTGAGCTGACGTTGGAATATGCCGTTGAATTTATCGAAGATGATGAACTCGTCGAAATCACACCTAAGAGCATTCGTTTACGCAAACGTTTCTTGAAAGAGCATGAGCGTAAAAAAGCGTCGCGCGAAGCAGCGTAACAGTAGTGATTGAAAATAAAAAAGCGCCTTAGGGCGCTTTTTTAGTATGTCGAAAAAATGGTTCGCTTTTTATTTTATAGATTGAATGACTTCAGCCAACGTACTGAACAAAGTGCCGATTTGTTCGTGGTTGATGATCAATGGCGGCGAGATCGCAATGATATCGCCCGTGGTTCGGATCAATAGATTTTTCTCCCAGAAGCAGCGCTCAAAAACTTCATAAGCGCGTGCGGTAGGCTTACCGGCCAGGGGTTCCAACTCTATACCGCACACCAGACCTAAGTTACGTATATCTTTAACATGCGGTAGGCCTTTAAGTTGGTGTGCAGCTTGCTCGAATGCGGCAGACATACTCGCAGCACGTTCAAATAATTTTTCATCGTGATACACCTGCATCGTTGCGATAGCAGCAGCACACGCTAGCGGATGACCGCTGTAGGTATAGCCGTGATAAAACTCAATGCCATTCTCAGGCGCCGATTGCATGAATACATCGTGGATCGATTGTTTAGCAATAACAGCGCCCATAGGCACCGCCGCATTCGTTAAACCTTTAGCGCAGCAGATCAAATCAGGGATAACGCCAAAATAATCTGCAGCGAAAGCTGACCCTAAGCGACCAAAGCCAGTGATGACTTCATCAAAGATCAGCAAGATGCCGTATTTGTCGCAGATAGTTCGTAGCTTCTCCAAATAGCCCTTAGGTGGAATGATGACGCCTGTAGAACCTTGCACCGGTTCGACGATGAGCGCTGCCACCGTCGTAGGGTCATGCAATGCGAGTAATCGTTGTTCAAATTCATCCGCAAGCTCAGCGCCGTGCAGAGGTAATCCTCGTGAAAAGGCATTGCGTGAAATATCCAGCGGATGACGCAAATGATCCACCGCAGATATCGATGGACCAAAATGTTTGCGATTACCCGCAATACCACCCACCGCGATACCACCAAAGCCTACGCCGTGATAGCCACGTTCTCGGCCTATGAGCTTTGTGCGTAAACCATCACCACGCATGCGGTGATAGGCAAGCGCCATCTTGAGCGCGGTGTCGACGGCTTCTGAGCCACTGTTACAGAAAAACACACGATTCAATCCCTCGGGCGCCATGTTGGCAAGTGCAGTGGCAGCTTCAAAGGCCTTTGCATGTCCCATTTGAAAGGGGGGTGCGAAATCCAGTGTCTGTACTTGAGCGATGATTTGTTCGGTGATTTTGGGATGCGCATGTCCTGCATTCACACACCATAGACCTGCGGTGCCATCTAAAATCTGCCGACCATCTTCAGCCGTGAAGTACATACCAGCGGCCGCCTTCATTAAGCGTGGTCGCGCTTTGAACTGCCGATTGGCAGTGAATGGCATCCAGTAGTGAGAGGTATCTATGGACATCGTGTCGTCTCCGCGAGCAAAGTGCCCACACTTTACTGCAAATTGTCGGCGACTCGCCGGCGCCGGTACAATGCTGCCTGTCGCATTGCATCAACTATCACTATCTGTGAATCATTCAACGACACTGCCGCCGCGCCGACTTTCGGTTGCTCCAATGATGGATTGGACCGATCGTCATTGCCGCATGTTTCATCGCCAGATCTCACGGTACACCTGGCTCTACACTGAGATGGTCACGACCGGTGCCATTATTCATGGTGATAAGTCGCGGCATTTAGATTTCAATGAAGAAGAACATCCGGTTGCTTTGCAATTGGGTGGAAGTGAGCCAGACGACCTCGCACTCAGTGCAAAATTCGGTGAGAAGTGGGGCTATGATGAAGTTAATTTAAATTGCGGATGCCCATCAGAGCGCGTTCAACGCGGAGCCTTTGGTGCTTGTCTGATGGCTGAGCCTGCACTCGTTGCCGACTGCGTAAAAGCGATGCGTGATGCTGTCACTATCGATGTCACCGTCAAGCATCGCATCGGTATTGATGAGATTGATTCGTATGATTTTGTGCGTGATTTTGTGGGAATCGTCTCTCAAGCGGGTTGTAAAACCTTTATTGTTCATGCGCGCAACGCGGTACTTAAAGGTCTTAGCCCTAAAGAAAACCGCGAAATTCCTCCTCTGCGCTATGAACGTGCTTATCAGCTGAAGAAAGATTTTCCTGAGCTCGAAATTGTCATCAATGGCGGAATTAAAGAGATAAGGGAAATTGATGAGCATCTACTGCATGTTGACGGTGTCATGTTAGGTCGCCAGGCCTATCATCATCCTTATCTGCTGGCCACATTTGATGAGCGCTATTACGGTGATACGACAAGCACGCGTAGCAGGGATGAAATTCTTCATGCCATGCTGCCGTATATACAGAGTCAATTAGCGATGGGCGGCCCGCGACTTAATAGCATCACGCGTCATATGTTGGGTCTGATGGCGGGATTGCCTGGTGCGCGCGCCTTCCGCCAGCATTTATCTGATTCCAAGCAATTAGCAAGTGGCGATCCTGCGTTACTACTTCGTGCCATCGATGCAATGGCATTCAAATAGCCTCAACCCTGGCTCTCCCGCTGAGACAGCATGTCTGATGGGGCTATCGATTACGTCACCTTGCCGAACACACTCTTAAATCTTGTTTGGTGTTTCTGCTATTGCTAAACCGCAGAACCGTACCTCAATCACTGAACCTTCCCCTCAACGCACAGTCAAGCCATGAGTCGGTGAGGAATTCCTTATCGATATTTCATATGCCTCAGCACCATTAGTCTAATTGACATACTGAAATAGATTGTTAACGATTTATTTTTCAAGGATGGAATGTTAAAGATCGTTCTAATCATTGTAAAAACAAAGGCTTTACCTGCAGCAATCAACGCCGACTGAAACGGCCTTTCGCGTATGAACTCGATCGTAACATCGCGGCTTTGAGCGAGTTGTCGAGTTGCTTGCCCTGCGATCCCGCGTGCTACATTTTTCATCGATGAAAAACGTGCCATCAATCGGTCTCTGGCTTCACAAAGTTCGCTCTCGGTGAGAGTTGAGGCATGCGACATCAATGCATCAAGATCTTCCTTGAGATTGGCCAGCTCTTGGCGCAATCCCAGCACACTAGTGGATCCATTGGATGAAAGGTAATCAAGTCGAGCGTTCTTAATGTCTTCACCGACCACAGGGACTTCTTTTCTCATCGTAACCTCCGTTGAACAAGTTAACTCATTAGATGTGGATTTATACATGGGGTTCCGTACAGTCGATAAATGAGCAAAAAATGTTTCCGTGAGGGAATTATGATTTCGAAGAAATATCTTGCATAATTGTAAGATTACTTTCCCGCATCAGACTTTATTGTTCTATGCATTGTATCTATCGCTATGCTTAAGCTCTTTTCATCAATCCGCACTGAGAATCATATCGAGCGCAACCGCATTCTGCTGGGCTGGGGTTTGGGTTGGTTGCTGATCGTTGTTTTAGTTTTTGCTGCGGCTTCAGTCAAAATTCAATTAGACCATAATGATCTACTCGATCAGTCTCGTAGCGATGCAGTCTCTCGTGCTAGTACTGCTGCTGATCAGGTGCTACGAACGGTATCGCAAATTGATCAACTTTCTTTAGCGATTAAATATCAGTGGGAGCACCGATCCGCACCTCTAGATCTTGATGATCAATTTCGTCAAGGTGTCTTTCAAAAAACGATCTATCCGGTAGTTATTAATTCTCAGGGTTATGCGGTTTCATCGACCCGGCAGCTCCCGAAAAATACGTATATGGGTGATTTGCCTTTTTTTGCAAAGCACAGCAAAGATCCCCAGAGTGGTTTATTGATTTCTCCTCCAGCGGATGGTCGTGGCGGCTTTGCTGGGAAAAAAATCTTACGATTTACGCGTGCATTTAACCGACCGGATGGATCATTTGATGGAGTGGTGCTGATCGCCATGGAAGTTAACTACGTCACTGGTTTCTATGACGAGTCGCAATTATTAGTTGGTGATTTTATTTCAGTGTATTTCACCGATGGTGTGCTCCTTGCGAGCCAATCGGGTGGCGGGTCGACTAAGTCCTTTTATAAAGAGTTACCGCAATTTGCTTTATCCAAGGGTAGCGCGCGCCAATCTGAAGATCTATTCATCGATCAACGTTCGCGTTTAGTTAGCTGGAAAAATATTGAAGACTATCCGTTGGTAGTTGCTGCGGCTATAGATGTTGATAATGCGACAGCTTCCTATGCCTCGACACGATTGACTTATCTGGGCATTGCTTTAGCGTTTAGTGCACTCACGCTGTTGTTTGCCGTAGGAGGTGCGTATGCGCATCTTAGAAATATCGAACGTCAGCGACGTGAATCTGAAATTCAAACGACATTCCGCTTAGCTGTTGATGGTGCGCATGAAGCGTTTTACATGGTTCAACCCACTTATCATAACGATGGGCGAATCCATCGGTTGTTGATAGCAGATTGTAACGAGCGAGCAGCGGAAATGGCTGGCTACCCGCGCGCCAAGTTAATTGGAAAGAGCTTAACTGAGATTTACCAAGGTAAAGCCTTGCAAAGTTTGTTTGATTTTTTTGCTCATGTCCTTAAGGATGGATTTGTAGAAGATGAATTTCATGTTGCTCATGGAAAGCGACATGCTGCTGGTTGGTTTCAGCGACGGGCAATTCGTTCAGGTAATGGGGTAGCGATAACTATCCGCGACGTTTCTGAAGCCAGACAACAAACGGAGACACTCGCTGTCATGGCGCGCACTGATTCATTGACGGGCTTGCCTAACCGCCGCTGGCTAAATGATTACCTGCCTAACGTAGTAAAAAAATCGATTGAAAATAATCATCGTATGGCCTTGCTGTATGTTGATTTAGATAATTTTAAAGACATTAATGATTCACTCGGCCACAAGATCGGTGATGAGCTAATCATTGCAGTTGCACATAGCTTGAGGCTGGCGCTACGATCAGAAGATTATTTGGCGCATATTGGTGGCGATGAATTTTTAATTATCATTACTTGTCTTGGCGATATGGCAGACGCGTTACCGATTGCTGAACAATTATTGAAGGCGATTAGTTTGGAAAATTCAGTAGCGCAGTGGCGGGGATTTGTACCCAAAGCTTCGATAGGGATCAGCGTGTTTCCTGATCATGGTGAGGATATCGATAGTTTGTTAAGAGCCGCTGACATTGCGATGTATCAAGCAAAATCAGAGGGTAAATCGCACTGTCGGTTTTATAACGAAGAATTTTCACAAAAAATTCGAGACAGAGTTTCTACTGAGCGCGCACTGGAACAAGCCATACAAAACGACGAGTTTGTCGTTTACTACCAGCCTAGGGCATTTGCTATTACTGGTGAATTCGCCAGCATGGAAGCATTAGTTCGCTGGCGTGATCCCGTGCGTGGCTTGATTTCTCCTGCTGATTTCATACCGATTGCAGAAGAATCACGACTGATCATTCCGCTGGGTGATTTGGTTATCCGCAAGGTCTGCCAACAATTGGCTGCATGGCGTGAGCAGGGTTGTGCGCTCAGGCCAGTATCCATCAATGTATCGTCACTTCAGTTAATTGATGATGGGCTGCGCTTATCGATCATAAAAAATCTTGAACGGTATGACTTGCCAGTATCGTTAGTAGCGATTGAGTTGACTGAATCCAGCATGCTGGATGAAACAGGGATGGCTATCGATGAATTGAAGCGATTACATGAGATGGGTATTGAGCTGCAAATCGATGATTTCGGTACTGGCTATTCGTCTCTATCGAAATTACAAAGTTTGGATATTGATGTCGTCAAAATTGATCAATCGTTTGTCTTCAAGCTAGCGTCGGATCATCAGAGCAGGGCGCTATGTGAAACCATTGTTTCAATCGGGCGTAGCTTAGATATTGCGATTGTTGCCGAGGGCGTTGAAACCACTGAACAGCTAGAGATACTGCAAGCCATGAATTGTGATGAAGTGCAGGGGTATTTGATCTCACGACCCGTTCCCCCTGAAAATATCCCTGCATTACTAACTAAAAAATTCTTTTGAAGTAGCTTAAAATTTCAGTGCAAATTTAGTCAGAAAATAATTCTTTAATATTCTTTTCATTCGGAGCATGAACGACTTTTATCTCAGTGATCAATGCCGTGACTAGTTCAGCGGGTGTCACATCAAACGAAGGATTACGCACCTTCACTCCTTCTGCAGCCCATTGATAATCGCGATAACCCGTTACTTCTTGTGCTGGTCTTTCTTCAATAGGAATGTGTTCGCCGCTCATGACTGAAATATCAATCGTGGATAGCGGACAGGCAACGTAAAACGGAATGCGATGGCGGTGCGCCAGCACTGCTACCATGTAGGTTCCGATTTTGTTGGCTACATCACCGTTAGCGGCGACTCGATCGGTACCAACAACGACAGCATCAATCTCTCCGCTTGCCATCAGGTGGCCTGCCATATTATCTGTAATGAGTGTTACAGGAATTTTTTCTTGAACCATTTCCCAGGCAGTTAAGCGTGCACCTTGCAGAAATGGGCGGGTTTCATCAGCGATCACGCTAATCTTTTTACCCGCGGCGACTGCAGAACGGATAACACCCAATGCCGTGCCATGCCCAGCGGTGGCTAACGCACCAGCATTGCAGTGAGTCAGAACACGAGCACCATCGGGTAACAGGCTTGCACCGTTTGCTCCTATGGCGTGGTTGATACGTATATCTTCTTCATGAATGAATTTTGCTTCATTCAATAAACTGGTTGCTAACTGAGCTTTAGCTTGCGTAGCATGTTGTTGCCAACATTTGCGCATGCGGTTCAATGCCCAAAAAAGATTAACAGCGGTAGGGCGACTTTCTGCCAGCTTTGTAAATCCAAGTTCAAGTTGCTGATCAAAGTGATCGCTAGCGTTTTTGCACAGGCGCTGTGCTTCGAGCGCAACGCCATAGGCAGCAGCAACACCAATAGCCGGCGCACCACGGACCACCATAGTGCGAATGCCGTGTGCGACACCTTCAGCAGAGTCGTAATTGAGATACTCAAACGTCGCTGGCAAGCGTGTTTGATCAATCATTTCTAACTGACCACCGTGGGCAGTCTCGCGCCAGCGTAGCGTCTGTATGGCTTCACTCATATCAATCGCCTTCAAATTCGCATAAAGCGAAAACCGGAATGCCTGCTTTTTCTAAGCGTTTTTTACCGCCCACGTCGGGCAGGTCGATTAGAAAGGCGCACTCCACCACTTCACCCCCCATTTTTTGAACCAATGTGACTGCGGCGTGTGCGGTACCACCCGTGGCTAGCAAATCGTCAATGATCAGAATTTTTTCTCCCTTGCTAATCGCATCGTGATGAATTTCTATACGATCGCTGCCATATTCCAAATCGTAATCATGTCCCATAGCGGCACCTGGCAGTTTGCCTTGCTTGCGAATAGGAACAAATCCTAGTTGCAGTGCATAAGCGAGGGGTGCGCCAAAGATAAATCCGCGTGCTTCAATACCCACGATTTTTGAAATACCTTGTCCGCGATAGCGATCAGCTAAGGCATTGATCGCTGCATGAAAACCATCGGCGTCTTTTAATAGGGTAGTGATATCGCGAAACTGTATGCCAGCTTTCGGATAATCAGGAATAGTGCGAATTAACGAAGTAAAGTCCATGGTTTCTCGCTTAGGTTTTTTCGGGGGAATGCACATTACGGCCGTAATTTTTGAAACGTTCAATCACAGCCTGCATTTCTTCGGACGATAGCAATACAGGTTGCCCATTTTGGCGAGCCAATAAATATTGCTGACATAAAGATTCAATTTCTATCGCTACAGCCATGGCCTCATCAAGGTCACGACCCGCAGCGATCAATCCATGATTGGCAAGCAAACAGGCCTTGCGATCTTGCATGGCTGCTACTGCATAATCCGATAAAGTTTGTGTGCCAAATAAGGCATAGGGTGCGCAGCGTATCGAATCGCCACCGGCAATCGCAATCATGTAATGAAACGCAGGCAAATCTTCACGAAGGCAAGCTAGCGCGGTTGCATTTGGCGAGTGCGTGTGAACGATCGCATGCACCTCGGGACGATGGCGCAGTAAGTCCCTATGAAAATGCCATTCGCTTGAAGGCTTGCCGCTGCCGATTACCTGACCCTCAAAATTCATGGCGACTATGCTTTCGGGTTGCATCTGCGCTGTTGGCACGCCAGAAGGCGTAATTAGGAAATGATCGCCCTCACGGCAGCTGATGTTGCCTGACGTACCACGATTCAACCCCGCCACTTCAAGCTGTTGGCAGGCTTGAATAATGTGCGCGCGCTGAGTGGTTGATGTGATGCTCATCGTTGGAGTACTCGTCCAGCAACCACCGATAACTTTTCCATCATGGCCGGATTACGTGCATGCGGCGCAGTAATGAGTGCATGCTCTAATGAGTGCTTGCAACTACATGTGTGCGCGTTGGTGTCTTTGGGCAGTTGATGGACTAATTGTTTAACCAGATCGCGACCTTTGCCTGCATTACCAAGTAAAACTTTAATGACTTGATCGACGCTGACATGATCATGATCGGGATGCCAACAATCAAAATCAGTCACCATCGCAACACTGGCGTAGCAAATTTCTGCTTCGCGAGCTAGTTTAGCTTCGGGCATATTGGTCATGCCGATCACATCGCAATCCCATTGGCGATATAGTTTCGATTCTGCTTGGCTAGAAAACTGCGGACCTTCCATTACCAGATACGTGCCACCGCGCACAATGTTTAACGAGGTTGCATCAGCACTGGCTTGCAGATGATCTCCAAGACGTGAACATACAGGATGCGCCATCGATACGTGAGCGACTAATCCTTTACCAAAAAATGATTTTTCACGTGCAAAGGTACGATCAATAAATTGATCCACAATCACAAATGTGCCAGGTGCTAAATCTTCACGCAATGAACCAACGGCAGACAGTGAAATGATATCGGTGACGCCAATTCGTTTTAACGCATCGATGTTGGCGCGGTAGTTCACCTCAGACGGTGGAATCGTGTGACCTCGACCATGGCGCGGTAAAAAAGCAATGGCTTGCCCCGAAAGAACGCCGGTGAGGATTTCATCAGAGGGCTCACCAAAGGGGGAAGCAACCTTAATCCAGGTGGGGTTTTCCAGGCCATCGATATCATAAATACCGCTGCCGCCGATGATGCCCAGACGCTGGGGATGGTTGAGAGATTGCATGAGTAGAATCCTTCGAATCAGAAGCCAGAACTTTACCAAAGATCACATGCCTGCGAATCAACTAGCAGGCGGCTGGCCTAGAAACAAAAATGCCCGACCTTGGAAGATCGGGCATTGCTAAATGAATACTGTGGGGTGACCGATGGGGCTCGAACCCACGACAACAGGAATCACAATCCTGGACTCTACCAACTGAGCTACGGCCACCACTGATAAAACGATCTGATAGATTCAGACCGAAATAAGCTGCCTATTATACAAAATTTCCGACCTGCTGGCGCTATTTCAAGCGCTATGACTCAGCAAAGCCCGCGTTATCGACGCTGGCTACACTGACAGACAAGCCCAACAGCTGGCGAAATGCCGTTTCGAGCGCGGTTCGGCTACCGCTGGTGAAAGCGAGTATTTCGGCGGGTGTTGCTGATGCTTCACGCAACAGCGAGTGTTGAACTAAAAGTCGTTGCAGCTGTTTGGCAACCGGCTCTCCGGTATCAACCTGAATCACACTATGCCCTGCAGACTTAACTATCTGATCGATCAATGGTTGTACAAAAGGGTAGTGCGTGCAACCCAAGACCAAGGTATCGACGCTTTGCTTTAGTAATGGTGCTACATAACGCTCAACCAATTCAGCCGTCGCGCGCGAATTCAACTCACCTTTTTCAATTTGATCAACCAGACCATTACACGCCTGTGTAATAAAACGCACGTCGACTGCGTCAGTGATTTGCTGCTGTAATTTCTGAAATTTTTCACTGGCTAAGGTGCTGGTAGTGGCTAACACTCCAACCACGCCTGATTTTGTTATTGCAGCCGCTGGTTTCAGTCCGGGCTCTACTCCCACGACTTGCATGTGTGGGTAGTGTGAACGGAGTGCTGAAATTGCTGCTGCGGTTGCGGTATTGCACGCAACCACCATCGCTTTGACATGGAATGTCTGTAAAAACGCAGCAATCGACAACACGCGCTCAACGATGATGGCTTCGGGTTTTTCGCCGT
>Ga0315905_10008155_pt1 | contig 10581 bp, 9 predicted proteins | sample LakEriMetagenome_5_FD_203522 | JGI IMG/M metagenome (GOLD analysis project Ga0315905, IMG submission 203522) | Freshwater fungal communities from buoy surface, Lake Erie, Ohio, United States - Buoy 4 MA121 | ecosystem: Environmental > Aquatic > Freshwater > Lake | place: USA: Lake Erie, Ohio... | reverse complement strand
TCAGTTATTCTCTCTCTCTCTCTCTCTCTCTCTCTCTCTCTCTCTCTCTCTCTCTCTCTCTCTCTGATGCTCGTTCTGCAGTAAAAGATGATTTCCTCCTCTCTCCCACACGGCCTCTGGTATGCAACAGGATTTATCATTCCTGCGGGTCCTCACCTCCTTTCAGTTCCTGATAAACTCTCTCAACTCTCTCTGTCTCTCTCTCTCTGTCTCTCTCTTCCCCCCATGGACTCGCGGTTACACCTTGTGCATGCGAAGAATAAGGTTTTCGGGTTTCACCGCTCTCGCCTCCTCCTCACCCTCCAATATCACCGCCCACCTGCGAGAACAAGAGCAGCAGGTCAACAATGTGGGCAAGGAGAAACACGAGGAGGAGGGGGCGGTGCAGTGCAAGTGCAAGAGGAGTGAGAGCGGCGAAAAGTTGTGCAGGGTGGGCATGTGGGCAGTTGGATGTCCTTGTGTGTGCGTGTGCGTGTGCGTGTTCGTGTGTGTGTGTGTGCGCGCGCGTGCATGTTGATGTTCACGCATTTGTGGGCAGTAGTTTTCACCTGTCTTTCGCGTCATTCCAGTGCGAAATCTTTCCTTTCTGCCCGTTCAAATACGTTGCACCTGAACCGTCGCGTGGACGGGTGGGTGGGTGAGGTGCCCGGTTACAGTTGCGCGCAAATCACGCGCCCAAGCGCTTGCGCCGTGCTGAGAAATAGTGCGGACAAGCAATCCCGCACCACTACGCGCACGAGCGAGCGTACATGTGCGCATTTTTACACACACACCAGTCAGTCCGTGCAAAGTGACAGGCGCGCCGGGCGAGAGCGTCGTGTATTCAAGCAGGCCATCTTTCTCCAACTGTTTCCGTCGTTCTTCCCGTTCTGCGCGTGCCGCATCCGAGAAAAACCACTGCCAAAGGCTGCAAATCAAAAGGAGGCTACTCGCAGGCAGACTTTCGAGCAAGACATTCAAGTCATTCACGCACAGCTGCGCAGAGTATGCACGTAGCAGCGAATCTTCTCCCTTCGCCCTCGCTGTCCGTTTTGTCTGCCTTCTCACCGCGTGTGCTTTCATCTCAGCTTCCTCCTTGGCAGCACGGCTTCCTCTATAGCTATCCTTGCCGCCGCCCGTCTTCTTCTTCTTCCTCTTCTCGCCGCCTTCGTCATCCCGGTCCCGGTCCCCCCCGCGCTGCTGCTTTCCACCCCAACCCTCAAAGTCGGGGTCTTCTCTCCCTCGCCCGCCTCCGCCCCGGCCGCCGCCCCGGCCGCCGCCCCGGCCGCCGCCCTGGCCGCCGCCTTGGGCCCTTTTGGCGGCTTTTTTGCCCTCGGTCCACCTTGCCCCGCCGCCCTTGCCTCCGCCGCCTGCCGTCAGATCAGCAGCACGCTCAGAGCACGGCAGTGCGGAGAAACACAGAGCCTGGGCGCGCACACAGGCTCGGGGAATGACGACTCACGTTTCGGTCCCTTGCCCATCTTCTCCCACGTGCTTCAGGGCCGTGACGTTGGGGACCACCCTTTCGCCCGGGGGAGGGGAGGAATGCGCACAGCGGCACTGGCACTGGTGCTCGTGTGGTCAGCCTGCCCGCAGCCTGCCGCGGGCTGCGACTTTCCGATCTTGACGGACGCGGCCGGCAGGGCGATACCAGATGCGTTCGTGAGGGTTACTGCGACCCCGCGCTCAGGTGGCCATGAAGTCGAGCGAGGGCTCTTCCTGGCGAAGGTCTCCTCGTTTGGGCCATGCCCGCCCAAGAAAGCAGATGCCGTGCCGCTGCCCATTCGGCTTGCCAATCCGTCAGGTGCCATCCTGCTCCTGCCCCCCACCATGCTTTGGCAAACGCCGTGGATGCTGCTTGCAACGCTGTGCTGCAAGGCGCCGATGAATTCGCCTAGTCGCCGTAGATCCACCAACGTGTCAGTGGATCCGCTAAAGCGCCAAGTGGGCCGGCGCTACCGGCTAGCACGCAAATAAAGGGAGGGCTTGTACCCCTGTTGTTGGCAGGGGGTTTGCAGGACGCATGCAACGGCCTGAATGCGGCCCCTGGGATCATCATTGTCGCGGACAGGGGCACGTGCAACTTTCTGAACAAGACGCTTAACGCTCATGCCGCAAATGCATCGGCGCTTTTGGTGGGCAACACAGTGACAGGTGTGCGCGCGCGTGCGCTGACGAACACTAACACACGTTCGCACACGCACGGCCGTTTGCATGCACGCACGGCCGCATGCATGCATGCGCACACTTTGAGGACGTATTTTTGTGCTTACAGAGGGCGAAGAAGAGGAGCTACCTGTGATGGGGTGCCCGGATGGTCTAGACTCCGTTTGCAACAATGTGACAATTCCCGCTATCATCATCTACTCACAAGACTGGCAGCTACTGCAGGGTGAGAAATTGCAGCGTCTTTCGAACATAGGATAGGCTGACTGCGGCGACTGCAGTCATGCACATTGTGCATGCTGCTTCGGCTCATCTTCAGTTAATTTATGCTGATTTGAGAGAATACTGCAGGGTGGCTGCAGAAATCGGATGTCCTTCTCAAGGCCAGTCTCTTTAGGCGTGAACACCCAACGCTCGACCCTAGCTCACTGCTAATCTGCCTGCTTGGCACCTGCACCGTTGTTGTGGGCGCGCAGCTGTCGGTGGCAAAGGATCGCGCCCGCGCGTCAGGCAGGGGAACGCCCGGTGTGGGCAGTGAAGATGACGAGGATGATGCGCTGCCGGTCCAAGACCTGACGCTTGTGCATGCCTTCGGGTTCGTCGTCATGGCGAGCGCAATGCTGGTGCTGCTATTCTTCTTCATACGATCCATCATCATCTTCCTGGTGATCATGTACTGCTTCGCGTCGGTATCCGCCATCACAAACGTCTTCGGGCCTCTGCTGCAGCACTTCCTTCCTTCCCTCGGACGCAAAGTCCGAGTTCCCGTGTTTGAACATGTGGCCGTGTCGCACCTAGTGTGTTTTTGTGCGGCTGCCACCATGGCCAGCGTTTGGTTTTGTCTGCGCAAAACGGTACTCAAAACTACACCCGCCCGTGCGCCTCCCCGAAACTTGGCGTTGCCTCCCCGAAACTTGGCGTTCTAGCATCAAGCACGCGCTTTGGCGCGAATGTTTGATAGCAAACTTGCTATCAAACATTCTGTTGTTTGCGTCACTGTGCACATAACAGTGACGCTTTCTCGGATGTGGTATCGTTGCAGATGTACGCGTGGCCGATTCAGGACTTCATGTCAATCTCACTCTGCCTCCAGATCCTCAACACAGTCCGCTTCACCGACATCCAAGTGTGCTCCGTCCTTCTCTCCCTCGCGCTCGTATATGACATTTTCTGGGTCTTCATCAGTCCCCTCCTCTTTTCAGAGAATGTCATGATCGCCACTGCGACTGGAAAGGGGCACACCTGGAACAACAACACGGACGTGCCTCCAGCCGAGATGATACCGATGCTGCTTGTAGTGCCCAAGATTATCGACTGGGCCGGCGGCGTAACGCTGCTCGGGCTCGGGGACGTGGTGCTGCCGGGGCTGCTTGTCGCGTTTTCGCTGCGTGTCGACGTGATCAAAGGGTATAGCTCGCGGCGCGGCTATTTCGGGTACATGGTATTTGGGTATGCGGTGGGCCTTTCCATGGCGATCCTTGCGTCTGTGCTCATGCGCATGGGGCAGCCGGCGCTCCTCTACCTCGTCCCCTGCACCCTTTGGCCCTTTCTAATGTTGGCGTGGGGGCGCGGCGAGGTGCGCGAGCTATGGGAGGGCTTACAGATCCAACGGCCAGCTTCCATGGACCCACTCTGCACCGGATCTGGTGAAAGCAGTGGGGGAGAGGACGGGAATGGAACGGGCGAAGACGGCGGTGGGGTGGAGCAGATGGAGGAAGGCGTTCGCGATCCGTCAAGTGGTGTTGCCCGTGACCGCGCGCGAGAAACCCCCCCCGAGGGGCGTGCAGAGGGTGGTGCGCCGGAGCTCAGTGAAGCGGGGAGGAGATACTCGGGGGCTAGTGAATGCAGACAGCGGCTGTTGGCGTCAGATGAACTCTCTGGATGACCTCTCATGAACTCTCTGGATGACCACCCGGGGGGGGGATCGTGAGTATTTGTCTCTAACTAGCAGACTAGCAGACGCAAAAAGAAGCCGCCATCGCTCTCGCCGCCATCGCTTTCCATTTGATGAGCTCTGGAGAGTTGACTTGACTAAAGGAGAGGTGAGTTGACTAAAGGAGAGTTGAGTTGACTTCGCCGCGGTAGCTCTGTTTTGTTTGTGAGAATTCAATTGGGGACCCACGAAGGCAACTCCAGCCCCCACTCAAAAGACAAAAGGGCACGAAAACGAAGTATGCTCTGTGTGCCTGCTAAGCAGTGCCAAGAGAATCTGCATAAGAATTCAGTTGTCGAATTTCAGTTGTCTAAACGCAGAAGCTGCTACTTAAAAGCTGCAAACTCAGAAGCTGCATGAGGTCTCAGATCATTCTGTGCCCACAGAATGTCATGCCTCCATCGTTGGCGCGCCTTCCCTTTCGCTCTGTTCTCAGGCCGTGAGATCTCTGTTGTAAAGAATGGGTTTTCCGTTCCTAAATACACGGACTAAAATGCCATCTCATAGTCACATGGTTCTGTATTAGAAAGGGTGTAATCGTTGATACAACCCCTTTTGAGGCGAATCGTTTTTGTTGTTTACCACGGCCAGATCGATGGCAGATTTGCTCCCGGTCTCTGGGGAATCACGGGGGCAGCGCTGGGAGCAACTTTTCTGGACCAGGGGCAGACCTAGAAGGCGATTTCTTCACGTACTCTTGAGCACCAAGTTGATCCCGAGAATCTGCAAGAGCAGTCTCAAGAAATGCCCTCTTGCAGAGCGCGCGGACTGTAACCACGCGTGCAGCTGACTGCCGCGCTGCCCTCCCTTCATCTCCCCGAGCGCGAAGCCCCGCGGCGCCCTGTTCGCCTAATTTGCCGTCCAAGAGGGGGGCGGGGGGAGATTTTGGAGTGGGTTTCCCCCTAACGCTGGAGCAAAGTTTTGTCAAAAAATAGAGGCATGGTGTCAAGGGAGTTTTTGGTCTGCCAAGGAGGCGTGCTCCCGCACCTCTGCACTGCAACGGCCTTCTCTCGCTGGTGAGCACACACGGTCTTCTGTCGCTGGTGTACACACAGAGGGCCAGTGGTGCTGCAGCCAGCGTCAGCGAATCAAGTCGCAGATTCTCCACCGGCTGCCTTCTGTGGAGATGGGTCGTTCGTAAACGACTCTTACCACGTCTCTCGCGGGCTGCAGCACCTGCACCTCGCAGGTGACCTGCACGAATATGGTGTCCACAGGTGCGGCGATCTGCACGGCGCGCGCCTGGACGATCGAGCACGCACCAGTAACGAAGATGGGAGAAGAGTCGGACGTTGACCTTTCTTGCCCGCTCTGTCTGGCTTCGCTCTTCTTGGCCTTTATCAGCTCCTTCTTGTCTGGGAGGTGGCTCTTGAAACGCGAAAACATGCGCTCCGTCAGGATGTCGCGAAGCTTAGAGCGGTCGACCCTATTGAGCGCAGACATAAATTGCCTGTATATCTCTGCCGCCTCGCGGGGAAAGGTCTCTGGCGCGAAGTCCATGGGCGGCATTGCATTGCGCATCCTGTAGTACGTGACCTGGGTCTTGATCGTGCTCTGCATCCGCTTGTAGAAACCCGTCGCGGGAGTCGACGGCGACGGCGCGGAGTCCACCGTCCTGCGAATGCCGCTGTCAGCGGTATGGACAGAGAGGAACAGCAGATCGGCAATCTCTCTCACTGCGATATCCCCCGTCTATCCCCCACTCTTAACTTACTTTCCAGGGGAGGCGTAGAACGCCCTGTTCACAAATCGACCACCGGACATCAGGCGCGCCCCGCCCGCGAGGTTGAGGCGCGGGACAGCCCGAGCGCGCACTGTGACCATGCCATTTCCTGCCGTACATCGTACTCCAACCCCCACCACGCGCTGCAGCTGCGCGCGGAGCATCCTTCCGTATGAGTCCGTGTCACGAAATAGCAGTCACGGTCAAAAAGTCGGTTGAATCAGGGGAAGGGCCGGAGTCCCCGCCACCAAGATGGAACAACCTATCGTTGACAAGGTGATGCGCGAGACGATGCTCAAGACTGGCGTAGTGGATTTGCCGGGCTTCTTCAACCTGATCCGCCACAACGACATGAAAGAGGTGGAGCAAAAGCTTAAAGAGGCCAACATGAAGGTGATAGGCGGCGCAAACTGCTGGGACGACCACGGATCCTATCCGGTGCACATGGCAGCAGCCGAGGGCCACAGTGATATGCTGCGCCTGCTCATAGAGTGCGGGGCGGAGGTGGACCAGCAAACGACTCAAGAGCACCGCACAGCGCTGCACTTTGCAGTGATCAACAAGAGCCACGCCGCAGTGCGATACCTGATTGATGTCGGGGCACGCACTGACCTCAAGGACGTCTACCAAAAAACTGCGCGAATGTACGCGGTCGACGAGGACGCCATGCGTGTGGTTTTTGAGGTCAGTTCTTTGGCTGCCTTAACTCTTGGGAGCAGATGGGGGCGGGGGCTATCACCCTTGCACTTTTGGTCGTACTAACCGTGCTCCACCTTGTCCTTTCTATCTTCCGCAGGGCGAGACTATCAACAAAAATTTCCAGGACTGCCGCGCGGTTATCGACCGCCTGATGAGAATGAGCAATATCAGGACGCGCAAACCTCGCCCGGATGAAGCCAAGCGCATATCTATGTCTTATGAATTATACGCCAAAAACATCGAAGAATTAAACTTGAAAAATGACCTCACGCTGCCCATTCCAAACACTCCTGGGTCGCAAACGGTCCAGCGTGAAATAGAGCAAATGAGAAAGAAGAAGCACGGTGAAACCATCTACTTGGCTGTCGTGCCACGAGAGGAGATGGGCACTAGCAATAACAAGCCCTTCTCGTCATTCATCAAGCTGATATTTGCGCAGGTTAGTTTTCTGACACAAAGTCTGAAACAGTGTTCTGCTGACTTCAGGGTTTGTCTTACATTCCGCATGACCTCACATGTCTTTGAGCAGTTTTACAAGGGTGAGCGTGCAGTGTGCATCGAAGATATATATGTCAGCAAAAATGATCGCAAACATTATCACGGCACAATGCTCCTGGCAGCAGCCGTTGAATATGTCCTTCGGGGACCACATCCGCCGCCAAAGCGTCTTTTCAAGTTGTTTTGTTGCGTTCCTGAGCAGAATACAGTTGCCGTCAAGTTCTTCAGCAACGCAGGGTTTGTCAGGCTGCCGCCGCATGGCGTTCCTCCACGTTTCAGGAGACTGGGTAACATTGTATTTACAATGAACCACGTTGGTCTCTCGCTCGACAAGGTAGCCAAGGCACTCAAGCCAGGGCTGCATTATGACAGAGACTGGGTAACCTCGCAGCAGCTCGAAGAACGGAGGCAGGCAGAATTGCAAGAGGCAGAAGAGAGGGACATGGCTGTCTTCAACAAACGCCTCGACGCATTTCTCGTTGAGAGGGAGGTTCCGCGCATGAAGAAATTGTTCGCCAACGTGGCCGGAGATCCAATACTGCCTCTTGGGGTGGCCGAACCACCTGATCCTGCAAGAGATGCTGATAGGATAAGGGTGTTGAGGACACTGGAGAGAAGGCGACAAACCGCCTTGAGTTCCATGGTTGGGCTCCATGCCAAGGACAGGCCCAAGGAGCCCAAGTACACGTGCGAAAACGACAGGGTGCCCGAGGCCATTCTCAAAGTCAACGGCGATGCAATTTTGAGGATGCGCGAGCTTCATCGGTGGAAGCATGAAATCCAGGGCAGTCGCATGAACAATTCCAAAATTTTAGCATGTCCCGACATCCTGCGAGATGCATGGCTGGATGAACTTGAGTATGACGCGCTACTTGCGCTTCCAGATGAGTGGATCAAGAGAAAGGATGAGAATGGTGACCCTGTCTACTTCAATAAAATCACTCACAAGACCACTCCCAACAGACCGAAGCGAAAAGGCAAGCTCGAATCGCGGCATGAAGCAAATGGGGACGATGACAAGGAAGGTGGGTCTGATTTGCATCTGGATGCCGCATTATTCGGGGGTTCGATTGAAGAGATGCTACGTGCGAAGGAAGAAACAGAAAAGAAAAGAATCAAGGATCGGCGTTTGTGGGAGCGCGAAATGGACCAGGTGGTCGATAAAGCGCTGAGCCAGAGTGAGTCTATTGTTTCCTTTATGCACCGAATGAGGATTTTTTACCCGCAGGACAAGGCAGATGAGATTATTTTGAGGGCGCGGCAAGCTATGCAGGCCAGCGCTAAGGTACAAGGCACGGATCTCAAGGTTGAACAAGCAATCAAGAAGGGAGGCTTATTGCAGGGGACGAAAGATCTGTTCAAAACTCCACTCCAAAAAGCCAAAGACGTCAAGAAGCAAATCCAAGCCGCAAATGCCAAGGTATTGGAAGAAAAAATGCAAGCTAAAGAAGACGTCAAGAGCCTTGCAATTCCCGGTGTACATTCTCAAAATTATTCTTTGGTGGCTTTATACGGTAAATGTACTAGGACACTGACATTTGAGAATGTGTCAGCTGAGAGCTCTGAGAGGCCAGACTCAGCTCAGGTGTCCGCCGCTGCCTTTGGTTCCCCAAAACGCCAGCGAAAATGTTTCCCTGCAGACTCACCAGCGCAAGGCTCGTCAGCAGGTGGGATATCGATCAATGAAAGCATTTCATCTGCGAGCAAGAAAGCGAAGCATTCGGATGAAGTAACAAAGCCGCTGCTTTTAGGAGGTCATACCAGCGACGCAGCTGCAGACTGGATACAGAGGGCGGCAGAGAAGGAGCAGGCCATGCATGATGCCGACTGCATGCTTGAAATGTTTGCGCCCCCCAGTGGTACATTTTGTTCTGTTGCAGCTACTCCACCTCGGGCGCGTTCTTCGGGAGGAATCGATTTGGAGCTAGCATCTTCTTCCGCATTGTCGCCCGTCATAGAGTCTCCGCAGAAGCATTGCCGCGGCACTTACCTTGGCCACGAAACAGCTCCCGTGCCGAGCCAAACATCAATTGAACCCTTCTCTGCGCACAAGGTAGATGTTGTGTCTCGACCGGCGACTGGAATGAGTCTTGCGAGCACGGTCTTGCGCCCTCGCGGACCACCGTCTCGAAGCACCGCAGGCACAAGCATGTTTGGCCTGGACGGCGTTTCTCGCCCGCAATCCATGGAAGGCTTGCGCCCTCGTGGACCACCGTCTCGCAGCACTGCAGGCTCTAGCATGTTTGGCCTAGATGGAGTTTCTCGCCCGCAATCGCAGGACGGTGTCGGATTTGGGCTCGATGGAGAGTCTGACACAAGGGTCGTAGACTACCAGCCGAACACGCACCCCAGGGATGCAAGCACTTGTGTGCCGTTGTCATCCAAAATCCTGGTGCACTCTCCACCCAATGCGGCAAGCACCTTTGTACCGTGGGGATCCAAGGACCTTCTGAACCCAGACTCGGTATTAGGTACCCCCAACCACAGCGCTTCAAGGGCACTTGAAGGTGTTTCACGACCCGCCAGTGTAGCTTCAAGCTCATCTGCCCTTAGACTGGGCGACGTCTCGACCTCTTCGACGCCTCTGACTGCGCTGCTTGGACTCGAAGGGGTCTCACGTCCGGGCTCGCGCGAGATGATTTCGCTTCTTGGACTTGATGGAGTCTCACGTCCGGGCTCGCGCGAGAGCTCTCGAATAGGCTCACGCCCTGTGTCCAGCACTTCGATGCGACCAGAGTGGAATGTGCCATGGCGGATGGGAAGTGCAGGCAAAAGATCAGCGTCCGAGAAGGTGATGGATTCATCACGTGCTCCGTCATCTACGATGGGACAAGACGACGATTCACGCCCTGCTTCATCTTCGTCGTACATTAGCCTACGTCCGAAGTCGTCCACAAGCAACATCACGGAAACCAGGGGACTTACCCGCGCGGAGCAGCACCTGCATCGTGCACCTCAGTGCTCGAGGAGGAGAAGCATGGTTGAGGGTGCACCAACGATTTTTCCATCCATCAATTCGAGCAAAGAGACGAAAGACGGGAAAGGTGGAGGAGGAGCCCATGAGCGGCGCTCACTCCTCGAACCCCCAAGGGATCGTGTGAGACAGTGTGAGGTAGTTGAAGCCAGCCTGACCGTGGGTACCGGGGGGCCTGCGAGACCACAGACTGCGGCTGAAACCCCAAAGATACTTCGATTTGCGCAAGAGACGTATCGACCACAGAGTGCGGCCGTCACCCCTTCACGGGTGCAGCAGCAAGGACAGCAGCATTTGTGACGGGGTGGGCTTCAGTAAGTCTGCTGTTTGGGCAACAATGACTGTTTGTGCAAATATTCAGAAATACGCATCCCAAAGACGCTTGTTTTTGGTGATTCGGGCGGACCGTCACAGAATGAATCATGACGCTGTTTAGAAGACGCCGCCGCGTCCCGCGTCCCCCTGCTACGAAGGTACTGCACATTCATGGATGCAAGTGTACATAGTGGACTTCCTGCTTCGGCATCGATACCAGGGTATGCTTCCGGGGAGCGCCGTTTTGTACAGTGCAAGAGCAAGCGCTGAATAAATTGGTGGTAGCTGATAACA
>Ga0315905_10008154_pt1 | contig 10581 bp, 10 predicted proteins | sample LakEriMetagenome_5_FD_203522 | JGI IMG/M metagenome (GOLD analysis project Ga0315905, IMG submission 203522) | Freshwater fungal communities from buoy surface, Lake Erie, Ohio, United States - Buoy 4 MA121 | ecosystem: Environmental > Aquatic > Freshwater > Lake | place: USA: Lake Erie, Ohio... | reverse complement strand
GACCTGTAGTCTGGTAAGCCCTTTTACTTATGTCTAACGCACCACGCTTTTCAATTGGTTTGACCATCCTGACCAGCTCAGGCGCTTTTATCTCCGTTACAGGGCGCTTGCCAATGGCTGGAAACACGTCAGCCTCAAGCCTTCTCAAGACATAGTCAGCATGTCTTGGACTCCTTGCAGCAGCCCATCCTGCATACCAAGCTCGTGCCACTGCCTCAAAGCTATTCTCTTGTGCGAACTGCTTCGCTTGCTTGGCGGCGTGTTGAGCTTGAACTGGGTCAATTTCTTTGGCGACTTGCTTTCGCATCTGGTCACGCTTCTCACGTGCTTCTGCAAGGCTGGTTTCAGGATACTTGCCCAAACTTGCAGTTTTTTCTTTGCCTTCGAAGCGGTATCTCATGTGCCACAGCTTTGATCCGCTGGGATACACAGATAAGTGCAGTCCTCGCTCGTCAGTGAGCTTGTAGATGGTTGATTGGGGCTTGGCGGTCTTTATACGCGTGTCAGTGAGCATTTCACCTCCAGATGAGGGTAAAAATACTGCGGGTTGTGGGTAAACCGATTTTTTACCCTCATTTTTACCCGCACCAGAATCTGGATGGTAGTGTAGCGCGTTGGAGCTTAAAAGACAAAAAGCCCAGCGTTTACTGAGCTTTTCGAAGAATCCGGTATGCTTGTTGGAGCTTACTGGAGTTCTTTGGACTACTTATTGGCGGAGACCGAGGGATTCGAACCCTCGATACAGGTTTAAGCCCATATGCTTCCTTAGCAGGGAAGTGCCTTCGACCACTCGGCCAGGTCTCCACTTGCCGGCGGGTGAGTTACCCACAGCGGCAAAGACGGGATGATAGCTTTCTGCTGCCTTTTGGTCAATGAAACCGGGCTACCACCTCTAAAAGCTCAGCAAATCAGCCCTGTTCCAGCCCAAAGGCCTTGTGCAGCGCTCTGACCGCGAGCTCCATGTACTTCTCGTCGATCAGGACGGAGATCTTGATCTCGGAGGTGGAGATCATCTGGATATTGATGCTCTCTTCCGACAGAGTGCGGAACATCTGCGATGCGACGCCCACATGACTGCGCATGCCGACGCCAACAACTGAGACTTTCGATACCTTTGCATCACCAACGACGTTGCTGGCACCAAGGTGCTGCTTGACCTCACCATCAATGATCTTCAGTGATTTTTCATATTCGCCGCGGGGCACGGTAAATGTGAAATCGGTTTTGCCTTCCACCGACTGATTTTGAATAATCATGTCGACTTCGATATTGGCATCTGATATCGGACCCAAAATTTGATAGGCAATGCCAGGTCGATCTGGCACGCCCATGACGGTGATTTTCGCTTCGTCGCGATTAAAGGCTATGCCGGTAATGGTGGCTTGTTCCATGTGGGTGTCTTCCTCAAACGAAATCAGTGTGCCGGAGCGAGCTTCTTCGTCCAGTGGTGTCAGCGGGTCGGTCAGCGAGGACAGTACCCGAGTCGGTACGCGGTAATTACCTGCAAATTCCACCGAGCGGATCTGCAGGACCTTGGAGCCGAGCGAAGCCATCTCGAGCATTTCCTCAAAGGTCACCGACTTCAGTCGACGCGCATCTGAAACCACGCGCGGGTCCGTCGTGTAGACGCCGTCGACGTCGGTGTAGATCAGGCACTCGGCTGCTTTCATTGCCGCGGCTACCGCGACTGCTGAAGTATCTGAACCACCGCGACCCAGCGTGGTGATATTGCCCTCGCCATCGATACCCTGAAAACCCGTAATGATCACGATACGACCTGCATCGAGATCTTTGCGAACGCGAACATCGTCAATCGATTGAATACGCGCTTTGGTGTAAGCGTTATCCGTCACGATCGGCACTTGCCAGCCGGTATACGAGACAGACTGCTTGCCGATGGCCTGCAGTGCAATAGCGAGCAGCGCTACCGATGCCTGCTCGCCCGTGGCTGCGAGCATGTCGAGTTCGCGCGGATCAGGTTGACCGGTAATTTCTTTTGCAAGGCCGAGCAGTCGGTTGGTCTCGCCCGACATGGCAGAAGGGACGACTACCACCTGATGTCCGGCGTCATGCCATTTGGCGACGCGTTGCGCGACATTTTTGATGCGCTCCGTTGAGCCCATCGATGTGCCGCCGTATTTGTGTACGAATAAGGCCATTGATTGGAAAGAAAAATTAAGCCAAGAAAACCCAAGATTTTACATGTTGCAATGCGGAATGACAAATGTGTGACATGAAGCAGCCTTGCGCTGCATCAGTCTTGTCGCTGCCAACGCACGCGCACACCCTCGCTGGTACGCCCTGCTCTAACGTCCATGCCCAGACCGGCGGCAAATATCAATTCATCACCAAGGTACAGCAATGGCAGCCAGAGTCGTTCACGTACGGGCACATCGGACTCCTGAAACAGGTTTTTCAGCGTCCGCGAGGGGCGATTGGAATCGAGCTTGAGACGTTCGCCACCGCCGCGAGGACGCAACCGCAGTGGCCCCTGCAAGAGCTGCGCGCGGTCCAACCCAGGGCCGGGGGCAGAGTCAAACACCAGACGGCCCTGCCATGCCGGTATGGCGATCTCTGATTCGCCCTGCCAGTGCAGCAAGATCTCCGAGGGTAAATTTATTGGTAGCGGTTCGTCATGTCTCGCCACCAGATGGCCGGAGTGGCGCTCCAAGACGAGACCACACAGCGCAAGTAAGGGATGTGCATCATCTCGAGCATGCAGCATCTGCTCGCGCAGCTGGGACAACTGCGCATCACTGGGATAGTGATCGGCACCGCATTTCCGTAACCAGTAACGCAGCAGGTTGTTGAGGCGATCATCACTCAACTGACGAAGTCGCTCTATGACCAGTGAATCCGCATCACCACATGACTGCAAATCAATCGTCGCCAGCTCATCCAACAGTCGCTGTGCGGTCTGCAGATGACGGGCGCTGCGAGCAATCGAATTTTTTACGCCGGGCAGTTGTTGCTCGAGCAGCGGCATCAACTGATGACGAATTTCATTGCGACGAAAACGCAGGTCGTCATTGGATTCATCCACGATATGCTTTATGGCATTCGTATCCGCCCAAAGTTCAAGGTCGGCGCGCGTCATCTCAAGCAATGGTCTACCCAATGCGATACCAGCACCTAACAATGCGTGTTCGGATTGCAGCATGGCCATTGCCGATAGACCGGGCAAACCTGCCCCACGTAATAACTGCAGCACAACCGTTTCAGCCTGATCATCCTGATGATGCGCAGTGAGCAGTAGCCTTACGTCGTTGGCGATGCACATGTCGGCGAGTGCATCGTAGCGAGCCAGTCGTGCGGCCTGCTCGATACCGAGCTTGTCATGGGGATTGATTTGCACTTGGCGTGCGACGAATGTCGCGTTGGCTTGCTGCGATTGCTCCTCGCAATGCGCAAGCCAGTGGTCTGCATTGGGACTCAAGCCATGATGGACATGAAAGGCGAACAGTTGGATACCACGCTGCTTGCAGGCGGCCGCTGCGAGATGAAGAAGTACCGTCGAATCAAGACCACCACTGAAAGCGACTGCGATGCGGAATGCAATACAGGATGCGATACGGTCAGAAACAACAACGCGCGCCAGAATGTCTTCTAGCGCGCGTTGAAAGGCCGCATCCAGTGCGGGCGTGGAATTACTCAGCGGAGGCGATTTCCTTGAACTTGCCATAGCTCATTAGCTTTTCATGACGCGCGGCCAGAAGCTCCTTGGTCTTCAAACCCTGGACCTGACGAAGGGAATCGGCCAGGGCGCGCTTAAGCAGCACGGCCATTTGCTTGGGATCGCGGTGCGCACCACCCAGCGGTTCGTTAATGATTTTGTCGATCAGGTTCAGTGCCTTCAAGCGATGCGCAGTAAGACCTAGCGCTTCGGCTGCATCCGAAGCACGCTCGGCTGTTTTCCAGAGAATGGAGGCGCAACCTTCAGGCGAGATAACAGAGTAAGTTGAATATTGCAGCATCAGCACCGAATCACCCACCGCAATTGCCAGCGCACCGCCAGAGCCGCCTTCACCAATGATGGTGGCGATCAGCGGTACTTTGAGTTCTGCCATCGCATACAGGTTGTGGCCAATCGCCTCAGATTGCCCGCGCTCTTCAGCATCAATGCCGGGAAAAGCACCGGGGGTATCCACGAAAGTGAACACAGGCAAATTGAATTTTTCGGCAACCTTCATCAGTCGCAGGGCCTTGCGATAACCCTCGGGCTTGGGCATGCCAAAGTTACGCATCGCGCGCTCTTTGGTATCGCGCCCTTTTTGATGACCGATGACCATACACGACTGACCATTGAAACGCGCGAGACCACCGACAATGGATTGGTCATCGGCATAAGTGCGGTCACCATGCAGCTCATGGAAATCCGTGAAGATTTCGTTCACGTAATCCATGGTGTACGGGCGCTGCGGATGACGAGCGATTTGCGATACCTGCCAAGGTGTCAGCTTGGCGTAGAGGTCTTTGGTCAGTTGCTGACTCTTTTGCGAGAGGCGATCGATTTCTTCGCTGATATCGACGGCTGAGTCTTCCTGAACGAAACGTAGTTCTTCTATCTTGGAATCGAGCTCTGCGATCGGCTGCTCAAAGCTGAGGAAGGTGATTTTGCTCACGTGAACTCCTTATCATCCTGGCAATTGCTTTCGGGGCGCTTTTTGTGGCGCCAAGGATAGTAGCATTCTTGCATCGAATCAATCAGTATTCTACCGGCACCGGATCCAGGCTACGCCACAAGTACCAAGTGGCGACGGTGCGCCATGGCTCCCAGTTGGCCGAGACTTCCCGCGCGTCACTGCGGGAAACAGGCTCACCGGAAAAATAGTTGACGCTGATACCCCTGAGCAGTCCGACATCATCCAGCGGTAAGATGTTCGGTCTCAAGAGATTAAAAATCAGGAACATCTCGGCGGTCCAACGGCCGATCCCGCGAATTTGGATCAGCTCAGCGATAACGTCTTCATCTTCCATCGACGACCAGTCTTTTGCATGTACGCTGCCTTCGCGAAAATGAGTGGCAAGATCCAACAAGTACTCCACCTTGCGTTTAGACAGACCGCAGCCCGCCAGTTTCACCTGCCCCTGACGTGTCACTTGGGCTGGCGTCATTTTCGGACATACCACCAACATACGCTCCCAGACCGCCTGCGCCGCAATAACAGAAATCTGCTGCCCGACGATTGAACGCGCCAGTGTCACAAAAGGATCACCTCGCCCAACGAGCTGAAGGTCTCCGAAACGAGGAATGAGTTTCTTCATGATGCGGTCCCGCCGCATCAGCTCGGACTTCGCGCATTCCCAATAATCAGGCACAAACAGCGGATCTAATTTAATCGCCATGAATTTACGCCCTTCGCCATTCTGTAAGACCACCGGGTTTGTCTTCAAGAACAATTCCTTGCTCGAGCAAGGCGCCACGAATACGGTCAGCCTCGGCAAAATTCTTGTCTTTCTTGGCCTGCGCGCGCGCCGCAATCTGCGCCGCGACCTCGTCATCGCTAACACCACCGGCCGCTGCAACGCCTTGAAGGAAAGCCTGAGGCTCGCGCACAAGCAAGCCAAGCACTGCGCCAAGACCACGGAGCTGCCGCGCCATCGCGGGCGAATGATCGCGATTGACCTCAGTCACCAGGTCAAACAACACGGCGATGGCAATCGGGGTGTTGAAGTCATCATTCATCGCTTCAGCGAAACGTTGTGCGTGCGCTTCGCGCCAATCCAGCGGCGCCGCGTCCGGTGCGGTTTCTTTGAGTGCAGTGTACAACCGCGTAAGCGCGGTGCGGGCATCTTCAAGATGCACATCGGAGTAATTCAACGGGCTGCGGTAGTGTGCACGCAGAATAAAGAAACGAACCACTTCTGCATCAAATTTTTTGAGGACTTCACGAATTGTGAAAAAATTTCCCAGCGACTTGGACATTTTTTCGTCATCCACCCGCACAAAACCATTGTGCATCCAGTAATTGACGAAGGTATTTGCATGCGCGCCTTCAGACTGCGCAATCTCGTTCTCGTGATGGGGAAACTGCAGATCTTGACCACCGCCGTGAATGTCAAATCGTTCGCCTAGCAGATCGCAAGACATCGCCGAACATTCAATATGCCAGCCAGGACGTCCGGCGCCCCAAGGCGATGGCCATTTAACTTCATCGGGCTCTGTGTCACGCGCGGACTTCCAAAGGACAAAATCCAACGGATCGCGCTTGGCGCTATCGATATCGACCCGCTCACCCGCGCGCAAGTCATCCAGCGATTTACCGGAGAGTTTGCCGTAGCCTTCAAAATCCCGAACCGAAAAATTCACATCACCATCCGGTGCCTGGTAGGCCAGACCGCGCGCTTCGAGCTTACCGATCAGCTCGAGCATCTGTGGCACATAGGCGGTGGCGCGCGGCTCATGATCTGGCCGCTGCACACCCAAGGCATCGGCATCTTCATTCATTGCCGTGATGTAGCGGTTGGTGAGTTCAGTAATGGATTCTTTGTTTTCGACAGCACGACGGATGATTTTGTCGTCGATGTCAGTGATATTGCGAACGTAGGTGACTTCAAACTGTTGCGCGCGAAGCCAGCGCTGCACCATATCAAACACCACCATGACGCGCGCATGCCCAAGATGACAAAAATCGTAGACAGTCATGCCGCACACGTACATGCGTACCTTGCCCGGCTCTATCGGAGAAAATACTTCCTTGTCACGCGCCAGCGTGTTGTAAATTCTAAGAGCACTCATGAATGATTTGGAAGTGGTGTAGCTGGTGTCCCCGAGAGCGGACCACTATGACCCGGTGCAACTGAGGTTACTGACTCATAGTGTTGCCAAAAATCTGCGGACCGTCTTTGTTAAAATACGGACGGAACTTAGTATAACATTGAAGCAACACCCAACCCGCTACCGCTGCACTAGATGATTCATCTTTTCATACTGAAGGAAAACACATGGTGCTGACACGTCGGTATCTGATGCGATGGCTCGTTATCGGGCTCATTGGCAGCATATCTTGTCTCGCTTTTGCCGATAACCCGCCCAAGGTATCAATGAAAACCACCATGGGCGAGATGGTGATCGAACTTAATCCTGAAAAAGCCCCCGTTACGGTTAAAAATTTTCTTGAATACGTCCGCGAGGGTTTTTACAACGGCACAATTTTTCACAGAACTATCCCTGGGTTCATGATCCAGGGTGGTGGATTTGATGAAAAATTCCAAGAAAAACCGACGCGTGATGCCATCAAGATTGAATCTAAAAATGGCCTGAAAAACAAGCAATACACTATCGCAATGGCACGCACCAGCGATCCGGACTCCGCCACTGCGCAGTTTTTTATCAATGCAAAAGACAACGGCTTTCTTGACTTTCCAGGCCGGGATGGTTGGGGCTATGCGGTTTTTGGCAAAGTTATCTCGGGCACAGAAGTAGTCGACAAAATAGAGCAAACCAAAACCAGCGAGGATCGCTCGCAGCCCCCAAAGGTCGTGATCGAGTCTGTTACCGTCATCGAGTAATTTTTTTTATATTTCAAGGAATATCATGAACGTTTTACTCACCACCAACCACGGCCAGATCACCCTGGAACTTGATGCTGGCAAGGCACCGAAGACCGTAGAAAATTTTTTGAGTTATGTGAAGTCGGGGCATTACGATGGCACGATTTTTCATCGGGTCATTGATGGCTTCATGATTCAAGGCGGCGGTTTTTCACCTGACATGCGTCAAAAGCCCACTGAAGATAACGTGGAGAACGAAGCGAACAACGGTCTGACCAATGATCGCTACACGATCGCGATGGCTCGCACATCAGATCCGCATTCAGCCAGTGCACAGTTTTTTATCAATGTGAGTGACAATGACTTCTTGAACTATCCGGGCTCGGATGGCTGGGGATATTGCGTGTTCGGCAAAGTTACGTCGGGTGCTGAGGCGGTCGATAAGATCGGCAAGGTCGATACAGGTCGCCGCAGCATGTTCTCCGACGTACCTACCGAAGACGTTATCATCGAAAAAGCAGAAATCGTCTAAGGCGCAAGCCCTGAACGATGAACACACTTCCGATAAGTACCTCAGTTGCAGTTCAGTCTGAAACGCTTGCACTGTTCGTTTCAGACCTGCACCTGAGCCCTGATCTTCCCAAGACAACTGAGATGTTTTTCGGTTTTTTGCGTAATCACGCACGCAAGACCAAGGCGCTGTATTTGCTGGGTGATATTTTCGAATACTGGGCTGGTGATGATGATCTTGCAGATCCCTTCCACCGCGACGTGATTCATGCGCTGCGCAGCATAAGCGACCAGGGTGTCGCGCTCTACTGGATCGCAGGCAATCGGGATTTTCTGGTTAGTGAAACTTTCGCAACGGCGTGTGGCATGCGTCTGCTCAGCGAGCCTCATGTCGCCGAGATCGCAGAAAAACGCGTGCTACTGCTGCATGGTGATGCGCAATGCACGGACGATACGGCCTACATGGCATTCCGTTCACAAGTACGCGACCCGGAATGGCAACGCGCATTTCTCGCCCGTCCGCTAGCGGAACGCAAGTCCATCATCAGCGGCATGCGCGAAGGTAGCCGTCAGGCGCAGCGCGACAAGCCTACGGCCATCATGGATGTCAATGAAGGAGAGATCACTCGCCTGTTTGATGCGTATGCCGTGACGCTGATGATTCATGGGCACACGCACCGGCCGCAGGTGCATGAGCACGATGGACGAGTTCGACATGTACTGCCCGACTGGGATTGTGATGCTGAGGTGGTACGCGGCGGGTGGGTTGCGATGGATGCTGCGGGTAAGTTTGAGCGGGTGAATGTGGCTGACTTTGCATAGCGAACACTGGATCGTGCTCGTGCAACCTCACTCCACCAGTTTGCTCAACAGATCTCGATTGAATTTATCCAGCTCCGGCACCGTCTCACATTGAATCCCCGCTGCCTTCAGCGCTTCAACAATCTTCACAAGTTGCAGCTCTTGCGACGCTGCATTGTCGATCAGACCGTGCATCGCTTTCGACAAGGGATCATCACCATTGGGCGTCAATCCATACGCGGCAAACATGCGCGCAGCTGCATCTTCACGTGAACTAAGAATTTCTTTTTCAATAATGCGTGCAGGATTACCTACCGCCGTTGCACCGGGTGGCACTTCTTTGACCACGACAGCGTTTGAGCCAACCTTGGCACCCTCGCCTACCGTGAACGCGCCGAGCACTTTGGCTCCGGCACCGATGATGGCGCCTCGACCCAGCGTGGGATGCCGCTTGGCGCCTTTGGAGAGCGAGGTACCACCCAGAGTAACGCCCTGATAGATCGTGCAATCGTCGCCGATTTCGGCAGTTTCACCAATGACAACGCCAAAGCCATGGTCGATGAATACCCGCCGACCAATCGTCGCTCCGGGGTGAATCTCGATACCTGTGAGGCCGCGCGCTATGTGGGAAATGAATCGTCCTAGCCATTTGAAACCAGCACGCCAGCAGGCATTGGCCCAGCGATGCATCACGACCGCGTGCAGACCGGGGTAACAGGTCAAGACCTCCCAGCGACTACGGGCGGCCGGATCGCGTTCGATGATGCTGCTGATATCTTCCTGAAGTTGGCTGAACATGGGATGCTGAACGGATAAACTGAGGATGAATTTTATTGGATTTATTTTGTAGTGAGCATACGCTGCCGACGGGCCTCATAAAGGCAAATGCCGGATGCCACGGACACATTCAGACTCTCAACAGAGCCCTGCATAGGCAGTGATACCAGTCGATCGCAATTTTCGCGCGTCAAGCGACGCAAACCCTCGCCTTCTGAACCCATCACGAATGCAGTGCCACCCGTGTACTCAACGTCGTACAGCGTCTGCTCCGCATCTTCTGTGGTACCGGTAAGCCAGATATCGTGCTCTTGCAATTCCCGCATTGCGCGCGCCAGATTCGTGACGGTAATGTAAGGCATGGTATCGGCAGCACCACTGGCCACCTTGGCAGCCGTGGCGTTCAGGCCAACCGCTCGGTCCTTGGGTGCGATCACGGCATGCGCGCCAGCACCATCTGCTACGCGCAGACAGGCACCGAGGTTATGCGGATCCGTCACACCATCAAGCAGCAATAGCAGCGGTGGTCCCTGAATGGCATCCAGCAATTCACTGAGATTGCGCGCCAGTGATAATTCACCCGCGCGTGCAACCACGCCCTGATGCCGGCGCGTACCCACCATCGCATTGAGCCGTTGATCATCTGCTTGAATGATTCTCAGATTGGCGGACTTCGCGGCCCGCAACAGGTCACCCATACGACGATCGTGACGCGAGGCATCAACATAGACTTCCTCTATCGTCGATGCATCATGGCGAATGCGAGCCGTGACTGCGTGAAAGCCAAAAATCAGTCGGGTCTTCATGATGGGTGCTTATATCCGGTGCTTATTTACGTTTCTTTTTGCTGTTACGAGCCGGGGATTTTTTGGCTGCACCGACATTTTTCTTTTCTGGTTTCGTCGATGGCGCGCGCTTGGCTGATGTTTTTTTGCTCGCAGATTTTGGTGCGTGGGCGTTGTCTGCACGGCGTGATTCGTTTTTCAGCTGTGTTCGTAT
>Ga0315905_10008153_pt1 | contig 10581 bp, 3 predicted proteins | sample LakEriMetagenome_5_FD_203522 | JGI IMG/M metagenome (GOLD analysis project Ga0315905, IMG submission 203522) | Freshwater fungal communities from buoy surface, Lake Erie, Ohio, United States - Buoy 4 MA121 | ecosystem: Environmental > Aquatic > Freshwater > Lake | place: USA: Lake Erie, Ohio... | reverse complement strand
GCGGCCGCCCCCCCCCCCCGCCCCCGCCCCCCCGCCCCCCCCCCCCCCCCCCCCCCCCCCCCCCCCCCCCCCCCCCCCCCCCCCCCCCCCCCCCCGGCAAAAAAGCGCAGAGGCGCGCTTTTTTGCGTCCGCCGCCGCCGCCCTCCTCGCCGCTAGCTCCTCCTCCTCCCTCTTCTCTCGCGCGCGTGTGCTTCGGTGTAAATAGAGCGAAACGCCTTGTCGGTTTTTACATGCACGTCTGAAGAAGGGTCGGGGGGGAGGGAGCCGCGAGCCTGCCAGCCTGCTGCTGGTTTTGTTGTGCGAGAGAGACGCTGCGCTCAAGGCGAGAGGAGACAGAAAAAATAACGACGCCGCGTGCGCGCGTCAAATAGGACATCCCCCGTTTTTTTGGTGTGTTTATGTCGCTCGGCCAAATATCGGCAAGGATCTCCACAGATCTTTCTCTCTAACTCTCTCTCAAGCGGGCGGGGGGCCGAGGGCGGCCGCGGCGGCAAGCAGGAGGGGCCGGCGCGCCTGGGCGCCGCCGCCTCCCTTCTTGCCGCCGCTGCGGTGCGCCAGCGGCGGCGGCGCGCGCACGGCGGCGGCTTCGAGGAGGGGCACGAGCTGCGACGAGGACGCGCTGCCCGACGTGCTGCCGCAGCCCGCGGCCGCGTCGCGGCGACCGCTGCTGCGGCGGGCGCGCTTGGGCGCGGGCTCGCGGTGCGCGGGCGGCGACGGCGGCGGCGGCGTCGCCGTCTGCTGCCGCCGCTGCTGCCGCTGGCGGCGCGCGGCAGCAGCTGCGCGCGTCTGCACGACAGCGGCCGCGCCGTCCGCGCCGTCCGCGGCCTGCTGCTCGCCTGCGTCCATGTCGGTCGAGGTCGACGGCGCGCTGCTGAGCGCCCGCGGCACGCGGCGGCGGCGCGACGGCCTCTGAGGCTGCCGGTGCGTGGCCACCTCGCTGCCGGTGCCCTCGTCGTCCTCGTCCTCGTCGTCGTCGACCATGGCGGCCTCGGCCGGGGACGGCGGCGGGAACGGGCGGCACTCGGCGGCGGCGGCCGCCGAGGGGATGGCGTCCGCAGTCACGGAACCGTTGAGCGCCAGGAAGGACGAGGACGCCGGCAGCTGCTGCGCCCTTGCCGCCGCGGCTGCGGCGGCGGCCGCAGCGGCGGCCGCGGCCGCAGCCGCGGCATGCGCGGCGGCGGCCGGGGGGCTGTCCGCGGGCAGCAGGCCGTGCTCGAGGGCGGCGGCGGCCGCGTGCAGGTCAAAGGCGGCTGCTGCCGCGGCGGCGGCAGCAGCGGCGGCGACGGCCGCGACCGCCGCGACCTCGCGCGCGCGGCCAGCGGCGGCGGCGGCGGCGGCAGCGGCGACGGCTGGGGTGTTGTCGGCAGCCGCGGCGGCCGCAGCGGCAGCCAGCAGGGCGCCCGGGAGGTAGGACCGCTGGCTCTGGATGCTCGCGGCGGCCTCGGCCGCGGCGGCACGCGTCACAGCAGCAGCGGCGGCGGCCGCCTCCTCGGCGGCTTGCTGCTGCTGCTGCTGTTGTTGCTGCTGCGCCTGTGCCGCTGCTGCTGCCGCCGCCGCCTCTGCCTGCTGCTGCTGCTGCTGCTGCTGCTGCTGCTGCTGCTGGCGCCGCTGCCGCTCGGCCGCGCTCACGGACGCGCAGTGCATGGCCGCCGAGAACGACCCCATGCCGCGCAGCTGCACGCTCTGCTGCGTCTCCGGCACGCGGCAGATGAACGTGACCTGCACGCTGGAGTTGTTGTTGTTGGCTGCGGCGGCGGCAGGGTCGGCGGGGTCGGCGGCCGCGGCCGCGCCGCCACCTCCCCCTCCCTCGCCGGCAAACGACGCGCCTGTGATGGCCTCGATCTCGGCCATGAAGGCCGCGAGGCCCTCCGGGGTCGGTGCTACGCGCAGGCGGTACTCGCGCCCGGCGTAGTGGACCGAGACCGTAGGGATGGCGCCCGCCGACGGGGGTTGTTGGGGGGGTGGGGGTGCGGCGGCGGCGGCGGCGACAGGGGCGGCCGCCGCGGGGAAGGGGAGCGGGGCGGGCGGCGCATGGGGCAGCGGCAGGGGGGCCGCGGCGGCCGCCGCCGGGTCCGCGTCGCGCCACGACGCCGTGATGCGCTGCATGCAGAAGCGGCACGTGTGCTCCTCACTGTCGTGGTGGGGTTTGTCGTTGGGTTTTTGGATAGGGGCGGGGGGGAGATTGTGAGCGGGGGGGGCGAGGCACCAAATCGCGACGACGACGGCGACGGGAAAACATCCAGCAAGTTGCCGCTCCAGCGCTCGTGGCCGGGACCGACCCTCCGGCACGAAATCGCGCGCCTGGCGCGCGACCCTAACGCCCCGAACGCGGCATGCGCGCGCCCAAGGTGTAGTGGAGCCATGCGCGGCAGGATTGCGGGTCGGGACGTCGGGTTGACCTCGGCGCAGGCGGGCGCGGGCAGGGGTCGGACTGGGGGGTGCGCGTCGTCGCCGAAAGCTTTGCGACTGCGCGACTCGTCCGATGCGCGCCGCGCCGAGCCTCGTCCTCCCCCATTCGCAACAAACGCGACGAACACTAACGCAACTCGGTTCCGGCCTTGTAGATGGTGAACGTCCGCAGGCACTGGCGGTGCGCCACGCGCGCGGCGGGCGGGCAGCCGCAGAACGACTCGAGGGGGCCTGACGACGGGCCGGCGCCCGCGAGGCAAATCCAGCAGCACTCGCCGTCGTCGTCGTCGTCGTCGAGCGCGCTATCGCGCGGCCGCTTGTTGCAGGCGCTCATGGTCGGTTGGGGTTGAGGTGGAGGTGTTTGGTTTAGGGGGCGGAGAGAGACAGAGAAGAATGGATGGTTTTTTTTCTTGCGTCGATTCCGGCGCCCGCGGCCTTTTCAGGGCAAAGAGATAGTCCCGCGCAACGCCGCCAGCCGCGCCCGCCCCCGTTTTTTTTTGCCTCGCCCGCGTTTTTTGGTTTCGCGCCCGCGGGAGCAGGCGCGATCCGGACGACGCCTCGCACGGGCCAGCCAATCGCATCGGGCCGCCACACCATCCAAGTGTCACACACGTCGAGTCCCTCTTTTCCCTCTCAAGCCCTCAAACCGCAAGTCGCAGCGACGACCCGCCCGCCGCCGGCGCCGCCGCCGCCGCCGCCGCCTTGCCGCCCGCCCCCTTTCCCCCTTGCATCTTCTTCTCCCGCCACTCAAACCCGCCGATCAGCCCACGGCAGTAGGGGCACAGCGCCGCCGAGACCGAGCTGCGCAGCACCACGTCGCGCGAACACCCGACGCACAGCCGGTGCCGGCAGGGCGCGATCACCGCGTCGGCGCGCGCGTCGAGGCAAACGGCGCATGTCTCGTCGTCGTCGCCGTCGCCGTCGCTGTCGCCGTCGCCGTCGCCGTCGCCGTCGCCGTCGCCGCCATCCGCCGCTGCATCCCCGACTGCTGCCGCGGATGCGCAGCAGCAGGGGGCATCGGCTCCAGCGCCCAGGGCGGCGGGGGGCGGCGGCATCTCAGAAGAAGAGGAAGACGCCAGCGCGGCCCCCTTGCCGGCGGCGGCGGGCGTGGGGCTGTCGCCGCGCGCAACGAGCGCCCATGCCGCGCCCTCCTCCTCCGCCTCCTCGAGGCCGCCAGCCCACGACGGCCGCGCGCGTCGCGCCCGCCGCCGCCGCCGCTGCTGCTGCTTCTGCGTCCTCGGCCGGCGACCCGCGCGCCCGACGTCATCGCCCGCGCCCGAGCCCCAGCCGCACGCGGCCACGGGGCCGTCGTCGTCGTCGGCGTCGTCGTCGAATCGAGCGAGCTCGTGCTGCTGCTGCTGCTGCTGCTGCTCGCCGTCGGCGTCGTCCGCGGCGCCCCCCTCCCCTTCCTCCTCCTCCTCCTCCTCGCTCGTCCCCAGCAAGCCGCCGCCGCGCCTGCGCAGCATCTTTGCCGCCTGGCCATCTGCCCCCTCGTCGTCGTCATCCGAAGGCCGCAGAACCAGCAGCGAGTGCGCCCACAGGTTGGCGGCCCGGTCGAACGACGGGGGAGAAAAGGCGATGGCGGAAGCGGCGGCCGCCGCGCCCGGCGGCTCGCCGTCGTCGCGCTCGCCCGTCCGCCGCATCGGCCGCGGGCACTCGGCGCCGTCCACTCCGGCGTCCGCGACGACGTCCGCCGCCGGCGGCGGCGGCGGCGGCGACCACATGATCTGCCGGCGGCACGCGCGCGCGGGCGACGGGCCGTCGCGGTCGCCGTCCTGCTGCTGCCGCCGCCGCTCCTCCGCCGCGACGACGTCCCCGCCCCCCGCCGCCGCCGCCTCCTCAGCCGCCTCGGCGGCCCCGGCCGCAGCCTTGGCCGCCACCTCCAAGTCCGCCGCCAGCTTGCGGTGCAGCGCCGCGGCCGCCAGAACGGCCAGCCGCGGCGGCGGCGCCCCAAAGCCACCGCCGCCGCCGCCACCCGACGTGCCTCCGCTGCCGCTGCCGCCGCCGCCCGTCCCCCAAGCGCCACCGCCCTCGCCACCCCCACCGCCAGTATCCAGCTCCTCGCCCGCCAGGATGTACCTGAGCGGCACGGACGGGTCGAGCAGCTCGGCGAGCCAGTCGTGGCCGTGGCGCAAGGCCGCGTGGAAGGGCAGGCGGCCAAAGTCGTTGCGCACGGCGCGCGGGTCGCGCGGGCGGCGGCGCGGCGCCGAGACGGGGCGCGGCGGTGCTGGGGGCGGCGGCGGCAGCGTGGCCGTCGCAGGAGCAGGCGCCGCCGCCGACGCCGTCGTCCGTCCAGCCACAGGCGACGACGCAGCCGATCGCGACGTAACCCCCCCAGGCGTCACGCTCCGCCGCAGCCACCCGGGGATCGCCACGGGCGAGGACGACAGCCGAGGCGCCGCCGCCCCCGCCGCCGCCCCCGCCGCCCCCGCCGCCGCCTGCGCGCGCTGCGCCGCCCTGCCCGCCCGCTCCGCGCGCTGCGCCTCGAGCTGCTCGATTACCTGCTGCCGGCGCGGCGACCGCATCGGCTCGACGTTCGAGGGCTGCTGGGCAGCGGTGGCCGCTTCTGGCGCGGCAGCGGCAGCGACAGGAGCCGCCGCCGCAGCCGCCGCCGCCCCCGCCCCACCAGCGCCCCCGCGGCTCCCAAACCCCGCGGCCGTCCCCGCCGGCACCAGCGACCCGCTCTGCTGCAGGTGCGCCTTGAGCATCAGCCGCACGCACTCGAGCCCGCCCCTGCTCGCGCTCACGTGCAGCGGCGTGTCCCCGCCCGTCACGGCGGGCCACTCGAGGTCGCTGAAGTCGGCCTGCGCGACGAGCGAGGCGCCTCCGTGGACGGCCAGCGCCCGGACGGCCTCGGGCCTGTCGCACCACGCCGCGTAGTGCAGCGGGGCCAGTCCGCTGTGGTTGCCGGCGTCCTGCAGGCGGCGGCCCTCGCGCGTCTCGTCGGCGCCCCCGGGGGCCGAGGAGCCCGGCACGCGCGGCGCGAGCACGGCCCTGATGCAGGCGCCGGACCCGGCCTCGGCCGCAAAGTGGAGCGCCGTCTGCGCGCGCGAGCGGTCGCGCGCCCAGGGGTCGGCGCCCGCGGCGACGAGCCACGCGGCGGCGTCGCCGTGCCCCCCTTGGCACGCGATCATGAGGGGCGTGCGCCCTCGGGCGTTGGGGGAGCACACGAGGCGCCGCAGGGCGTCCGAGGGCGAGCGGCCGAGGCGGCGGCGCAGGCGCGCGGCGGCGACGGCGGCCGACGAGTTGGCGGCGGCCAGGGCGGCCTCGAGCGCGGCGAGGCGGGTGCGTGGGGTCGGGGAAGACGGAGGGCTGCTGGCGGCGGTGTCGGTGTTGGCGTCGTCGCGGGGAGTCGTTGGGGGGGAGGGGCTTTGTGGTGGTGGTTGTTGGTGCTCGGAGCCGTCGCCGTTGCTGCCGTCGGCCGTCGCGCCGCCGCCCTCCGCCTCCGCGACAGCAGCCTCCTCGCCCCCGGCGCCGACCTCGACGCGCAGGTGCTGCAGAGCCAACCAGGCGCCCGGGGGCGTGCCCGGGCTGGTGCCGAGGCTGCTGGGCGGCGGCGCGATAGCGGCAGCAGCGGCGGCCGTGGCGGCCACGCCGTCGCCGCTGCCCGCGTCGTCGTCGTCGTCGTCGTCGAGCCTGCCGCTGGCCAGAGACGCGGTCGAGGAGGAAGCGGCGGCGGCGGCGGCGGCGGCGGCGGCGGCGGCGGAGGCCGATGGCGCCAGCTGGGCCTCGTCCGCTGCCGCGTGCGCCGCCTCTGCCGCCAGCTGCCTCGACAGCAGGCCGCTGCTGCGCAGGATCGCCTCGCGCAGCAGGCCGTTGCCGTGGCCGTTGCCGCCGCCGTTGCCGCTGCCGCCGCCACCGCTGCCACTGCCGCCACCGCCGCCAGAGCCCGAGCTGTCCTCCTCGCCAGTCGGGCCGGCGGTGACGGCGACGCTCGGCGGCGACCCGGACGACGGCGCGGGCGATGGCGCCTCGCCGCCGCGGCCGCCGCGCGACCGGCGCCCCCGCCCTCCGAGCAGCGACGACGCCCGGCTCATCAGGTCGGCCTCGTCGCCGGCACCCCGCCTCTTCTGGCGGCGCTTCTCGAGCAACAGCATGCGGCGCACCCGGCGCAGCGGCGATGAGGCCTGCGCGGGCGATTCGACGCCGCTGCCGCCGCCGCTGCTTGCTGCCCCGGCCGCATCGTCGCCGCCCGCGCCGCCGCCCCCGCCCAGCGCCACCGCCTCGTCCTGCTCCCGCCGCTCCTTCTCCTCGCGCCGCCGCGCCGCCCGCCGCGCCCCCTCGACGCGCCGCGCCAGCGCCTCGGCCCGCCCCCGCTCCGCCTCGGCCGCGCGCTCCTGCTCCTCGTACTCGGCCGCCAGGCGCTCGGCGAGCAGCGCGAGCACGTCGGCCCTCCCCCGCTTGGCGGCCTTGTGCACGGCGCAGTTTCCCCCCAGGGGGGTGCGGTGGAGGAGCCATGCCGGGTGGGCCTCGAGCATGCGGCGCACGGCGTCGAGGTCGCCGCGCTCGACGGCGTCGAGCAGGTCGCGCGGGGTCGACGAGGACGTCGGCCGCTGTGGCGGGGACGACGACGAGGGCGCCGGGCCGCCGACCGCGCCGGGCCGCGCCGCCGTCGCCGCCGCCTCGTCCTCGGAAAAGGGCCCCTGGCCGCCCGTCGCGGCCAAGTTCATGTCGGCGACAGAGACGCCGCACGTCGACTGCCCGGCACCCATGGCGCTCGGATGAAGAGGGGGGCGGAAAGAAAAGGATGGTCAATGGGAGGAGGCCTGCGGTCGGTTGGGCACACACAACACGGCAGCAGGTCTCTTTGTTTTGTTGCTGCGCGCGCCGCCGCCGCTGCGGCGCGAAATGCAGCGCGCAAGCTCGGGATGGGGACCTCTGGAGCGGGCGTTTCGACCGAGCCGGCCGCGTCGCGCGCGCGCGGACGTCCTGCGGGCGGGTGCCCCTGCGCGGGTCCTGTGTGGACTTTTTTTTGCCCCCCCCCCGGACTTGTTGCTTTTGTTCGGCAACAGCTGGCCCCCACCGCGGTGCTGTGTGCTGGGCGCGCGGGGACCGTCGAGCGCGCGCGTTATGGGCGCCGGCGCGCAACGTTAGTAAGAGATTGAGAATGAATCGTGGGTTGTGTGGTTTTTGTTCACGCTTCAAGGACGTGCCTCTCTCTTTCTAGCGCGAAGAAGCGCGAGCGGCGGCGCGCGGCACGCCGGCGCCCTCCTCCCTCCTGGTCCACCTCCAGCCGCGCCCCCGCCAATCTCACCCCCTCCCTGCCGCTCCGCCCGACTGTCCCGCGGCCGCCGCCAGCTCCGCGCGGAAGCGCGACAGCCACTCGGCGTGCCGCTGCAGCAGCAGGCGCGGGACGCCGTCGGCGCCCGCGGCGGCGTCCTGGTCGCCGCCGCCGGGCGGCCGGGGCGGCGCCGAGGGCCGGAGGAACGCCGGCGCCGACGGCCCCGCCCCTCCCGGCGTCGTCGTCGTCGTCGTCGTCGTCGTCGCGGCCGCAGCCGCGGCGACGGCGTCGTCGAGCGCGGCGCGCACGCGCTCAAAGGCGTCGGTGAGGCCGGCGCCGCCACCGCCCGCGTGCTGCTGCTGCTGCTGCGGCGGCTGATGGCGCTGGTACGCGTCGCGCCCGGGCGGCGGCGGCGGCGACGACGAGCGCTCAAACGGGAGCGGCGGCGGCGGCGGCCCGGGCCGCGGCGGCTGGTGGTGGTGGTGGCCGCGGGGCGGCGGCAAACGCTGCTGCTGCGCCTGCTGCGCCTGCTGCGCCTGCGAGAGCTGCCTGGCCGCCGCCTTGAGCGCGCGCAGCTGCGCGGCGTCCGCGTTCAGGCGCCACACCTCCTCCTGCAGCGCGGCCTTGCTCGCGCGCAGCTCCGCCATGAGCGGCGCGGCCGCCGCCGAGCCGCCGCCGCCGCCGCCCCCGGCGCCAGCGCCGCCAGAGCCGCCGCCGCCGGCCGACGACGAGCGCGCGACCAGGGCCGCGGCGTGGCGCTCGCGCCAGTCGGCCTGCGCGCGCTCGATGGCGGCCTGGCGCTCCTCGAGGCACGCGCGCTGCCGCCGCAAGAAGTCCTTGGCGGCGCGCAGCAGGGTGGCGGGCGGCGCTGCGCCGTCCGCCTGATGCTGCTGCTGGTGCTGCTGCTGGTGCTGCTGCTGCTGGTGCTGCTGCGAGGCGCGGCGCGGGGCGGGGTAGCGCGCCGGCGCGTGCCGCTGGTCGTCGTGGTGGGGCCCGCCGTCGTCCTGGTCAAAGGCGCTGCCGAGCAGCTCGCTGGCGCGCGGGCGCCCGTTGGCGGCCGCGGCCGCCAAGCCGCGACGGTGGCGCGGCGGCGGCGGCGGCGGCCGGTCGTCGAGCCGGCGGCGGCCGCCGCCGTCGTCGCCGCCGCAGCTGCGGCCGGCCAGGAGGGAGCGGCTGCGCGCCCCGCCGCCATCGTCGCCGTCAGTGCTGCTGCTGTCGTCTTCTCCGTCGCGGGGGTCGTCGTCGTCGTCGTCGTCAGAAGATCCGAGGGACTCGTCGCCGTCGCTTCCATCGTCGTCGTCGTCGTCGTCGTCGTCGTCGTCGTCGTCGTGGTCGCCGCGGTGGTGGTCGTGTCGCCTCTGCTGCTGCTGCTGCTGCTGGGCTGCGTCGCGCCCGTCATGGTCGTGGTCATGGTCCCCGTCGTCGTACGGGTGGTAAAAGAGCGGGTTGTGGTTGCGGCTGCGGAACGCCGCCGCTGCAGCACCCGCCGCTGCAGCACCCGACTCGAGCGGGTGGCCGCGCCGCCGCGCGCGCGACGGCAGCGAGGACGACGGGCCTTCGCTCCCTCCTGCGCCGCCGCCGCCGCCGCCGCCGCCGCCGCCGCCGCCCCGCGCGCGCCCGCCGCCGGACGCCGCGGCCGCCGCGGCCAGGCGCAGGGCCTCGAGGCTGCGGCGCAGCAGCTCGAGCGCCTCCTGGCGGTCGTCGCTCGGGCTCGCGGCGGCAGCTGCGTTGGCCGCCGCCGCTGCCGACGACGAGCCGCCGCGCCTGCCCCCGCCGCCGCCCCCGTGACGCTGGCCGCCCCCGACCAACGAGCGGTCGAGGATGCCGTCGCCGCGACGGGCGGCCGCCGACGCCTGGGGTCGCGCCGGCTTGGGGTCGCGGGTTGTTGCGCGCGAGGCCGAGGCCTGGCGGTGATGCTGCTGCGCTGCCGCCGCTGCTGCACCGCCCTCGCCCCCCGCAGCTGCCTGCGCCGCCGCCGCCTCGGCCGCCGCCGCCGCCAGCCAGCGCTCGACGTCCTGCTGCCGCTGCTGCAGCTGCTGGCGCAGCGTGGCGTGCTGGCCGGTCTGGCGCTCGACCGCGTCCAGGGACAGCGGGAGCGGGGCCGGCGGCGGCGACACGGACAGGGACGACGAGTTGTTGTGGGTCTGGTGGGTCTGCTGCTGGCCGAGCGCCGGCAGCAGCATTCCCCCGCCACCCCCGCCGCCGCCGCCCCCGAGCGCCGCGAGCTGCGCGCTCCGCGCCGCGGCCGCCCGGTCCACCTCGGCCGCGCGCCGCTCCGCGTCCACCAGCGTGCGCTCGGCCGCGGCCAGGTCCCCGCGCAGCGCGGCGCCGAGGGACGCGAGCGCCTCGGCGCGCCGCCCCGAGAGGTAGGCCTGCGCCGCCTGCGCCGCCTCGGCGTCGGCCTGCCTGCGCGCGGCGCCCACCGCCTCGCGCAGGGCGGCCTCTTTCGCCTCGAGGCGCGCGCGCGCCAGCTCGGCCTCGGTGGGGGCGGCCGCGGCGGCCTCGGCGGCCAGGCGCGCGGCCGCGGCGACCGCGGCGGCGCGCGTCTCGGCCTCGGCGGCCGCCTGCTCTGCCGCGACCTGCTGCACGGCGGCGTCGTGGGCGGCCGCCATCTCGGCCAGGCGCTGCTCGTGCGCCGAGGCGAGGGCGGCGGCCTGGCGCGCGTACTCGGCGCGCAGGGCCTCGAGCTGGGCGGACAGCTGGGCCGAGGCAGCCGCCAAGCCGGCGGCGCGGCGGTGCGAGTGCTCCTGCGCGGGCGTGTGCTGCGGCTGCGGTTGCGGGGGCGGCGGGAGCGGCGGGGACTCGACGCCCGGGTGGGGGGGGTGATGGAGCGGCGGCTGCTGCGTCGACTGGTTGGGCCAGTAGTGGTACTGGGGCGCGGGCAGAGGCTGCGGGGGCGGCGGCGGCGGCGGCGGCATCGGCAGCTGCTGCTGATGCTGATGCTGCGGCTG
>Ga0315905_10008152_pt1 | contig 10581 bp, 9 predicted proteins | sample LakEriMetagenome_5_FD_203522 | JGI IMG/M metagenome (GOLD analysis project Ga0315905, IMG submission 203522) | Freshwater fungal communities from buoy surface, Lake Erie, Ohio, United States - Buoy 4 MA121 | ecosystem: Environmental > Aquatic > Freshwater > Lake | place: USA: Lake Erie, Ohio... | reverse complement strand
TATTGCTGATTTAGTTTCTTTTATAAAATATTACATAGTTGAATTTAATGCAGAATTAACAGGAGAACCTTATCAAGAAAAATCAAAATCAAGAGATTCAGATGTTATTCGATTTCCAATAAAAATGAAAGAGGAAGTTGAAAATCCTCCTGAATTAAATCTTGCAAATGCAACTGCCCGTGCATTAATCATTGATATATTAAATTATCCTGATGAAACATTAGAAACTTATGAATCGCTTAATGCAAGAGAATTATTGATGAGAATAGAAACTATTGAAGATAATGATTATATCTTAGATAAAGGAGTAAGACCAGAAGATATAAATGGTAATAAAATTGATATTGGATTGAGTAAAGAAAGAATAAAAACACTACTAGATGCTCTTAAAAATTTAACAGAGTATGCTATTCAAAATCACTATACATACATCAATTTATCATAAATACTTTTATGAATTTTAAAAAATTTTATAAATTAATAATAGAATCTGTTGAAGATGAAATAATTTCTCAAAAAGGAGAATATCATTTAAGCAGTGGTACAAATTCCATGTTTTTCGGAAACGCTGGTGCAGGTGTATTAATATATTGTACACAAACAAAACGTTTTCTTTTAGGATTACGATCAAGACTTGTTAATGAACCTGGAACATGGGGAACTTTTGGTGGTAAAATAGATAATGACGCTGATCCTAAATCTGCTGCACGTCGTGAATTAGAAGAAGAAACAGGTTATGACGGAAACATTGATTTACAACTATTTGACATTTTTCAAAGCGGAAATTTTAAATTTTATAATTTTTTAGGAAAAGTAGAAGAAGAATTTAAACCAAGATTAGATTGGGAAAACTCAGATGCACAATGGTTTTCTCTAGACGAGTTTCCAAGAAATTTACACTTTGGTACAAAAAGATTATTAGAAAAATTAAAAGAAATTATATGAACTTAAGCTTTAAAAAATTTTTCTTATTAAAAGAAGATCCTGACACTGCAAATTTTCGCATAAGAAGTAATAATTATTATGCAAATTATGTAAAACAAGAATATAATCCAATTACATTTAATGTATATAATAAAAATTTTTTAGTTTATTCATATACTAAATTTAATTATCATAATTCTATTAGTAGAAAACTTATTGGTAGAATATTTGATCCCGTTTCGTATTACGAAACCCATCGACCATATTCTGAATATATTAATTTTAAAGAAAATTTTTTAAAAAATGATTTTGCTTCTTCTTATTTTTCTTTTATTAAGAATGAAACAATAGACAGAATAAAAAAAGACTTAGAAGAAGCAAATATATTTTTTATAGGAGATTTAAACAGATCTATTATACGTTCATTAGAAAAAATTCATACAGTTGAAAAATTTACAGATTCTACATTTTTTACTGTCCGACCAGAAAATACACCAGACTTTATTCTTGGTAGAATGTTTTCAATGCCTATAAAAGAATTTCAAGACGAAACTAATGAATCTCTTATTCCATGTTTTTCTACATGGAACAGATTAAAAGATTTAACCTCAGAAGCGGCAGAAATGATGTTAAAGTTACCACCAATTTATGATCTAGATCCAAATAAATCTATTATTGAAGATCGAGGTCTTGAATCAAAAATGCTACGTTCTTTTATTAAATAAAGTTATATGAATTTTAAACAGTTTTATAAATTATACCTTGAGAGTTTAAGTGATTGGAGTGGAGAATGGGTTCACTACACAAACATTCCATATCTTTCGTTTAATCCAAAAGCAAAGCACTCTGATCCAACAGGTATTTATTTTTTTCCAAAAGAATTTAATCCTCCTAGTTCATTTAGTTCTAAAAAGTATAAATTTTCTGCTAAATTAAAGCCTGATGCAAAAGTATTAGATTTTTCTAAAATAACAAGAGAAGAAATGACTCGTTTAGCAGATTTAGCAGGAATTGAAAGATTTGTTGAAATAGATGACTTGTATTATTCTATTAAAAATGTTTTTAATATGTCTAAGAAAACGAATAAAAAACCCGGTTCATTTAATCGCTTTTTTATTAATGCTGGATATGATGCTATTTTTGATGACATAGATGTTGTTTATGGAAAAAATGAAAAACAACTTATTGTATTAAATCAAAAGTGTTTAGATGATGTGGACATGATTATAAACACATATCCAATATACGACGAAATGGTTTTCTCATCCGAAGAGATTATTAAAAGATTAACTCCTTACTCTGATAGTGTAGAAAGTTCTAAAATAAAAAAAGAAAAAGAAGATGAAATTATAAATGATAAACAAAAATTAGTTCCTACTTATGCTCTTAAAAAATATATGACTTTTAGAAAAGGTGAAAATTATGTTACGATTTTAGCAAAAAATAATAACAATAGTAAAAAAACTAATGAAATTAGTTTTTCAATTATTTCAGATAATAATAATACAGATATTGATAGTGGTGCCAGTTACAATTACTCTAAAAGACAATGGAATTTTAATTCTATTTCAAAAATCGTTAAAGATGCTGTTTCTATTCTTACAGGAGAAGACGACAGAATATAAGTAAGTTTATGACATTTAAAGAAGTTTATAGCATTTTATTGGAAAAAGATTTCAGAAGCAAGATATTAGCTCTTGGAATGCCTCAAGATGTGGCAGATTACCTACACGGAATGAATGACAAATATTCATTTTGGTTTGCAGATCAAATAAACAAAATGCCTGAATATCAAGCAGCAAGAAATAAAGAAATGTTTGTTCATTCTTTACAAACTGAAATGCAAGGCATTCTTGATTGGATAAGAGGAGGTGTTCAAAACCTTTCACTAAAAGATTATGACTGGAACACTGCAATAGCATCTGCTGATGAATATCATAAAAAATTAACAGTAACAAACTCTGAAAGAGAAACCAACACTATATTAAAAGAATATCCTAATGGTTTTTATTGGGTAGATTTAGAAAGTCAGTTAGATTCTTGTGAAGCTAGTGCAATGGGACACTGTGGAAGAACAAGCAAAGGTGATACACTTTATTCATTAAGAAAGTATAATATTATAGAAGATAACATTGAAAGTTCTATAACAATAGCAGTTTCACCTGATAAAGGAGTTTGGTTTCAATGTAAGGGAAGAAATAATTCAAAGCCTAAAAAAGAATATTACTCTTACATTGCAGATATACTTGTTTCTAAAAATATATTAACATTTAAAACAGAACACGATTCTAAGAATGATTTTACACCAAAAGATTTGATAAAGTATATAGAAGAAAATCCAAACGTTTTTCCAAACAAAGACGAACTTCTTGAAAAGATTAATGAAGATACTATATCTGTAGAAGATTTCGATAAAATATTAGATAGTTATAAAAATGATTTTTCTATTTATAGTATTAATAATTTTAATGATAATATTGACGATAACAGTTATAATATTTATTTTCATTATGATTTTTATTTAACAATTAATAAAAGTGAAACAAACCTTCCTATAGATTGCTTAACCTTAAATTATAGAAGTAAAGGTTTAAAAGCATTAAACGACTCTTTAGAGGTTTACCTATCTGATGTAAATGTTGAAAATTATGAAGACAGAGTAACTATAAATGGCATCATTGAAGACAGTGATAGTTTATTTAGTTTAGATGAAATTGGTTTGCGTAGTTTTGAACGTCAATGTGAATATTACAAAGAGTTAAATAAAAAATTTGATAAAGAAGAATTTTTAAAAGAAAAATTAGAAAAAATACTTTATCTTGATGATTGTATAGAAATAAAACGCGATTCTTTTGAAAAAGATGTAAAAAAAGAATTAGGAAATTTTTATGAGTCGAATGTTAATAAAAGAACTTTAAATTTAACAGTTCATATTAAAACTCCTAACGATTTGTTTAAAACTCCTGTAATAGAAAAATTTTCTTATAATTCTATATTAAATAATGCTAATAATACTGTACCTACTGAAAAAGATTTTTTAGAATCTTTAGAAAATTATAAAGATGGTGTAACAAGATATGCGGATCTTTTAGCAATTACTCTTTTTTGGCAAAATGTTAAAAGAGATATATTAGTAGATTTTTCAAAACATATGAAAATAGGAATCAATATGATGTATGATGTTTTATCATTTCCAATTTCATTTAATTATGAATATGAAGATAGTGATGAAATTGATTATGAATATGAATTTCGTTGCCTTGACATTTTAGAAAATAAATCAAAAGAAATTCAAAGAAGTTTACTTTCTTTTTATAATTCAGTTTTTGTTAAAATATTAAACAACAAAGAAGAACTAAATTTTAATGAAGAAAATTTAATATTTGAACCTTCTTCAGTAAACGATAGTGTTCATGTTACAATTAAAAAACCGTATGTTTATTTAGGAATTTTACCAAAAGACCAATTAACAACAACTGCTATTAAAAACCTAGCAGATAGTAGAGGTTTAACAGGAGAATACGAGGCTTTAGATGTTTCACAGTTAAAGAAATGGTTAAGTGATAATATAGGAAGTACGCCTATATTTCCTGGGTTTAGAGATTTTTTTGAAAGCCGAAACCGAAAATCTTCTATTTTATTTAAAGAAGGTTTAATAAAAACATATCCTTTAGATTTAACAGTTAAAAAAATGAATGAAAAATGGGAGGATTTTTTAATACAAAATTTTGAAATTGAAAAAAACTCTTTTGTAGGAACTATTATAAAAACAAATAGATTTGACTTAGAAAAACTTAAAAAAGATGCTGAGTTTTTTGGTTATTTTTTAGTCAAAATTCATAAAAACCATACCCAATGGACAGTTACTTTTGCACCAAAATTTGCTGAAAAAGATGAACAGTCAATAAACAGTGTTTTATATCACTTTTGTCCAAACTCTGTTTTAAATAAAATAAAAAAGATTGGAATAACACCAAGAATAAGTACAAAAAAAGATTGGCCACATCCAGGTGATCGTTCCTACTTATTAAAAATAAATTTAAATAATATAACTCTTTTCTCTATAGAAAGAATAAATTCTTTACTTGATTCTATTGCACGCGCATCAGATTCTACTTTAACAAATTATTCTATTATAAAAATAAAAAATGATAATGACTTAATAAAATCGTTAAGAATTGATCCTTCTTTACCAGGAAATAGAGATTCAAAAGCGTATGGTGTTTATACAAATAAAAATATACCACCATCTCTTTTTGATAAAATTATGAGTATAGAGGAATTCCAAATATCTCTTTTTGATGAAATTATGAGTGCTAATGAAGGATAAATACTTTTATGAACTTTAAAGAATATTTCAAATTATATACAGAAGGCGCATCATCAATATTATTTCATCATACACATATTAGAAATTTAATCAAAATATTAGATACAAATAAATTTAAATTAACATTTTCTTTATCAGGAGAGCCAGATCGTGCAAACTTAAAAGATCATGCATTTTATATGAGTTTTTCACGTATTCGTTGGAGTGGATATAATCACAATTCAGGTGTTGGTTCTGTTATAATTCAAGTAGATGGTTCTAAACTTAATCAAAGATACAAAGTTGAACCGATTGATTATTGGAAATATGGTTTTGAAACTAAACTTAAAAGTGTAATTGCTGATGAACAAGAAGACCGATTAATGTATAATAAATCTTCAATCTCTGCAAGTCCTTATATTCAAAATATATCTATATTAATAAATGAAGAATTACTACCATATGCTTCTTATATATCTGGTAAGTGCGAAGAATTAAATATTCCGTGTTATGTTTATAATGACTTTCGTGCATTTAAACTTGGAGACAAAAGAAAAATTATTTCTATAGACCAATCTATAGAACTTCCAATTGAAGAAGAATATCCACTTTCAGAATATAGATTGAAAAGTTTACGTGGTATTAAAAAAATTATTACTAATCCATATTTGGAAAACGACGAAGATTTAGAAAAAGTTTATAAAATGCTTAGTTATCATGACTGGAAACATTCATTAAGTACAGATTTTCACAATATAAAAAATGATTTAAATCCAGAAGTTCGTGAAATTCTTGAATGGGTAGCACGTATGGAAAAAAGAAAAGGTAAAACAATTTTTGAATTAGTTAAAGATGCTGGTGATAAAAGATTTAAAAGAGACAGAATAAACATGGATATACAATCGTTAAGTGGATTAATTCAGTTTATAAAAGAAGGTTCTGCACCAGGATGGGCTTCTCTAAAAAGAGAATCTATCGCATCTTACATTCGCAGTTCCGAATTTTCTGATGTAGAAAAAGTTTTAAAAAAAGCAAATGAACTTTCAAAGAGTGCTCTTTCTAATGATGATTCTTCTTGGTATAAGATAGCAGATTTATTAGAAAATGCTGTAGAGATGTTAAAAGAGAAATTACCAAAGTAATTATATGATTTATTTTTTATTATAATTTGTTTTTGTTTTTGTTTTCTTTTCGCCAGCACTCTAATATACACAAAAAGAAAACACTCTGCAACTATTAATTAAACAAAATCTTAAAAAATAAAAAAGCCCTACGGATATACATTTTCCTGTTTTTCTAGTAAAAAAATTTTTGAAAAGATAAAATATAAAAAAATATAAATATCTTTATGAGCACTCCTGATATAAAATCTGAAAGTTATTTTACACATTTACTACAAATGTTTTCAAAAAATCCTAATAGTGAAGAAGCAAAATTGTTTAGATTGTATTATGGAAAAATATATGAAAATTTACCAAGTCATCATGATCCTATCCAAATAAATAATAGCTTTTTTACAGAAAAATATGGTCAAAAATTTGATGGTCAAAAATATTTTGATAATCTTAAGCTAAGGGCTGTTATAGATACTGAAATAGATGATAAAGATATTGTATTATCAGTGGCAAAAACATCTTGGATTATTTCAGAAGAATTTATAACATATAATTTTCCATTATATTTTCTTTCAAAAGAATTTGTTGAAAATGCAACTGATGCAGATATTGATAAAAATATTTTATTTAATGACATTTCATTACCTTTTAATAGTGTATTTTATGTATTACCAAAAAATATGTTAATGGATTGGTTTTCATTGACATATATTCCAGAAAGCGACGACATTATGCTTTATACAACATATAAAAATTCTGAACTTCAAATATTTTTAAAAAATTTTTTAACATCACCAGAAGTTAAAGAGAAACATACAAATCAATATAATCCAATAATTTCATTTGCAATCGCTACATTACTATTTCATAAAACAGGTGGCTTTGACCAAAAAATAATTCCTATTACTCCTCTTCCTATTATTAAAAACCAAATGGGAAAAATTGTTATTGGTAAACGGAAAAAAGTTTCCCCTAATATATTATCTTCTCCAAAAATATCTTATAGAAAAAAAAGTGACTCTGAAAATCTTAATGAACCAGTAGAGTTCGAAGGTTATAAACAAATACCATCTCATATAAGAATAATAAAAAATAAAAAAACAGGAGAGATAAAAATTGTTTCTGTTTCTTCATCAGAAGTTAATCCTGATAAACGTCGTGAAGGTGTAGAGTTTAAAAAGCATAAAATGACTGATAATGAAATAGCTCAGTTAATAAAAGCTCGAAAAGAAGATATAGTTTCAAGAATGAAAAGTAATGGTTACTCAGAAGATGAAATAAATCAGTTTTTAAAACAAAAAAACTTAAATGAATCTTTCTTTAAAAAAGAAATGACTTTTAAAGAATACTATTTTTTAAAAACAGTTTTATAAAAAAGCCCTACGGATATACATTTTCCTGTTTTTCTAATAAAAAAATTTTTGAAAAGTCCTTTCCTAAAAACAAAGAAAGAAATAAAGAATTCCACAGATAAAGGAAACGTAAAAGACTTTTTAAAAAATAAATTTTAGACGGATGTCGGATTATTCGGAAAGAGTCTCGCATTTGCGCCGTTCTTAGGTATTTTACCTAGGGCGCTTTCTTAGTCAATTTTCCACGACTCTGCTTTTCTTAGGGGATTTTCTTACAGATTTTTTTTAAAATCTATTAGGATTTTCTTTTAGACTTCTTAGAGATTACTCTTACAGTTCTTTAGGCAAAGAGTGTAGGAGTGTCTAGATCTTTTCTATACTATCCTACACTCTTTGCCTACTCTAGTCTACCTATTACAGTGTAGTAATCTACTCTATACTATCCTACACTCTTTGCCTAGCACTCTCTACCTATCACAGTGTAGTAATCTACTCTAGTCTAGAGCAAGCAAAAGGCGTAACCAATTATCTCTAATTGATTACGCCCTGCTTAATCTATCTAACTAGATTACCTTCCACTCTCCGCTATTCTGTAGGCGGAGAGTTACCTTTGCACCGTTAGTAAAGGTAACGAAAGCAATGCCTTCGTTTCCATACTTAACACTAGCTAATCCATCTAGAATTCCTTCCAGGGTTTCTAACGGATTTATAAAAAATCCGTGAGGCAAAAGAATTTTAAATGAGTTAGTTAGCACTCTTTGTAACAATTCGGGTAGCATAAATAAAAAAAGAATAAAAAAAGAAAAGAAAAAAGGATTAGAAAAAAACTAACTCATCCCCGCTATCTTTTTAAGAGATAGCGGGGATGATAAGGAAAAGAATTACGATGCCATCATCATAGATTCTTTGTCGCGGAAAAGCTTTTCCCCGCGTTCCAAACTCTCAGCGAATGAATTTTCATCCATCATAAGACTTAGGAATTGTTCCTTGTGCTCAGCGGCAGCACCAAAGGTTGCCGTTGACCAGCGCTTAGCCTTAGTGGCCTTTTCACCACCGGCACCGTTGCCAGAAGTGAAATACTCGGTGAACCCATTAAAAAGGTCGGCGCGAGTTTTACCACTATTCCCTTTCCCACTAACAGACAGGTCACGAATTTCAATTGCACGGTTGTACGTGCGGGTTGAAATTTCATCACTGTCGGCAGCATTCAGGAACGCTGCGGATAGATAAGCGGCTTGGCTTGGGGACTCCATCTTGATTGATTCAAGATGGCTCATGGCGTCCATGATCTTTTGGCGACCGCTAAGAACCGTATTTAGATAGGTTCCCAGATTGTCGATTTGAATCCCTGCGTTCTTCGTATGAGGAACGCGAACGGAAACTGCGCCACCTTCATAGGCTGCGCACCACCCGAAGGTATTCGCGCAGACTACTCTATGCATCCAGTCCTTAGCAAGCAAGTTAATGCTTCCATCATGACTTGTTAGGAAATTGAGAACGGCTTCAAACTTATCGCCTTTGGCCGTTCTCAACTCATTACCTTCCAGTTCTACAGAGACGTAGAACTTTTTACAGTTATCAAGACTGCCTGCTGTGACAATCTTGCAACCAAGCCCCTCAATACTCTTTTGCACACACTCCCAAACCTCGCGATTAGAGATGACTCGGTAAGAGTCTTTTGGTGTATGCAAAGGCGTAAACCGCCTAAGCCCCACTGGCAAATCCTCGCGTTCCCGTAGGTCTGCGAGAACCGTTTTAAACCCTTCAACCCGGATGGATTCCATGATTGGAACCCCTGAATCGTCGAATTTACCCGTTTCGATTGAAACAGATGGTTCACCTTCCACGAATGGGAATAGCAGGGGCTTCATGGTTTCGTCGTTGATTGATTCAACGACGTTCGCCAATCCATGCCATTCTTTTCCATATACGGAATAAGTGATGTCAGTTTCTTCGATTTGGTGGCTCATATACTTCTATTTGTTTTGTTTTGTTGCACTCTTCCCTTTTTACACAGGCTTAGAACTGTCGCAAAATGCGGCAAGGTTGATGCAAAGGTGTCAAAGAACTGTGGCTAGAGCGCCCTACCCGCGTTTTGCGAGTAAACTGTTTTCGTTAGCGCCGGATGGCGCTTCGTGAAGACAACGGAAACATAGCCAGATTTGTTTCAATGCAAACTCTTTTTTTATTTTTTTAATTGAGTTTATTTTAAACTCATTACTGCCTATAGTTTGTAAGCTATAGGCAGTAATGAATCTAAACAGTTTATCCCACGGTCGCCATCGTGCGGTTGAATCTCCCGCGACCACGGGCGTCTTTTACCGCCCTAGCAACTTCGGCCAGGTGTTCTTCCTCGGATTCACCGAGGACGAGCACGGCAGCAATGCCAGGACCGCCGCTGTATCCCCATCCTTGGGTGATGAGGGCAGCGCCGAGTTCATGGGCACCTTGTTCAAGGGTGACACCTTTGTCCTTGGCCTCTGCCAGCGCGGCAGCGACGGCGGAAGTGAGTGGAACATCTTCTGAGTAGCGATTTCCAATTGTCATATACTTCTATTCTATTTGTTTTGTGTTGCACCCTTCCCTTTTTAACAGGCTTAGGACTGTCGCAAAATGCGGCAAGGTTGGTGCAAAGGTATCAAAGAACTGTGGCTGTAGTGCCCCTTCCCGCGTTTTGTGGGAGGACTATTTTCATTCAGCACCAGTTGGCGCTTCGTGAGAACAACGGAACTCTAATCAGATTTATTCCATTGTAAACTCTTTTTTTCTTTTTTTATTTTTTCGCTCATTTTATGACCCAGGATAGCCCAGGATAGCCCAGGATAGCCCAGGATAGCCCAGGATAGCCCAGGATAGCCCAGGATAGCCCAGGATAGCCCAG
>Ga0315905_10008151_pt1 | contig 10583 bp, 13 predicted proteins | sample LakEriMetagenome_5_FD_203522 | JGI IMG/M metagenome (GOLD analysis project Ga0315905, IMG submission 203522) | Freshwater fungal communities from buoy surface, Lake Erie, Ohio, United States - Buoy 4 MA121 | ecosystem: Environmental > Aquatic > Freshwater > Lake | place: USA: Lake Erie, Ohio... | reverse complement strand
ATCCCTATACCCTATAGCAAGACTTGTTGCATCTGCCCAAACTTGTGAGAAAGAAATTGTTGTTAGTAACGCTAGAATTAGCGTGAGGATTGTTTTTTTCATACCACAAATATAATTAATAATATTCAATAAAAAAATAACTTAATGGATATTTATATAAAAACTATCCATATGACTAAAGAATTATTAATTGAAATGATTGGTAAGGGAATGTCCCTGAATCAAATAGGTAAGGAAGTCGGTAAAGGTCTGACTACAGTAAGATATTGGGCTAAGAAACACAAGGTAGAATTTCCAAATAAACCATTTAAAGAGATGGGGAAAAAAGATTACGGAGAAAATAGATTTTGTCCAAGATGCAAACAAAATTGCAACATATCAGAATTTTATGATAGACGAGGTAAAGAACACTCATCCGTTTATTGTAAAAAATGTACTGGATTCCAAACAGTGGAGAGACAAAGAAAATTAAAAAAACAAATGGTTGACTATAAAGGAGGTAAATGTGAAAGATGTGGATACGATAAGTACATAGGAGCGTTAGAATTTCATCACTTAAATCCCGAAGAAAAAGATTTTAGCTTATCCCAACTAAAAAGATATTCATTCAATGAAGTCATGATAGATGAATTGGATAAGTGTATCCTATTATGCTCAAACTGCCACCGTGAAATTCACGGTGAGCAGATGAACTCAAGGTATCCCCGACAGGATTTGAACCTGTGACCCACAGCTTAGACATACCACTATAGTTTTCACTACCCTTTCGGTTTGTGGTCTGGACTATATCATCACCTTCAACTTAACTTGGTAAGGTGCTTCCCACTTAGTCTCTACACACTTCCTCATTTCTGAGGTTTGGCTCGGTATTGCCATCGACATTACTCGTAAGGTTTCACCGAATTCGAGAAGTTCCATCTAATTATTTCTAATTAGACGCCCCCTTTGAGGCTGTTGCTCTATCCGAACTGAGCTACGGAGACATATATTAGAACAGGCGTTCTATGTTTATATATTTATTTTATGATTTGTTTTTTAGCACCTACCATATCAAAGTAAGTGTCTATTAATTTATCTATTCTTGAGTCGGTATAAGATTTTGAACTTTCCAAAATACCTTTATCCATCTCGTGAGTATCACCTCGCATTTCTCGAAATTGACCCCACACATCATCAAATCTTCTATCAAAGGTTTGAGTGATGTTTCTTGTCTCATCATAGAACTGCCTTGGCATTTCATCTAATCTTTGTTGAAGTATCTCAATACTCCTTTGTTGGTTTTTAATCTTAAGCAAACCCCAAGTAATCACTCCAGCAACAATTGCCGCAACTACCGTGAGAACACCTAAAAAGAAATACATAGTTTCCATTTTATTATCTCCTTTATTTATGTCAAAGAACGCCTGTTCTAGTGCGTCCTGCAGGAATCGAACCTGCGACCTACTGATTATGAGTCAGTTGCTCTAACCGATTGAGCTAAGAACGCTTATTTAATTCTTTTACAAAGATACTTCAAATTTTCCCATCTTCAAAATCTTTTGACAAAACTTTTTCGATGTTTTTTTCTTCAATGTAATTTGAATTATACTTAAAATCTTTCCAATTGTCAAAATCTTTTAGGTCCTCGATAACTTTTTCGTGAACCATAACAAATCCTTCAGGTATACTACTTATTAGTTTGTAATAATGCGATTTCTTTATTTTATCTTTAATTTCCTCCGTCACAAGTACAAATATAGGACAAAAAAACTATTTATCAAATAAAAAACCCCATCTCTTTTGAAAATGGGGTCAATTATTAATATTTTTTTATTAACCGATTATTTGTTTAAGTTCTTCCGAGGTTGCCGCGCAATATTCTTTTTTTGAAGTAAATAATATATAATAGTTTCTGTTATCAGGAATTATATGTGTTATTGCCCCCGCTCCCTTAGCACTTTTCATAAGTTTAACACCACCTTCGCCACAAAGTTTTGTCCCTTGAGGTATGGTAGGTACAGTGATGGAGGATGCTTCCTGTTCTGGTTGTTCATTTAAAATTCTTTTAATTATACGGTTTAAATCCGTTTCTGTTAGTTTTACTGTTTTTTTCATTTTATTTATTTTATTTTATTTTTATCTAACGACCCCTCCTCTATTATCATTGGGGTTGTAAGTTATTTTTTGGGTGGGTTTGGCGGCAGGGGTTTGGCCACCACCTGATTTTATAGAGTCGGCGATTTTTCTAGAGTACTTATCCTCAGGTATGAATTTATTGTTAACCAAAGCGTCATATGTGGCCGAATCAATCACACCAGATTCTGCGATTTTGTGAGTTCTTTGGAAAAATTTCAAAAGTGCCGGCAATAAAGATTTATTTTGGGTACTCCCCAGTGGAACCGTAGATTGCTCATTTAAAATTTTTTCAACTATTCTATTCAAATCTGATTCTGTAAGTCTAACTATTTTTTTCATGTTATTATTTATATCAATTTTTATTTATGCCGATTGGGGTGCCTGTCCTGAGTTAGCCGAATTATTTGATGCCATGTCTGCCTTAGGGACATTTGCGCCTCCTTGTCCTGTTTGACAAAATTGACTATTCAAACTATCAGTTAATTGTTTATTATGGTAAGTTGTTAAAATGTTTCCTATTCTTGTAATCTCATTTGGCTTTGTACAATAATAACGATAGTCACTACTCAAAGTATCCTTTAAAACTAGTTTTGCACCGTCATTACTCTTTGTTATCGATTCTATTTTAACGGTACCCCGAACTTCTTTCATTTCCAAATCATAATATAAATTAACAGTTTTACCTATTAAGTCATTAGTTGTTTGTTCATTAATCAATGGTTTAACATCACCCATTGATGATTCAATTAACATATTGAATCTTTTTCTGTATTGTTCTATATTGTTCATAAGATTTTTTATTTATAAATATATTCTAACATTAAAAAAAAATTTGAATTTCATAATTCCTTTTTTTACATTTGTATAAATGAACATTGGAGTATTGGTTTTAAATTCAGATTATTCCCCCATTAATGTAACAAGCTTTAAAAGGGGATTTAACCTTGTTTTTAAGGGTAAAGCCGAAGTCGTGCAATCAACAGGTGAGCCAATAACAACTTATCTTGGTGAGTTTCTAAGACCAATCATTATTCGCTTACTTGATTATATTCATTACAGACCCAAAAAAATAAGTGTCTCTAAGAATAGAATTATGAAAAGGGATAAGTTCAGATGTGTATATTGCGGAAGTCAGAAACATCTAACTATTGACCACGTTATTCCAAAATCAAAGGGAGGACAAAATACTTGGTCCAATATGGTAACGTGTTGTTCAAAATGTAATTGTAAAAAAGGAGATAGAACTCCTGAAGAATCTGGACTGAAGTCCGTTTACCCAAAGGAGCCCACTATGTTTCAAGATGTCATTAGTAGTGAACTTCTTCAGGCTTGGGAAAATTTTAAATCAGGATTCTGAACCTTGGTCCAAAATTGATTTTTTAATTTGATTTGCTAAGTCCTGTATTTTTGTTTTTTTCTCGTCTTGAGCTGGTCTTAACATTTTTGAGATTTCTCGCTTTAATTTATAATCAAAATCAGAAGAATCTAAATTTGACATCATAACTTTTTCAAGAGCGTCCATAACAGTTGATGGCTCTGAAATGTCAGATTTTGCATTGTCTTTAACCGCTGACACAACAACATCAGACCAATCATCACTAAACAAAGATGACATATCTGATTCACTTCCATATTTTCTTCTTAACTCAGATTCAACTTGACTTGCAACATTTCCTTCTAATCCAAGTTTGTTAATGAACCAAGGAATTGCTTCTCCTATGAATTTATCTTCGTCTCCTTTGAATACTTTAACAAGGGCATTTGAAAAACTTTGCTGAGAATCTTCTACTAAGAACATCTTTGAGTTTTTGTATGTCTCAACAAGTTTATTGTATTTGTTATAGAATCTATCATAATTTCCACCATAGAAATCACCAGCAATTTTATATAAATTCTCAGATATCTTATCAATCTTTTTGTTCTTATCCTCTAATTTAAGGAGAAGTTTTTGTTTAACTGATTCTTTTATAGTTTTCATTTCTTTATATTCTATTAATTTTTTTCTTATTGTTCTGTTTTCGGGAAGATTTTGTTTGGCGGCATTTAATGCTATTTTATCAAATTTTTCAGGCTCTCTACTAACTATGTTTATACCCCATACACCTGTTTTGGGTATACTTGAAAGTTCGTTTGCCAAATCCCCAAAATCAACTTTGTTTGCATAACATTTTTTTAATCGAGATTTGATTGTCATCAATAAAATTAAAAATCCATACCAATACTTAGAACGGGTTTCGTAATCTTCTAAATCTGAGGAGTTAGGGTCACCAAATGAATCCTCAATCATGTTATTAACTAAACTAATATATAATCTAGCCGTGTCTCTACATTCCCCTTTTTTAGTTGATTCCGCATAAGTAGAAGTTTTATATAAATTAATAAAATCATCTAAATTTGCTCTGAATCCATTTTTATTTTTTTTGTATAAATTTTCTGCGGAAGCGGATAATTCAAAAGCATCTTCATCGTCAAATGTTAAATATTCAATTGAGGGGCTTTTATCATCTGTTTGAGTTTCAGGTTTAGGTTCAACACTTTTGGGAGCCAAAGTCTCCTTCCAAATCATGAATAAGTTTTTAGTTAATGTAAGTGAACTTGTTGAAACTTGAGATAATGAAAGTTCTCTTACTGTTGGAGACTGATAAAATAAACAGTTGGAGTCCCCACAATTCTTATCATTAACTAAGTTCTCAGTTCTTCTAAAAGTACCACTATGATTTATAGAGACCCAAGTATAAAAATCTTCAGCTTTTGAATTTTTTTGTTCATCAGGAAATTCTTTAAATAAATTACCTATTGTCCAACATTTGCAGAAGTTAATATCTTTTTTTGGTTGGGGTATTTCTAGCGGTTGGTCTCTTTTTGGTGGTACTGGTGCGGGAGCCGGTGCAGGTGCGGGTGCAGGTGCGGGTGCAGGTGCAGGTGCAGGTGCAGGTGCGGGTGCAGGTGCAGGTGCGGGTGCAGGTGCGGGAGCATTTCCTCCACTTGTACCTCCACCACTTCTACCAGTTCCACCTCTTCCAGAGCCTGATGTACCTCCTCCTGAACCTCCTGTTCTTCCTCCACCACCACCTCTTCCAGAACCTGCTGTACCACCACCTCTACCATTACCTTGTTCACTAAGAAGAGTGTAATCTTTGGATGTTTTTTCTTTTAAACTCATAGTATTATTACATTTCTATTATCAAAAATTTCTGACAGTCATCGCTTACACAATACAGAAAATATTCGTCATCAATCTTTTTAATGTACGGATAATCATTTTTTCCGTAATCACCATCAGGATTTATTTCATATAATTTGTCAATAATCTTAACCTTTTCAGCATCTGTCGCATCTATTGTTTGTAACTGTCCTTGCTCTTGTTGTTTTTTCAGTTCTTCTTTTCTTGTTTGACCTGGTTGTTGCGTATTTGGTGGAGTACTTGCTCCCGCATTAGCTGATGAAGACTTAATAGGTTCAATTACATCAGGAGACATTCTACCAATGTCCTTACCGGCAAGCTCAAATCCGAGTCTAAAATAAACCTTATCATATAATTCTCCACCCAAAGAAATTTTTCCACCTTTAACTCTAACAATATTTTCATCAGCATTAATTATTTCAATACCAGGTGTACCTTCGGCATATTTTAAATTAACATCTGTGTCCGGTTCTGAATAAATATTTTCATTACCGTCTCCAAGATTCTTCATCGCCGCACTGTTTCCTATTTCCCAGTATTCTTTCCATCTACGTTCGGCGTTAAGTGAATAATCCACATCACCCACAGCACCAGTAATCTTTTCACCAACGTTACTTCCGATGTTTAAACCATGATAGAGTAAAGTTAAAACGGTACCTAATGAAGTATAACCCATTAACCACATCCATCCGCTGCCTATTGACATTGTTTTACTTTGCCCAATAGCGGCTAAGAAAGGATTTGTAAATTCTTTAATTGCCGCTACGTTAAAACGAGTATATTGACTTGGTATTTTATATTTTAATAGTTCTATAAGGTATTCTTCGAATGAAATCGCCTCAGTTTTTCCAGCATTTTTTGCTATCTTGTAATTATCATATAAACTCCACAACTTACCAAATGATGGTAATTCTTTATTTCCCATTTTCACATATTCCTCGGGTGAAATAATACCTCTAGTTTTGGCATCCCATAAAAGTTTCCAATCCGCTTCGGTATATTCATAATCTTTTTTGAGTGAATTTTGTTTAAATGTTTCATACGAAGCTCTAATTTCATCGTTTCCTTTAGCACCGGTTTTTCTAAAATCTTTAACCTCTAAACCTCTAATTTGTTTCATATACCCAGTGTCTTCAATTGCCTCTTTGACGTATCTATTTTGAATTCCGTCAGCTAAAGTTATCATATCTTTTTCAAAAACTTTTGCAGACTCTTTTGTCATACCACCCTGTAGGTATACATTTAAGTTTTTTCTCATTGTTGATGGAAAAACAGCCTCGCTGGCAGCGTTTTTAAACATTTTTGCGTTTTCCGGACTACTACCTTTTAAAAAATACTCAAATAGGTCATCAGTAAAACCAGGTACTACATCGTCTACAGATTTTTGGATTGTTGCGGCATATTCTGCTAATTCAGGCCAAGATTTAATTTGATTTCCAGCACCGTCTGTAACTCGCTGGCTTTTTACAAAATTATTTATAAGGTCCTCTCCGTCAGCTTTTGAAAAAAGGGTTCCTATCATTCCGACCAGTTCGTCTCCGATACCTTCAGTAATTAATGCACTAAACCCCATTATTTCTCTTATTCTACCGACTTCTTCTAAGATAACTTTTTTCATTTTTTCTTTTTTTTATAAATATCAAACGTTTATTAAATTCCTATAAAAAATTTTCAGGTATTTTGTCCGATACATCCATTCCAGTAGTGTCTGTTTCAAACTTGTAATTTACTTTGTTAGAATCAAGGTTTTTACGAAATTCTTGTGATTCTTTATATTTTTCGTCATTTTCATCTTTTGGTTCTTCAGATACCGCATCAGATAATAATGCATCTACTCTTTCATTTTGTTGTTTTTCTTTTTCTTCAGGAGTCATCAAACTTATAATGTTTGTAATATATGAGAATGGTATAGGATTAATTTTCATAGTTTCGGTATCTACAGGTCTCCACCCTTCTGTCCAAGCCTTTGCCAAACTTACATAATCTATTGAATAACCCTTTTCTTTAAATTCTAACATGGTCTTCATGTCAAAAGTCTCGGCCTTTTTTGACTCACTCCCTTCATTACCTGTAAGGTCCTTTTTGTATTCCTCAGGAACCCCAAATAACTTAAACACATTTTTATATGCCCCATCTTTTCCATAATATTTGTCAATAACCTGAGGAAGATTTTCAATGTTGTACTGTAAAGTTTTCGATGCCTGTTTGTATATATCAAATCCCATACCTACCGCACCAACAACTGACATCGCAGCCCCCACACCAGTTATTAGACCTCCTTTTGTAACAGGACTTGTTAATCCCCCTATTTTTTCTGTTCCATCAGCATATTGTTTTAATGCCGACATTTCTTTTGGAGTTAAAGTTTCTGCCGCCTTAGGTGAGCTAACTAATTGACTTGATTTTTGTTTTGCAATTTTTTCTAATTCATTCCTTACTATTTGAGGGTCGCTTTTATTAAGGTCCAATAGATAATTTAAAGTTGTTGCTTCTTTTTGAGTAAGTGCGGCAGCATTGTTGTCCAATAATTGTTTTGAGACATTTCTAATTTCATCGTTAGTTAATTTAGAAATTCCTCTTCCGGCTAATTCTTGAGCAATACCTGGAACGTCAAAAAGTAATCCTAAACCAAGTGTTAGAGCCGCCATTTCCTCCTCGCCTTCATATAAAAATAGACCAGCATCGGCAACATTTAATCCCATCGATATCCAAGGACCTACTACAGGAATAAAGAATGTTGCAATTTGAGCAAACATTAGATAATCATGGGTATCCCACGATTTAATTGTTTTTATTCCATCTGCACTTGGTTTAATGTTTTTAGTTAAATCCTCTTCTTGACCTGAATAAGTGTTCATCCATAAACTTCTTGTTTCTTGTAATTTTTTTATCAGTGCAGATAAATCTGTGGTGCCAAAAGTCTTTTCTATTTCAGCATAAGATGGTACAAATCCATTATAATTTGATAGTGAAAATTTCTCCAATCGTCCATCTTTTGAGTTAATATTTTGTTTATTAACAATTGTACCAAACGTATTGGACGGATTTAATCCTGCCATTTGGTTATTATAACAGACCATAGGATTTTTCCTCTCACCTAATTGTTTTAAAAAATTAACTCCTTTAAATTCTTTCGGAGTAAAGGAATCTTTAGTCATCGCGGCACATCTTCCCTCAGCCTTATTGTACCAACCCATATAGGTCATATCATTTACTGCCATAAAAAACCATAAGGCATATAATGCATATACATCTGATTCAGTTTGAACTGGAAGATATGGAAAATCATATTCGTTATCCCCCCATTTTGAACCCGGTATAATTTCATAGTATCTCTTTTCACTTAGAATACATTTTTTGTAGTAGTTGTCATAAACCATATTAGGTTTATTACCACATTTTTCATCGAAAGTTGCACCTGCAACAAAATTTTTGGAATCGACGTTACCTTTTTTATCTAAATAAGTAGTACCATTTAGACTCCAAGCTTTAAGAACAGCAACACTATTCCAAGGACCTTTAGGGTCTAAATCATAACTTGATTTTAATGACTTTGCATCATAATTTTTAAACATCCAATTTCTAAACTTATCACTTTCAGTTTGATTTTTTGGATATTTGAACATCATATCATTACAAGAATAGTTAGTTGAGGTTTTATTTGAAACCGCTCTTTTTCCATTATTGTAATAAGTCGCTCCCCATATTGTATATGCTGTTGAGCCGTCACCTAAAGTTACTTTTTTTGCGTTTGGATGTTTTGGAACACAAGAATAGGTAGAACTCCATTTCTCGTCGCCTTCTTTAATAATTTTTTCAGAATTTTCTGATGAAGTATTTCTCATATCATACTCCATCAATAATTTAACTCTATTTAATATTTCTAATTGTTCTCTTGTCATTTTACCAAACTTGATTTGCAATTCCTCTTGTAAGAGCACTTGACCATTTTTCACCTTTAAGACCAAGCATGTTTGCTTTACCTCTTTTAAGGGTGTAAAGTTCATTCCAATTACTACCTCGTTTATTAGTATTAGATGTTGCCCCTCCTCCGCCAGCTGGCGCGGCATCTTGTTCACCCATTTCAAACTTTGCAGAATCACCTGAAAGGTTATTTAGAATATTAATATATAAATCAATGTCAAACTTCATTTTTTGGGCACAGGAATATCCAATAAATACCCAAAAAAATCAAAATTTAAATAATTGTAAAAAATTAAAACGGAACCAAATCAGGAAGATTTGTTTCATCCTCACCATAGAACTCGTTAAGAAAATTTCGGAGTTCTACTTTATCGACTCTTATCTCATTAAAGTCAGGTTCATCACCTAAAACTAATTCATCTGTATCTTCTTCATATTCATAAAGAAATTCTTTTGACTCAGGATAATCTGAGTCTAAAATAAAATAACCGTAATCTTTCGTTGCCGATAAATCAAACTCAGCTTCTCTCATTTGAGTCTCGGGGTCTCCCTTCATCCTAAAGCTCACCTCTATGGTCTCTGCCACTGGACAATAGTAGTAATCTATAATCTCTTTCACTTTCATAAATATTTGTTGAACTTTCTAAACCAATCAAGTGACTCATTAATTTGGTTATGTACTTGACCTTTTTTAGATTTTACTTTTATACTCTCTTCTATTTCTTCCATAGAATATTTCATTCCAGCTCCACCGCATTCACACATCTTTCCTTCTTTCATTTCACCACCACATACTTCACATACTTCAGATTTGTTTTCATACATTTTTGTACCACATTCACAAACTTCACCTTCATATATTTCACCACATTCCTTACAGTTCTTTTTCATAGGTTTGTTAATATCCGTGTTTTTATATTTGGAAACTTCACCTTTGTTATTAACTGTAACACCATCACTGTCCATCGCTAAATTTTCCACGTTAAGAGGTGTCATATTACCTTCAGGTTGTAATGTTTTATATCCATCATAAAGACTTCTTTGCTTTTCTTGGATTGATTTTCTTTCTTCTTCTGATATGTTTAAAAAATAGTGATTCATTATAAAATGTTTTGCTATAAATATGTTGGTATTTTCATTTTACAAAAATTGATTTATAATTGTTTATGAGTTTAGAACCTTTTCAAATTTATACTCCCGTATTTGAGGACCATCGGGGATGTTTTGCACCAGTTAAACTTTTTGGTGATTGGATGCAGTCTAACATTAGTATTAATGATAATATATTCACTTTTAGAGGATTACACCTACAAAGTGGTAGACACAAACAAACTAAAAAACTCTCAGTAATTAGAGGTGC
>Ga0315905_10008150_pt1 | contig 10584 bp, 4 predicted proteins | sample LakEriMetagenome_5_FD_203522 | JGI IMG/M metagenome (GOLD analysis project Ga0315905, IMG submission 203522) | Freshwater fungal communities from buoy surface, Lake Erie, Ohio, United States - Buoy 4 MA121 | ecosystem: Environmental > Aquatic > Freshwater > Lake | place: USA: Lake Erie, Ohio... | reverse complement strand
TGATCAGCAGCAATGGCGGCGGCGCAACGGCTACGCTTTCGATCCTCCAGTACAGCGCAGCGGTCACCACGGTCACCGCGGCCGACGTCGATGCGGGCACGACGCTCACCTACAGCATCTCGGGCGGCGCCGATGCGGCGCTCTTCCAGATCGATGCCACGACCGGCGCGCTCAGCTTCAAGAATGCGCCCAACTTCGAGGCACCCACCGATGCTGGCGGCAACAACGTCTACGACGTTGTGGTCCAAGGGTCGGACGGCGCGCTGACGGACACCCAGGCCATCTCGGTGACTGTCACCAATCTCATCGAAGGCACATCGGGAAATGACAATCTGGTCGGAAGTGTTGGCAACGACATACTAAAGGGCAATGGTGGTGGCGACATACTCGTTGGCGGCCAGGGCGACGACACCTTTATTATTGACAAGAGGGCTAGCTGGGGCGCCATTGTTGGCGGATCTGGTGTCGACACAATTATCCTTAACGAAGATCCTTTGATTGGGTCTTATGGAGCTCCGACAACCATTATTGGCACCGTTGAGAGAATTTTGGATGTAGAAAATATTGTATTCAATTCAAAAAGTGGCCATTATATTTTATTTGCATCAGTTATATCTATAAATGGCTTGGCATCCATAAATTCTATTCCAAAGCTGATTGGCGGACAAGGCATAGATATAATTCTATTTGCGGGAGTATCGACGTCGGGATCAATGCTCCTGACAATGCCTGATGTTCATGTGGAAAACTGGAACTCTGCCGGAAACTCGTATCAGTCCGGCCAGCTCACATCGGATCGTGTCCGCATTACCGCACTGGCATACTCATCGGATGACGTCGTTGTGTCCGCTTCCGAGGCGAACGGCTTGGCTGGTCTGGTGCAGGCCCTCAGTTTTCAGCCTATGGCGGCAGCGGCGTTTCAGGCCAAGGTCACACTTCTGGGCTCGTCGGGGCAGGACAACCTTTCATTCGGCGGAGGCATCGCGACACTTTCAGGTGCCGCCGGCGATGATATCCTCGTTATAGCGAACGCCGCTCCTGTGATCGACGGCGCCAATCTGCTCGGTCCGGTGACAGAGTTTACCGGATTGGGTAGCCTGTTTGATGGCGGCAGCGGGAAAGACACCCTATCCGTTGGTGGGCATGTCGATTTGAAGGCCACGCTTCATTCGATCGAGACGGTTTATCTACAGCCAGCCGGCTCGCTGCCGGGCCCCGGTGGCTGGACGCAAGCGGATGCACTTCTCCAGGTTTCCGGTGAGAACTGGGCCAATTTGCCGGGAAATCTGGAAGTAGATGGCACCGGCGTCATTGAAATCAGCCTGTCGTCCGGCGATGCGTTCAACGGCTCTGGCTATCAGTTTTTACCTGGCGCGGATGTGCAGTTTACCGTCAATGGCTCGGATGCTGCCGATGTTATCGTTGGCACGATCAACGCAGATCAATTGAATGGCGGCATCGGTGACGACACGCTGACTGGCGGCGCAGGCGATGACACGCTCAACGGCGGCGATGGCATAGATACCGCGAGCTATGATGGCTCGCTTGGCGATTATGCGGTCACCAGAAATGCCGATGGCAGCGTCACTGTCAGCGATAATCGCATCGGCAACCCGGATGGCACCGATACAATGGTTGCTGTTGAACGTCTCAACATTGGAGGGACGGTCTATGCACTCGACGGCAAGCCGCTGATCACCAGCGATGGTGGCGGTGACACGGCCTCACTGAGCATCTCGGAGAACAGCACAGCTGTGACCACGGCCACGGCCATCGACGTGGATGCCAACACGACGTTGAGTTACTCAATTTCTGGAGGTGCAGACGCATCGCTGTTTGACATCAACGCGGCTACTGGCGCCCTCAGTTTCAAGGCAGCTCCAAACTTTGAAGCACCCACGGATGCGGGCAGCAACAATGTCTATGATGTCGTGGTGCAAGTCTCCGATGGAACGCTCACCGACACACAGGCGCTGGCGGTCACGGTCACGAATGTCATCGAGGGCACTGCCGCTGGCGAATCCTTGGTGGGGACCGCAGCAGACGACATTATCACCGCCAGCGGCGGGGATGATAATCTGCGCTCCAATGCCGGAAACGACCGCGTCTATGGCGAGGCAGGCGACGATTTTCTTCACGGAGGCCACGGGAACGACCTGCTCGACGGCGGCGATGGGATCGACCGAGTCTCGTACTTCGCTCGCAATCCATCAGACCCTCAAGTGGGGGTCACGGTCGATCTCGCTATTGAGGGCATTGCCCAAGATACCGGCCACGGTTTCGACACTCTTGTCAGCATAGAGCAAGCCTCTGGCACCATCAATGCCGACGTGATCCGAGGAAATGCGCTCGACAACGCTCTGAGTGGCAACTCTGGAGATGACAGCCTTGAAGGGAGAGCTGGCAACGATCTGCTGGAGGGGGGGCCGGGAACCAATGTTCTCGATGGCGGTACTGGAAATGATACCGCAACGTATCTGTCCGCTGAAAATGCTGTGCTTGCCAGTTTGGCCAGTGGCAATTCGAGCGGCGGAGATGGTGTCGATACGCTGATCTCCATCGAAAATCTAACCGGATCCTATTTCGATGACGAACTGACAGGGAATGGAAGCGACAACATTCTCGCGGGCAGATTTGGCGCAGACAGGCTCGATGGCGGCAACGGCAACGACCTGTTGCTGGGTGATGGAGCCATTCGCAAGCAAGCGGTCAAAGGCTCAGGCGGGCCTGCTGAAGTCTTCCAGGATGATGGCGCCGATGCTTCGGGCGTCGCTGGGAACGACATTCTCATTGGCGGCGGCGGCAATGACACTCTCGTGGGCGGCGTGGGTAGCGACACCGCTGTCTATGATGGCTCGATCAGTGATTACACGCTGCTCGCAAACAGCGATGGCAGCACGACGATCGTCGACAACAGGAGCAATGGGAGCAACGGAACCGACACACTCACCGGCATCGAGTTTCTGAGCTTTGGCGGCAAGCTGTACGGAACTGACGGAGTTGCGGTCAATCTTCCGCCAACCATCAGCTCGAATGGCGCTGGTACGACTGCTGCGGTCAGCATCGCCGAGAACAGCAGATCGGTCACGACCGTCACCGCTACGGACCCGGATGTTGGCGCGGCGCTGCGTTACGCGATATCCGGCGGTGCCGACGCGGCGATGTTCCAGATCGATGCCACGACTGGCGCGCTCAGCTTCAAGGCTTCACCGAACTTCGAGGCACCTGCGGATGCAGGCGGTAACAATGTCTACGATGTGATCGTGCAGGCCTCCGATGGCTCGTTGACGGACACGCAGGCCCTCGCCGTGACCGTCACCAACGTGAACGACCAGCCTTCGGGCGGCGTCACGATAACCGGGACGGGCACTGTCGGAAGTGCGCTTACTGCTTCGCATACCGTCGTCGATCCAGATGGCGCGGGCAGCAGCGGCTATCAGTGGACCCGCAATGGCGCGGACATCACAGGCGCGACCGGGGCGCAGTACACTCTGACCAACGCGGATGCTGGCCGGGCCATTGCGGTCAAGCTGGTCTATACCGATGGTGCCGGTTTCAGCCAGACTGTCGCGAGCAGTTCGGTAACGGTTGCCAGCCTGCCCCCCGGCGTCAGCATCGCCGGTGCGGATTTCACAACCGGCGAGAATGGCAATGCGGCGGTCTTTTCCGTCACGCTCGACAAGGCGCCAGTGGATCCGGTCACGCTCCTGTTCAGCCTATCCGATGACGGCGAAGCTTCCCTCGCGCTTACCTCGCTCACCTTCACCAGCGCCAACTGGAATGTCGCCCAGACCCTTACGATCACTGGTGTCGATGATTTTCTGAACGACGGCACGCAGGCCTATGCGCTGCGCACCACGATCGACACGCGCGATCTATCCTACATCCGCTTGACTGTCGCCGATGTGGCGCTGAGCAATCTCGATGATGGCCAGGACACGCCGCTGTTCCTCTATGGCAACAACGAGATCAATTACCTGACCGGCGGCAATGGCAACGACCGAATCTATGCTGCGGGCAACATGGACGAACTGCGCGGCGGCCGCGGCGATGATCGTCTCTATGGGGAACAGGACAATGACCGCCTCTACGGTGGCGACGGGAACGACCTGCTCTACGGCGGTTACGATGACGATGAGCTGTATGGCGATGCGGGCACCGACAAGCTCTATGGCCAGGAAGGCGATGACCGGCTGGAAGGCGGTGTCGGCAACGACATTCTGGACGGAGGAACCGGTGTCGACACGATGATCGGCGGCGCCGGCAACGACACCTATTATGTCGATGATGCTGGCGATGTGATCGATGATCAGGGAGCGTCCACCGACGTCGATACGGTGCTGGTTCTGGCCACGATCCAGTACACGCTGGCGGCCAATGTCGAGAACGCATCTCTGGGCAAGGACAGCGGCGATTCCGGCCTGACCGGCAACATTTTGGGCAATGACCTGACCGGGAACAGTGGCAGCAACACGCTGACTGGCGGCGGCGGCAACGACGGTCTGAATGGCGGCGCCGGGAATGATGTGCTGAACGGCGGAACGGGCAACGATGTGCTGGTGGGCGGCCTCGGCAACGACAGGCTCAGTGGCGGAGCAGGCGTCGACACGGCCGATTATTCCGGCGCCCAGGGCAATATGAGCGTCGATCTTGTTGCCAACCGCGCAACCGGTGACGGCACCGACACACTCTCCGGCATCGAGAACGTGGCCGCGGGCGGCGGCGACGATGTGGTCATGGGCAGTGCAGGCGCGAACACCCTCAATGGCGGCAACGGCAACGACAACTTGACCGGCGGCGGTGGCGGCGACGTTCTGGTCGGCGGTGGGGGCAACGATACGCTCACCGCCGGCGATGGTGACGATGCGGTCAATGCAGGCACGGGCGATGACGTGATCGTGGGCGGCGACGGTGCCGGCAACGACAGATACAATGGCGGCGCTGGTATCGATACTGTGAGGTATACGAGTGCCAAGGCGGGTATCCGTGTGGACCTGTCTGCGGTCAAGGATCAGGCCGGGTCGATTGCAGCAGGCGATGCAGCGGGCATCGGTGTCGATCAGCTCTCGGCCATCGAGAATGTGATCGCAGGCAAGTACGCCGACATCGTGACCGGAAGCAGCGCGGCCAACCAGCTTTGGGGCAATGGCGGCAACGACACACTGAACGGCGGTGCAGGAAACGACAAGCTTTATGGCGGGGCTGGCAGGGACACGCTCACCGGCGGTGCGGGCAGAGACAGCTTCGTGTTCGATACAGCGCCCGCGAGCCGGGACACGATCACTGATTTCAGCCGTGCCGACGGAGACAAGATCCAGCTGAGCAAGGCGGTGTTCAAAGTCTTCGCTTACACCGGCACACTGCAAGCGGAGGACTTCTACGCCGCAGCCGGAGCTACCGCGGCGCGCGATTCAACTGACCGGGTGATCTACAACACGAGGACCGGCATTATGTACTACGATGCCGATGGGCTCGGAGGCTCTGCCGCTGTCCAGATCGCTCAACTGGGGACTGGCTCGGCTCCGATGCTGGCCTTCGCCGACTTGCTGATCATAGGGTAGAATCTGCCTAAAATATCACGGTGTAAATAATTATAATTGTTAATTATCTGCATCTCAAAAATACTGATTTCCGAAAGACTCCATCAATAAAAATCTGCATAGGATAAATAATGGCTTTTACTCCCGGCGGAATAACAGATTTTGGATTTGGTCTGAACACGACGGAGGTGATCAACGAACTCAGCTTCGTGTTTCGTGTCGAGCAGATGCCTGCCAGCACCGAAAGATACTACTGGGCTTTTCAATTCTTGCTGGAAGACGGTCAGGGAAAGAGCCAAGGTGGTTATTTTGGCTTCCAGAACAACGGAAACCTGATTTCGCAGAACGACGTTGGAGGAGTCGTGAACTTCGCCCTCTGGGATGCAACCTCCGGCAGGGCAGGGGTGAATGGCGAAGCCGGCCCCTTTGGCGGAGAGGGTGTTGGATTTAGAACCCCTAGTCGCTTTCAATTTCAAGCCGGTCGTGAATATCAGGCAAATCTGCAGAAAAATTTTGATTCTGTATCACTATATATAACTGACATGTTTACTGCAGAAACGCAATTCATCGGGTCGATAAAAAGCTTTTCCGGCATGAGTATTTCTAAAAATTTTGTTACTTTCAGCGAAGTTTACACAGACATTCCTTCCGCTTCTTCCATGCGCCGATCCGAAGTTCGTTGGTCGAACTTTACGGTGAACGGTTTGAAAGCGGACATTGTCGCACCGGATATGTTCTTCCAGGATGAAAGAGTTTCCCAGAACGGGGTCATCTGGGCATATTCGACATCTGCAGACGTCATTGCCGCTATGTCCGGCGGCTCTTCCAATTCTATTGTGCGCGGCACAGGCGGAGCAGACACCATAAAAGTCAGCAATCAAGGGGCCTCGATCAATGGGCTCGGTGGAAATGATCTGATCGAGGGTGGCGCCGGCCGAGATATCATCAATGGAGGCGCCGGATCAGACATTCTGATTGGAAAATCCGGACATGATGTCTACGTAGTAGACAACATAAATGACAAAGTTTTTGAAACCACCACGCAATTTTCAAAAACAGATGCTGGCGGAAATGATACGATAAAAACCTGGGTGAGCCAGGATCTGAATTCGCATACAGGCGTTCAGTTCATAGAGCGCGTGATTCTTCTGGGTTCAAATGATCTGAACTGTCTTGGAAATGACCGGGCCAACACAATATCAGGGAACATCGGTAACAACATCCTTGAGGGACGTCGAGGTAGCGACATCATTTCGGGGGATGAGGGTGATGATGTTTTGATCGGAGGTCTTGGCAGAGACAGACTGAGCGGTGGTGATGGCGCAGATGCCTTTGTTTTCAATACCAAGCCGAATGCGACATCCAACCTCGACAGCATCACTGATTTCAGCCGCGCCGAGGGCGACGGCATCAGGTTGAGCAAAGCCGTCTTTGCCGGGTTCGGCTACACTGGCACGCTACTCGCGGAAAACTTCTACGCCGCCGCCGGAGCCACGAAGGCACAGGATGCCACGGACCGGATCGTCTACAACACGACGACTGGTGTCCTCTATTACGATGCCGATGGGCTTGGAGGCACAGCTGCAGTGGCCGTTGCGCAACTGGGCGCTTCAACCCATCCGGCACTGGTCTTCGGAGACCTGCAGATCATCGCTTGAGCCGAACTGCCGGTGGTTCACTTTGGAGGGGGTCTGGCTTGAGCTCACCCCCAGCCGCGCACGGACGCGAAGCGCGTCTTGCCTGTCGGCAGCACCAGCGTGGTGCAGCGCCTGCCCGTGTGGGGGCACAGCGCATACCAGCGCTCTCCGCCCAAGCGCACGGGGGCGCTGTCGAGCCAGACGAGGCAGTCGATCCGCCTGCCGTGGGCCTACCCGGTGATCCTGAGGCACGGGTACAGCTCGTGGCAGTCCACGTCGTAGACCAGCGTGAGCTGCGCCACGACGCGCCCGTCACAGCTCCACGAGAGCGTGCGGCGGTTCATGCAGTGCTGCTGGACCATGCCAAGGCGCTTCAGGTTCGGCAACGCGATGCGGATGCAATCATCCGTTGTCACCCGGCTGGTGCACCGCCCAGACGGCTCCCGACCAGACCAGGTCATTCCCAGCTGGTGGCATGAACGTCCGGTCCAGACAGATGCTGTCGATAGGGCACTTCGCAGCTGTCATTTAGCAGCGCGCCCCCTTTCAGACATTGTGGCGCAACCGCCAATCATACGAAAGCCGACGTTTGTCCGTTGGCGCCTTGTCAACGAAAATTGGGGACGTTGCTGACAGTCAGATTGAGAACGCACCAATAAGCCAAGCCACTGCAATTTCCTTGCGTTGAAACACGCTTGCGCCGGTCACGGGCTTGCTTGAGTTGTCATCTGACGCGGTTTTCGAGCATGCCCAGTTGCTCGGCCCGGATGGTCACGACATCGCCCGGCTGCAAATAGCCGCCAGAGGCGCGGTCATCGGCGATGGTCCGCTCGATGATCGCCGCGATCAGGCCGCTGCGGCCGAACTTTGTCACCCAGTCAAAGGTGCCGCGCACGAACGTTGCAGGCCCCGGACCCTGGAAGATCGTCCCGGCAGGAGTCCCTGCCAGAACCAGCGTACGGTCGGGCAGGATACCTGCGCGGCTGACCGGCAGACTTGCGCTGCCTTCGCGCCATGTCCAGACGACACCAGCCCGTTTGGCCGTTTCGACCAGCAAGCGGTCAATATCCCAGATCCATTTGGTTACGCGGGTGTGCTGCCGTTCCTCGCCATTCACGGCAAGGTGAAGCTCCAGCGGTTCGACAAAGGCCTTGATATCCCGCGGCACTACGAACAGGTCGCCAACGGGCAGGAAGCCCGCGCCGCTCTTGCCATCGCTAAAGCCCTTGCCCGATGCGGTGTCGTTGGTGTCCACCCCGCGCAGCAAAGCGGCCCGATCGGTCACGTCGTTGCACAGGATCAGCCCGCCTTTGGCGCCAGCGGCGGCCTCTAATGGCGCCAGCGTAACGAAGCACAGCTCGACCTCATAATCGAGCAGGCCTTTGCTCGCAGGGATCGCGGCGCGAGATGCTGCCGGCTGGGCGACCTTGGCGAACATGAATGGGCCGCTTTTGACTTTGGCTTCATCGGCATGCTCGGGATAGTTGGTGGCGACGGCAGCGTGAACGGCCCGCAGATCGACCGGCACGGCGAGGGCATCGGCATCTCGGCTGACGCTGGTTTTGGCGGCGGCGATAAACCCGGCGATCGCCTCATAACCAAGTCGATTATGCGCCGCGATGGCATCTTCACCGGGACGGAGCAGAGGTGTCAGATCGATACCGGTCACCACGCCATCACGGTAGCGGGTGACGGCTATGGTCCGGGCGTCGGCGCCTTCACCCGATCGGGCGAACGTGAGCGCCCGGTCAGGCGGCGCGATAGCAATCGTCGCGCGCAAGGGCGTTGTCGGGGCGGGCCGCAGCGGAACACGCACTGGTTGCGGTCTAGACCCGACGAAACCCGCTGCAGCGCTTACCGCAATCAACGCGATGGTTGCCATGGAAAGGATGCGCATGTCTGGGCCTATCGGGTCGCAGAGGCGTTGCTGCTGCCAGCAAATTCGGCATGTAGCGCGGGCAGAAAGCTTGCGAGGTGCGGCATTTCCTCGGCGCAGTGAACCAGCAAAGCCCTTGCGTCACCCTCGCCAAGGCGCTGCACCAACTTTGCGATCGGTGCCGCCAGGCTGCCAAGGAGATTGCGCCCGCCGACATGCCGACCGCCCATCCAGAAGCGAGAGCGCATTTCGCTGCCGCCGGCTACTGCGCGGACATGATGGGCCAGATAGCCGATGTCGATCGGCGCATCGCCAAGCCCGATACGGGCGCAGACGATGGTGGCCCGGGAATCGTCATCCAGACTGCGGTCGGTAAAGCCAAGCGACGCGGGCGGCACGAAGCGGATCGCGCCGCGGATCAGGGTGCTGCCGATGTATTCATCAACGATCGAGGTCTGGCCAATGTAGAGCGCGCGGCCGCTCGTGCCCGCCGGCGGCGTCTCGCGCCACCCGACATGGACATGCGCTTGCGGATGCCAGAGCTTGTATTTGGCCGGGGTATCGCCGTGCCACCCGAACCACCAGTCGATCATGGCCGGGGTAACGCCGGGCATTTCGGTGCGCACGCTGACGCGCATTCCGCCGTCCGGCGTGAGGACAAAGCCATCCTCCAGCACTGCTGCACCGCCAAACAGATTCTCCGCGGCATCTTCAAACCCCGGCAGGAGCGGGGCCGGCACGCCGCCCCGATCAAGCGCCGCACAGACATGCGGTGCCACCGGAGCCATCCGGGGATTGAAGTAGCGCGCGAACGGCTGGGCCGCGTCGGCGGCGTGATATCCCAGATAACGCCCGGCAATCGGTTTGCTGCTCTTCATGCCACGCGCCCCATGTAAGGATTGAACAGGCCGTCCGGGTCGTATCGCAAGCGCAATGCGTCGAGCCGGGCGAGATTGGCGGGCGCCATGAACGGTGCCGGTCGGCGCCCAAGGTTTTCATCGGCCAACTGGATGCCGACGCTGTGTTCCTGCAACGCGCGCATGTGGTCGGTCGCCCAGCTTTCATCGGCAAGGTTGGCCGCCGAGCTCCCGCGCAGCCCGCCATACAGTGCAAGATAGGTCCGCGCCTCAAGCGAAAATGCCATGTCAGGGCGCGTCGCCGGGCCGTTCCAGTTGAGCCAGAGCACATGGCTTGGAGCAGCCGGCTGGGTGTCGGCGATACGCCGCAAGGCCGGTAGAAGAGGATCGATTGGGGTGTTCATCCACATGCTGTCTGCCGTCCAGCGCGTGTTTGGCAGGAACAGGGTGCGTTCACCGCCTTTCATCATCATGCCCAGCGAGACCGGCAGCAGCGGAAGGGTAAAGCTCGCAAGCTTGCGGATCGGGCTCTCGTCAATGAACGCGACGGCCGCGCGCGCCTCGCGCCAGCTATCGGCGAGCACCGGTGTCAGCACCTGGATGCCGTGTGCGAAGATACCCATCGCCTTGCGATCGAAGACGAGCTGGAATTCGGCAAAGGGGGCGACTGAAGG
>Ga0315905_10008149_pt1 | contig 10584 bp, 6 predicted proteins | sample LakEriMetagenome_5_FD_203522 | JGI IMG/M metagenome (GOLD analysis project Ga0315905, IMG submission 203522) | Freshwater fungal communities from buoy surface, Lake Erie, Ohio, United States - Buoy 4 MA121 | ecosystem: Environmental > Aquatic > Freshwater > Lake | place: USA: Lake Erie, Ohio... | reverse complement strand
ATGGCGGCTATCTGCGTCAAAATGCCAGCGATAATGGAACATCGCCTTGGTCAGCCACTCGTCACCGTAATCCTCGAGAATTGAGTCGATCAGGGCAAGGGCCGGACTGGCGGGGCGGACCGATCGTCCAGAAACGATGGTTTCGAGCTGCCGGATGATTGGTGTAGAGTCGGTAACCGCCACGAGTTCGCCCGCCCGATCGGGGAAATAGAAAGTAGGCAGCAAGCTGACCTTGGGCTGAGGCAAACCCGGCACATTGCGCGACGACTGGATGAAGCGGTAGGGAATCCTGCGGTAGCGCAGAACACCAAGCATCTTGCGTGTGTAAGGCGAGGCAACACTGCCGCTCAGGGCAACAGGATTGGTTTGGCTCGGTTCCATGTCTTGCATCCTTTTTTGCCGATAGCCATCAGATCGCCGCAAGTGTCCGCTCGATCAGCCAGTAAGACGATAATGTGCCGATAAAATAGGCGGGAGCGAGTGCTGCCCAGCGAGATCTGTAAGCTGTGCCTTCGACAAAGTGACTTGTCGCCGACACGACTGCCAGGACGGCACCGATGAAAAGCAACTGGCCAATCTCGACCCCAACATTGAATAGAAGCAGTGCGGGTACTTCTGCTTCGGGAGGAAGGCCAATTTCGGCAAGGACGCCCGCGAAGGCCAAGCCGTGCAGCAAGCCGAAGACAAGCGCTACGAGCCAAGGTCGACGCTGCGTCACTCCGTTCGCCCTGCGGCGTGCTGGCAGCAGTTCGACAGCGACAAACAGGATACTGAGCGCGACCAAAGCTTCGATCGCGTCTGACGGAAAGTGAACGTAGCCCAGTGCGGCCAGGGCCAATGTAATGCTGTGGGCTGCGGTAAAGCCGCTGATCGCCTTGACCAGCTTCCAATTGAAGCCAATCAGAAGCGTAAGACCAAGTACGAACAGCAGGTGATCAAAGCCGATCAGGATGTGTTCAATGCCAAGCAACAGGTATGCCGGCACGGCCATCCCGGCAGGCCGCGCTCTGGAAATGGTCATCTGCTGTTTAGTTGGCTTGAGCACCTGGTCAAAGGTACGCCCATCCCTGAAGGACACCCTGACAACCACGTCGGTTACGGTATCCGATAAGCCTTCTACCTCGAGCGTCTGACCTTCCAGCGCCGCTGAGCCGCGCACATGCCAGATACGCGTCACGTAGCCTGGCGCGACCTGCTCAAAGGTGGGAGGTTTATCCAGCGCGCCTCCAGAGAGGTGCGGTTTCAGGCGGAGCGCCATATCGCCAACGACTGGACGCTTCCAAACAACATCATAGTCGCGGGCGCCAACCTCTCTAATCTGAACCAGGGCAGGTCGAACTTCGTGGGCTGCGGCCCCATGCGCAAATGCGCCAATGACAAGAAGCAGGGCAAGCCATCGCAAGGCAAAGCGCATCATTGCGGCAGACCCGCTATCTCTACCTTGTACCGCTTGCGCAGGGCCAGGCGAAACTTGCGGTTCTCGTCCTCTCTGCGTTCGGCAAGCCAGGCCGCTTTGACCTGCAATCTCACATCAGCGAACGGCGGGATCTCCGAAGGCATGCGACGCTCCACTCGGATCAAGTGTACGCCAAAGGCCGACATGACCGGGCCAACCCATTGCCCCAACGGTGCCTTGTCGACAGCTTCAGCAAATTCCTCGCCGTAGTCCCTGGCCAGATCTGCAGTTGTGATATCGGCGTATGCGAGCGGCAAGAGCGAGGGGTCGCCTGGTACGGTCTGACCCGCATTGAGCCTGCGCAAGGCCAAAGTCGATGCCGCCTGGGGGGGCTCACCCAGGCGATCGCGGCTGAAGAAGACATGCTGCACTGCCACCCGGCTGGCGATGGCATAGCCCTCACGGTGCTGTTCGAAATAAGCCTGTAGGGTCCTGTCGTCCGGCTCGGGGATCGCGGCAACATCTTCGCTGGTGAAAGCCATCTTTTGCGCCAACCGTCGGCGTACAATCATGTCCTCCTTGTCCAGGCCTAGGCGAATTGCTTCGCGCGCCAGCAATTCCTCATCGACCCGCTCGTTGATAAGCGCTGCGAGTTCTGCGCGGGTCGGAGCGCGGTGGTTCTGGAGCTCCCAATACTTTGCGAGTTGTTCGATGTCCTGGGCGTCGATCGTGACCACAGGCTGGCGAGCCTGGCTGGCAAGCGTTATCGCCCCAAACAGCAAGGCTCCAAACAACAAGAAATGAACCAACGGCTCACGCAGGAGGGGCGAGCGGCGCAGATTGGAAAACCTGCTCACCTGCTTGGTTCGTACCAGATGGGGGAAGACCAGGCGCGTTCCATGACGGTGGGCAGGAGCTTGGGATTTGGTGGTGTGCCATTGCGAATGGCGTCCCAAGTCGACCAGCGGCAGGACGGGTTTTCGAGGATACGGACGTAATAGAAGGCGAGCTGGCGAGGGTTGAACTCTGGATCGCGCCACAGGGTCCGAAGCTCGACATCCCCCTTCGTCCGGTCGGGCTCGCAGGTCTTGAGATCTACTGTGGCGCCATTATCCGGGCAGCGTCCGTTCGCGCCAACCTTGAGCCCGTCCGAACAGGACACATCAAACACCTTTTCCTTCGCCTGGCCGTCTTCGATCCAGCCTTTCACGATTTGGGCCCGTTGAAGATAGCCGGCCCGCGGATCGCGTTGGGCCCATACGAGAAACTGAGGTGCTCGGCCTTTTGAAGCCAACAAATCGCCCCCCATGGGGATACCATGGGCATAGGCTTGTCGCACCGTATCGGGGCGGTTCAGCAAGTCCTGCGGAAAAGTGTATCCAGCAAAGAAGCGAACCTTGATGCGCGGACCCGAGGTTGCAAAGGTCTCTTTCCGGCGCAGCGCGGCGAAAATTGACTCGCGGGAATTTTCTTCGGCCCACACCCCGGCCAGGCCCGACGCCCCCCAAGCCTGATAGGGTCTCTCGGCATTTCTATTGTCCGGGGTATCGGCAGGCCAGACCTTGGCACCACCGGGAGGAACCGAGCCGCGCCTGATCGGTTCGCCGTCCGGAAGCCCGGACTTGGAGAAGTAATTCGGCTCCTCGACACTTCCGGGGGCACCGTTATGCGTGTCTGACGAGCCGATGATACCCAGTTTGAACGGGTTCACGCCCAGCTTCTCACGATAGATGATTCCATCGCGCAGGGCCTGACGCACATAGCCGCCGGCAAATCTGGTGATCGGCACACTGGTGCCGATGTATCGTTCCATGATTTCGAAGTTGGCCCATTCATCGTTGGGAGAAAGTGATGGATGGGTCTCGGATGTTCCCTTTATCTGGGTGATCTCAACAAGTGGCTCGTTCCGTGCACGCAGTTCGGCATAGGCGCGATCGACCGGCGCACCGTTTCTCCTGACCGAGTCGAACATGAGGCCATCCGAGCCATTCGAATTGTGCGGGATCGCCAGCGCATCCATCCCCTTGGCGCGCCACTCATCCATGGCATGCCAAAGACTTTCTGGGTCACCCGATTGAAGGGTGCTGAACGGCAGCGCCGGAACCCTCGCGCCACCGAAGATCACATTGCGATGGAGGTTCTGCCCGGCCGGGCCCGACCCGGTATATTCATAGCCGAGCAGGGTCGTGAAACGGCCAGGACTGTTGTGCAGCGCTGCCGCATCCTGAACTTCGCGCCATGCCCGTGAAGTGATGGCCGGGTCGGCCAGTTCTGGGGGTATCGTGTTTGAACGACGAGCCGCAATGAATCGGTTGTAGGCTTTCAGGATCTCGCCGAAGTCACGCGAATACATGCCCTGCATCAACGGGAGCTTTGACAAAGGGCTATTTGGGTCGTTGCCTTCCTTCCAGGCACCCAGATATTCGGCGTGGTCAGTCACCGCGGTGAAATCGAGCGGACCTCCCTGAAGTCGGATATCGAACCCACTGGCATGTCCAATGGCCTCGCCCTTGGCGAAGCGGTAAGCGTCGTTAGGTGTCGCGCGAACATTGAATATGTACGCATCGAACGACAGGTAAGTGTGTACGTGGAGATCGCCGAAATAGGCGTTCCGGTCCACATTATATCCCGGTAGATGCGCGCCGCTGCTGGCGCCTGTTGCATTGCTCGATGGCGCGGCACGCGCGGCCGCGATCAGTCCACCAGATTGCTGGCCATTGGATGCACTGATCAGGAAAGCGGCAGTCAAGGCGGCCGCTCCCCCCAGGCAGGCAATCGTGCTTCTGCGCTTAGCTTTCAACGTTGGCATGGGTGTTTCTCCGCGAGTCCTTGGGTTTGCGGTCCGGCAGCCCCGTGTTCGTGTCGATCGTCATGACGGCGAATACCAGATGGGCGAGGTGTAGGCCCGCTCCTGCCCCTTGAGGCGCACCGATGGCGGAAGGGTCAGCCGATACTTCACGGCGTCGTAAGCCACCCAAGTTGGCGTCGGGATCTCCAGGACACGCACGTAATAGAAGGCGCGCAACGATCGATCGAACTCTGGATCAGTCCAGACGGCGGCCAGCGTCGGAGCGCCGATCGTGTTGCGGTAACTCGCCCGAGCAAGATCGACTGTATCACCCACTGCCGGCACCTTGCCCCTCACCGGCCGGCGCTTTGCCATGTCCGACCAGACGACATCGAAGACCTTTTCCTGAGTCCGCCCGGCCTTGTCGGTCCAACCCTTGACCACCTGCACCCGGTCCAGGTTTGCCCCCGTTGAATCCTTTAGAGCGGAGATGATGAAACGGGCTCGGGCATTGGGCATTGCGTCTGAAAGAGTGCCGCCCATCGGGACACCGCGCCTGTAGCCAGCATGGACCCAGTCACCTTTGAGGTCGCTTTCAGTGAAATCCCAACCGCCAAAGACCCTTACTGTCATGCGCGGCCCTGTGGTTGCGTAGACTTCCTTCTTCATGATGGCATCGAAGATGGCGGCGCGAGTGTTGCCGCGAGCCCAGACCGCCGCATAGCCCGAAGCAAGCGACTGCCAGTTCATCCTGACCTTGTCCAAGCCTGGCACGAACGCATCCGTAGCCCGATGGGCGCTTGGTTCCACCACTGGGCTCTTGCCAAAAAAGTTGTTTTCGTCGGCGGTTGCGAGCGAGGTGTGCGAATCTGTCGAGCCAATCACGCCGAACTTGTAGGGATTAGCCCCGACACGCTGCTCGATCGCTAGACCGCGCTTAAGCGCCTCGCGCACATAGCTGCCGGCATAGTCGCCCGGCTTGGTCGGCTGCGAATTGAGCACATTGTTCAAGTCCCAGCCTTGCGTGCCATAACCGGCGAATTCATCGTTTGGTGAAAGGAACGGGTGAGCTTCGCTATCGCCCTTGATCTGCGTAATCTCGACGATTGGCTCTCGTGTTGCCCGGCGACGCGCATAGGCCGCGCTCATCGGCCCGCCGCCGGGTTCTATCATCTCCCACATCAACCCGTTGGATAGATTGCCGTTGTGCGGGATGGCCAACACCCGGCCGCCCGTCGCCTTCTCGTAAGCATCCATGTAATCCCATAGCGCTTCCGGCGAGGTGTAATTCGCCTCTTCCAGGGGCACTACAGTCTTCACCCGGTCGGAACCATCGCGGAAGATCACGTTGCGGTGCAGATTGTTCCCACCGTTCATAAGCGTATATTCAAAGCCGAGAAACGCAGTGAACTTGCCCGGCTCATTGTACCGCTCGACTGTGGAAATGTGGTCATCCCATACCGAACGCAGCCGTTCCGACGACTTCTCCGGGTCCGGATCACTCATCTGCGCGGGCAATTTGTTGGCCAGCCTAGCCCGGATAATCTCGCCCATTGCCTTGAGCGAACCTTGCGGACCCTCGTGCATGAGATCGTGCCAGCGCCGCATGGTTGGATCGCGGATCAAAAAGCGCGGCGCATCGTAAAGCTCATTGAGCCCGCCGAGACCAGCCGAGTGGTCGCTGATCACCAGGAAATCGAGAGGGCGGGCAAGCTGTGCCTCGATACCCGTGGTCGACTTGACCTTTTCCCCCCGTGCGAAACGAAGTGCATCCTCGGGCATGAGGCGATTGCCATAACCGAAGGCGTCAGCCGAGTTGGCCGTGTGGAGATGAGTGTCGCCCCAGAAGACGCGCTCGGGCAAATCGGTGAGCTGAACGTCCTGTTCGTTGGGCTTTGGCTTCATCCAGTTCCGAGCTTGATCGCAACCACCAAGCACCGATGCCATGATGCCCGCAGCCAGCAAACCAGCGCGCAGCGAGGATATTCGTGATCGAGACATTTTCATGAAGCCCGCCGATCACCATTCACCCGAACTGCCAGGCGCTTCTGGACACAAAGTGTCGTTTGAAAAGTCTGCCGGTGGCTTGAATGGCAAAGTGAGCCACCGGCAGCAGGAGTGAGCTCAGATCACATCACCAACGGAACTTGAGTTCGATTCCGTAGGTCCTGGGCAGACTTAGCCGTTGTTGCGACAGAATGGTGACCGGTGCTCCGGTGACCGTATTGGTTCCCGCTTGCGAGAACTGTGCCAGTCGGTGGGTTTCGTTGGTCAGGTTACGGGCCACGAAGGCCACTTCCAGGCCTTCGAACTGAATGCCGGCCCGCAGATCGAGGTCTTCGAAATTATCCATCGCAAATGCCGGCAGCGCCGAAGAGACCGTTACATCCTGACGGCCGCCCCATTGCCCGTGGTAATGAAGGTTGATGAAGCCATCGAGCCCCTGGACGATCTCGCGCTTGTAATTGGCGGTTGCGTCAACCAGCCAGCTTGGGTTTTGCGCGATCTCGGTATCGACGATCGGCAAGCCGTTCAGTCTCTCCCCGTTCGGACCGGTCGTCGGCACGAAGCTGAAACGGGCACGCTGGTGGGAAACCGATGTGTTGAAGCTGAACTTGCCTCCTGCCAGGTCGTAGGCGCCCGACACTTGGCCTTCCAGGCCCCAGCCCTTAACAGTGCCGGCGTTGACGACATAGTTCACGACTGTGTTGAGGCAGGCATTGTTCAACGCGCACCCGTCGTTCACACTGGTAAGCGCGTCGGTTGTCCTGTTCCAGTAGGCCGCGAGCGAAAAGTAGGTTCGCCTGCCAAGGTTGCCCTTGAAGCCCACTTCGTAGCCCATGTTGTGCTCGGGGCCATAATCGGGCGTTGCAGGCGCATAAGTAAGTGCAGGCCCGATTCCCGTCGGGTAAGGCGGAAGGATCAACGGCGGCGAACTGGCCCCCGTATTGAACCCGCCGACCCGGTAACCCCTGCCAACCTTTGCATAAAGAAGATCCTCGGTTCCGGGGATCTTGTAGCTCAGAGTTGCCGAGTAGCTCCAGTCATCGGCATCGTAATCGTAAGATTTGTCGGGAATGGTGCCGCCACTGAGGAACGGATAGAGCGCGCCGGTGTAAAGCTGCCGGGTCTGGCTGGTTGCGGACTTGGTATCCTTCGAATAGCGAAGCTCTCCGCCCACATTGAGCCCTTCAACGAGCTCGTATTTGAGCGAGGCATAGGCCGCCCACGATTTGTAGCGATTGCGGTTGTCGTTGATCCGCCCATAGGGGCTGGCGACTGGAAAACAGGTCGGCACTCCAATAACCGGCGTGCAGGTGGGTATGGTTGGCGTACCACCGCATACTCCGCGACCAATTCGAAGGTTTGGGCCCTGGCGTCCGCCCGCTGTGGATAGGGAGGCGCAAGGATCTTGCGTAGCCGTCGAGTTCGCTTCCTGCGGTTGGCTCAGGTATTCGAAGCCGGCAAGCCAGGTCAGTTTGCCGTCCATGGCGGGCGCGCCAGCCAGGTGCATATCGACATAATAGCTCTTGGTTTCCAGGCGCGATGTGGTCTGCTGAAAGGGCCACAAACCGCGATTGCCAAGGGTCTGCTGGGCAATCAGTGTTGCAACATCCAGGCGGTCGACATCGACGTTCTGGGTAACGATCGTTTGCCGGTAGCTGGCGGTGGTTACCAGATTGGCCCAACCCAATTCATAGTCGGCCGATAGATGCAGGTTGTTGACGATCTGCCCCGCGCTGTCATCGCCATTGGCCGGAATGCGGCGCGGATCCTGAATGAACCCCTTCGGGAAATTTGAATTGCCGGGATAGCCCGTGATCGTGTCTGCCGGCTCAAAGGTGTAGGATGACCATTGCGCAGGAAGATCCATGTCCTGCCGCTGGGCCAGAAGGTTGACATCGAGATCCCCCGAACGGAAGCGGATTTGCCCCCGCACGATGTATCCTTCGGTCACGTCATAATAGGTGTCACGGGTGGGATTGTAAGCGAACCCGCCGTTCTGATCGATGCCCTGGGCGCTCACCCGAACGGCGATGCTATCGCTGACTTTGAAATTCGCGATAAGACTGCCGATCGTCTGGCTCGTTTCAAAAGTGCGTGCGCTCGCGACCTCGCCGCTGGTTTCAAACTTCGGTTTGGCCGAGATCAGGTTGATGACGCCAAATTCGGCGTTCCGCCCGTAAAGCGCGCTCTGCGGGCCTGTCAGGACTTCAACGCGCTCTACATCGAATGAGTCAATCGGGGCAAAGTTGCGGCCGCCCGAGCCGCTGTAGCCAATATAGACCCCGTTGGCGTAGAGACCCACCGAAGAATCGGCACCTGTTGCGCGCTGGGTGCCCGAGCCGCGTATTGAAACCTCGCTCAACACCTGATTGGCAAGGTTGTTGAAACGGACCCCAGGTGTGGAGCTGACCAGGTCGGCGGTATTGGTAACCGGACCTACCGCTGCCAGCTGCTCACCGGTGACGACGGTCACCGAGGCAGGCACGTCGCGCAACCTTTCTTCGCGCTTGTTGGCTGTAACGACAATTTCACCGGCCGCTACCTGCTGATCTTCCTCAGCCGCGATTGCTGGCGCACTGGAAAGACCGGCGATGATGATCGCCAAACCGGCACAGACCTTGGCGATGCCCCAAGGGGTAGGCGAAGAAAGCGCTGAAGTTGAAAGCGCCGCGATAGTGATGTCCCGGTTCATTGTTTCCTCCCGAATTTTGGCGCCAATCTATGGTTGCGGAGGGGCGAAGTATATTCTATCTGAGGAATGATATCATGCCCTATGAGAATGAAGATGGGCCAATTCCGAGGCTGAAAAGTGATGCCAGAGCGCCGCAAATCGATAGACGGCTATGCTGCGTTGCCGACCTGGAGCGATGACCTGATTGATCTGAGGCAGATCAACCAGGTCATCCAGATATGCGAAACGGGAAGCATTACCGACGCGGCTTCGCTTCTCGGAATGAACCAGCCGGCGCTGAGCAAGAGCATTGCCAAGCTTGAGGTTCAGCTGGGGGTGAAGCTGTTCAAACGCGCGGGTGTCGGCATTCAACCCACCGAGCTGGCCCGCCTGATTGTGGCTAGGGGCAAGGCTCTGCTCAACTCTGCATCGCTGCTGGATGCTGAAATCAAATCTCAAGCCGCTGGTGAAAGCGGCCTTTTGAGGATCGGTTTTACCCCCGCATCGCGCGTCTATCCCTTACGAGCCATACCGGCCGAGATAAGCGCGAAATTTCCAAATCTGCGCCTCAATATCCAGATGCAGAGCGGAAGACGGCTTCTTGACGGACTGATGGAGAACAGTCTCGATCTAGCCATTGTCTATCACCTCAGCGCATTGCCGTATGAAGACCTTATGAAGGTGAAGCTGATCGAATCCAGGGTGATCTGCGTGGTTCGACCGGGCCATCCGATTCTCGGGCTGGAGCGGGATCAGATAAGCAAGCGATTGCTTGATTTCCGCGTGGCATCGACTGGCCTCAACCCCAAATGGCTAAATCGCCTGTCGCAGCAGCATCGCGCAAATGCCACGGCAATCCATTGCGAAGATTTCATCACAGTCATCGACTGCGCCACTGCCAGCGACGTCATCGGGCTTGGCCCGGCATTTGCCTTCAAGTCACAGTTGGACGACAATAAGCTGATCGAAGTGCCGAATGACTTCACCGAGAAGTTTGCAGCCTGGCTGGTGGGCCGTCCGGAAGTCTGGCAAGCACCAGTGACCCGCGAAATCATCAATATCGCCAAGGCTGCGGCAGCGACTTTGGATTAGCCAGTGCGCGCCAGATTCCGGGGCAGTTCTCGGCTGTCTACCGACGTTCCAGACCCTTGGCTTCCATCCGCCACTTCATCTGATCAAAGCGATCCTGGCCGAAAAAGGGTTCGCCATCGAACACCATCAGCGGGACGCCCCAGTGACCAGCCTCGCGCTGCGCCAGCTGGCTTTCTTCCACGATTGCCGCATAGTGCGCCGTGTTACCGGCGATTGCAGCGTCGAGTTCGGCCAGGTCCAGGCCCGCCCGTGCGGCAGCCTCGGCCAGATGACCTCCTTCGTTCCAACCGTCCACTTCACCGCTCCAGATCAGGTGGCCGACTTCGTTGAGGAACGGCAAGCCGCGCCCGCGCTCTGCCGCTGCTACGCCGAGATAGGTCAGGCGATGGATGTAGGGCTGCGGCACACGATAGTTGCCATTTTCCCGGTAAACCGGATCAGGCTGGGGCCAGCGGAACGGCAGGCCGAGAAACCCCGCTTCCCGATGCACATCCATCATGAAGTATTGGAACCACTGCGGATCGCGGCCATCGAAGAATTCAGGCGTCCGTATGGCCAGCGGGAAAACCGGCCGAACATGGCAATCCACAGCGTACTGTTCGGTCAAGGCGAACAGCCGCGGCGTGACAA
>Ga0315905_10008148_pt1 | contig 10585 bp, 5 predicted proteins | sample LakEriMetagenome_5_FD_203522 | JGI IMG/M metagenome (GOLD analysis project Ga0315905, IMG submission 203522) | Freshwater fungal communities from buoy surface, Lake Erie, Ohio, United States - Buoy 4 MA121 | ecosystem: Environmental > Aquatic > Freshwater > Lake | place: USA: Lake Erie, Ohio... | reverse complement strand
CTTGGTTTGGGACTCGTCTGGGGCCCGGCGAGCTGTTCCGCGCAGGACCTGTTTCCCCTGGAATTGACGAAGTTCCGGCCCCATCCCCGCAATCCGGTCTTCACTGCCGCCGGTGAGGGGACCTGGGAGGTCAAGATTCGCGAGCGGGGCTTCATTCTCCGGGAAGGGGACCTGTGGCGGTTGTGGTACACAGGCTACGACGGAACCCGCGGGCATCCCGTGCATCTCGGTTATGCAACGTCCCGGGACGGGATCGAATGGGTTCGCCATCCGGGCAACCCCCTGCTGGCGGAGCAGTGGATCGAAGACGTCTGCGTGGTGCACGAGGGAGATCAGTGGTACCTCTTCGCCGAGGGGCAGAACGATGTCCCGCATTGGTTCACGTCTCCCGATGGGGTGACCTGGACGCGGCAGGGGGGGTTGGATGTGCGCCTGGCCGATGGCACTCCGGTCCCTCCGGGGCCGTTGGGGACCCCGACCGTCATTCGGACGGCCGCTGGGTGGAACCTGCTGTACGAGCGGCAGGATGCCGGGATCTGGCTGGCCCGTTCTCCGGATCTGCGGGTCTGGACCAACGTGCGGGACGAGCCCGTCCTGGCGCGGGGGCCCGAGCCCTATGACACCCAGATGCTGGGGCTCAACCAGGTGATCGAGCACGCCGGGCGGTTTTATGCGATTTATCACGGCACCCGCACTCCCGAACGTCCCCGGTTGTGGACGACCAATCTGGCCGTGTCACGAGACCTGGTGACCTGGAAAAAGTATCCGGGGAATCCGCTGTTTTCCGAGGCCGAAAACAAGTCCAGCGGCATCTGGGTTCATGATGGCCGGCAATTTCGGCTGTACACCACGCACGAGAAGATCGACCTGCATCTTCCGATGGCAGGAATTCCCGAGTCTCCCGCCCCGAAGTGAATCGGGGGGGGGGAGGGGGCACGACCTGCGGGCAGGCCCTGTCGTCAGCCTTGGGGAGAACCTGTTACAATTCGGTCAAGCAACGGATTGCCCTGAATGCCACGTGTTGGCGGGTGGGCAGCTCCTTCACGTTTCCCGGGTCGTCTGGACTCCTCGCGAGCAAGCATTTCGAAGATCATGGTGCGACAGCCGGTCATTGGAGGATCTGCGGGCGAACCCCCCAAGCCCCCCCACGCCCCCGCCTTCACTCTGGGGGGGGGAGACAATGAGCAGGAACGGCTGGATGAAGAGCTGCGTCCCCAGCGTCTGGACGACGTCGTGGGGCAGCGGGCGGTGGTGGAGCGGCTGAAGATCATGCTGAACGCCGCCCGCAAGCGCAAGGAACCGCTGGGGCACCTGCTGCTGGACGGTCCCCCGGGTCTCGGGAAGACCACGTTCGCGACTGTCTTGCCCAGAGAATTGGGAACCGAGTGTCAGATCACCTCCGGCCCGGTGTTGTCGGCTCCCAAGGATCTGCTCCCGTATCTCACCAATGCCAGCTATGGCTCGATTCTGTTCATCGATGAGATCCATCGCCTGCCGCACACGGTCGAGGAGTTTATTTATCCGGTGATGGAGGATTTCCGGGTCGACATCTCCCTGGGAGAGGGGTTGAACGCCCGCACCATCAACATGCGGCTCAAGCAATTCACGGTGATTGGGGCCACGACCCGTTCGGGCATGTTGACCGCCCCGCTACGCGACCGGTTCGTCAATCGGGAGCATCTCGATTTTTATACAATCGAGGAATTGGCCGACATCGTGCGGCGCAATGCCCGCAAGCTGCACACCAAGATCAGTGAAGACGCCTCATTCGAGATTTCACGGCGCAGCCGGGGAACGCCGCGCATCGCCAACAACCTGCTGCGGTGGACCCGCGACTTCGTGGACAGCGAAGCCGAGGGAGAAATCACCACGGCACTGGCTCAGGAAGCCCTGGCCCGTCGGGAGATCGATGATCTTGGGCTGGACCGTCAGGATCGTCGATACCTGGAGACGTTGATTCGTGTCTTCGGTGGAGGACCGGCGGGGGTGCAGGCGATCGCCCACAGCATGAATCTCGCCGCCGACACCCTGGAGGACGAGGTCGAGCCATTCCTGCTGCGGTGCGGTCTGCTGCAGCGCAGCCCGAGAGGACGGATCGCGACGGCCGAGGCGTATCAGCAACTCCGCCTCCCGGTGCCCGATCCGGAATCGGTCGAACGCCAGAAAAGGCTGTTCTGACAGCATGGTTCTGTCGTAACTTGCTCACCCAGAGTCCGAAGACAGAGTTTGGCATGGCGATGAGACCAACATGCCGGATGACGTTGCTGGAGCCATCGGGATTGCAACGCGGTGTCAATGCGGAATTGCCAAAGGCTTCATTGCCTTCAGCCCCGATCCATCAGACTCTGCAAAGCCAGGAAACCGATTCTTGCTGTGCACCAGTCAGCACGGAACATTCAGGAACTGCAATGGGCAATCAAGAGATCCCCAAGGACTTTTCAGGAGGAAGAAAAGACCGAGCTTTCGCAGCAAAAGTCCGGCGCAGGTGAGCAGGATCTTTCGAAGCCCTGCGCAATCCAAGGCCGCCCAGGCAATCGAATTACGGGTTGGGAGGACCTGGGTCGGGAGCGACTCGCGCATTCTCCTTATCATCGACCGGATTGACAGGCAATCCATCTTTGGGTCGTGGAGTGACTGTCGTGGGGAGTTGGGCGGTATTGCTTGGCGAACAACTGGAGATCGTCATTGCCAGAAGCAATGCTCCAGGGACGAGGACACGATGGTGAATTCGCACGAGAAAATGACTCCGGAAAAAGATTCGGTCAACAGGGGCAGAATGCACCGTGTGCTTCGCAACAGGGGTTTTCGAACTGCACAGGACCTGCAGTTTTGGTGACCGTGACCGACACAAGCGGCAAGCCACGGTTCAGAATCCAGAAAGAGACCCGTGGGATCACCACGGGTCTCTCCAAATGGGAGTCAGGGGGAGCCAGGGTCCGGAGCAACTGCAGCCGAACCGTCCGTCGCCCCGTTAGCCGTATCTCCTCCCGGAGGAGCCGGTTGGCCGGTGGGCAGACCACCCGAGGGCCGCGGAACAACCTTGGTGGGCATTTCCGCCGTGTTGCTCTTGGAGCAACCAGACACCATCAGACAACCCACCAAGCCCAGCCAAGCAGTCCAGCCGCATTGCAAGCGCATCATTCACACCTCGGGGAAGAGCAGGGTCCCACAGCAAACTTCAGGCAAGCCGCCTGCATCGGTTCGCGACGGGCCGACCGCAGTTGATCAGAAGAGAAACAATCACACTCGTCAGTCGCGTGGGGGCCTCAATAAACATCGCCAGCGAATCGAAAACCCGAAACGCTGGCGATGAGATCCAGCAACCACTTCACTACTGCTCGAAGGAGACAGGTTCCTGATCGTTAACGCCACTGTGGCGGCGGTAGTTCAGGGCATTGATGTTGTTGCCGACGAACCGCACGCTTCCGTCAGCGATGGCGAAGTGGAGCCCGCCGGTGTGGTAAGAGCCGAACTGGTACCAGTTGTTGGAGCCGTCGCACTTGCCGGGGCCCCAGGCGGTGGGCATCGCCCCGAGGGTGAGCCAGAAGTAGTTGTAGCGATCGCCGCCAGAGGTTTCGCCGAAGGCAAACGTGTTGCTCGAACCGTCCTGAATGTCTCCAAACGTGGTCTTCGACAAGCCGCCGAAGATCCCATTCCACTTGCGCCAGTTATTCTTCAGGATCCCCACCCCGCCCGCGACGCCCAGGTAGTTGGTCCGGCCGATGCCGTAGTCTTTGAGGGTTGTGTACCCACCAAGAGTGCCTGCTCCGCCGGAGGGATTGCAGCGGGCTCCTTCGGTGGAAGAATCATTGCAGAACCCATGGAGCACGAAGAATTCCGAAAACCCTTCCGTGCCGAGCTGAGTATCGGAAGGGCAGAGGAAGCCCGGGATCTTTGCTTGCGACATGTCCCAGGTGCTGTCGTAATTCCACCAGATGGGCCGGGTGCTGGTGCAGGGACCGGGTGAGGGGACATCTGGGTCCAGACCCTTCCAGGCGTCGATTCGCTGGTAAAGTGGGCTGTTGTCCATAAACGGCAGAATGAACGTCATCAGGCCAACGCCCGAGTAGCCGCCATACATGTTGTGCGAGCAATTGGCGTCCATCGCCACCGCGCCGGGGGGAAATTGCCGGTAGGTGTCGTGGAAGTTGTGGGTGGCAAGAACAATCTGCTTGAGGTTGTTTTTGCACTGGGTGCGACGGGCGGCTTCACGTGCCTGCTGAACGGCAGGCAAGAGCAATGCCACCAGAATGCCAATGATCGCAATCACCACCAGCAATTCGATCAACGTGAAGCCTGCGCGAGACCCGGAGCTTCGCACGGCTCCATGATTCCGCGGTTGTTGTCGGACAATCCGCATGTGGAAACTCCTGAAACAAAGACGAACAAAACGCAACAGAGAAAACCGAGAGTGAAACATCTCGGAAACAAAGAGCAGCCCATCAAAACCCTGACGCCCCCACCGCCCATAAGCAAAATTTGTACGCATAAGTCGTGAAAACTTCCAGAAAAATTTGATTTTCACGACGATTTTTGGGAGCTTGGCAGGCCTCCTGTCAGCCTCGCTGCAAATTTTGTGCGGAAGTTCCGTTTGGCTGGTCCCTCCGGACTGACTGGATTCGGCCAAAACAGGGAAATTCAGCCTGGTTTGTGCCGCCCTTTTTGGGAGGGTCGGAGGAACTGTGATGCTTGTTTTGTGAGCTGTGGTGCCATGGTTGAAGGCGTTTCAACCCCCAGCCAGGACCGTGGAATTGCATTGGTGAGACTTGTCGATAAATTGATTTGACTTCTGTTGTGAATTTGATATCAGTTGTGTGTCGATGTGTGGCAAAAATGTGTCGCGGGTCAGCAGTCTGGGAGTCGATGGTGGGGAATGAACTCAATCGATCGATGGGATCGAATTTGCTGATTCTCGCGGATCCGGTTTGGGTTGCGGCTGCGGATTCCGACCGGCACTCCCCGGGGACGCACGCGTTTTGGCACGAATGGGTCGTGCGGTGCACAGGGAATGAGCTGCCCGATCCGGCCGAACTGCTGCGGCAGGGACTGCTCGATCTGGCTGCGGAGGCTGCCGCCAACTGGACAGGGATTTGGCGGTGGCAGACCGGCTGGACAGCGCTGGCGGAATGGGGCCGACGTCCGCCGGAGGCTGGTCTGGAGGGGCTGTGGGAATCGCTGAGAAACCACCCCGGCGTGGCCCGCTGCGGGCTGCAATGGAAAGGGGCCGCGCAGACACTCTGGCTCGTGGGGCAGGCCGAATCCGGGGACGATTCCGTCTCGGACTGGCTGCTGCTGGTCTTGGTCCCCGGAACCGCCACCGAAATTCCCGTTGATGATCTCTCGATGCGGCTGGCGGCGTGGCGAACCGCCCTACGAATCCTGGATCGACGGCGGCATGATGCCGAGCATTTGCGACGGCTGCGGGAAATCCTCCGGGTGTCCACCGAACTGATCGCGTTACCCGATCTGGTCAGCGGCCTCCGCCATCTGGCGGAGGCCGCCACCTCCATCCTGGATTGCGAACGGGCCAGCCTGTTCATTTGGGATCGGGAGAACCGCGAGTTGATGGCCTGTCCAGCCTTGGGAGTGGATGGCGAGGTGCTCCGCATCCCGGACGATCGGGGGATCGCCGGAGAATGCGTGCGGACCCGCCGCGTCGTGCAGGTGGATGACGTGGCTCTCGATCCCCGGTTTGATTCCCGGGTTGATGAGGCGACCGGTTACCACACCCGGAATCTGCTCTGCGTGCCGCTGGTGTCGCGCACCGGGGAGTTGGTGGGGGCCTTTGAGGTCCTCAATCGCCGCGCGGGCCGGTTCGACGAACTGGACGTGGCGGCGTTGCAGGAACTGGGCCGGCATGCCTTGGTAAGTCTCGACAGCGTGCGCGAGCGGGAGCGGCTGCTGCGGCGTCAACGCCTGCAGTCCGACGATGTGGGGGGGGCCATTCAATTGATCGGAGCCAGCCCCGCGATCGTGGCGCTGCGGCAGACCGTCGAACGTCTGGCCCAGACCGATCTACCCGTGCTGGTCCAGGGAGAGTCGGGGACCGGCAAGGAGGTGGTGGCCCAGGCGTTGCATGCCCGCGGCCCACGCAGCTCTCAGCCGTTCATCGCGGTCAATTGCGGGGCCTTGCCCGAGTCCCTGTTGGAAAGTGAACTGTTCGGCCACGAAAAGGGCGCCTTCACAGATGCGCGTGAGGCGCGGCCCGGTAAATTCGAGCTGGCGGACGGCGGGACCCTGTTTCTGGACGAACTGGCGGAGCTGAGTCTCGCCGGTCAGGTCAAACTGCTCCGGGCTCTGGAGCAACGGGAAATCTGTCGGATCGGCGGCAACCGTGTGATTCGCGTGGACGTCCGGATCGTCGCGGCGACCAACCGCCAGCTCGCGCGGGCCGTCAAGGAGCAACGCTTCCGGGAGGATCTGTATTACCGTCTCGCGGTGGTCACCGTGGATCTTCCCCCCTTGCGGGACCGGCCGGCCGATGTGCTGCCGCTCGCCGAGCACTTCCTGGAACGCTTCGCGCGGCAGGCCGGTCGGCGGGATCTGCATTTGTCCGCGGCAGCCCAGGAGCGTCTGCAGGCCCACGCCTGGCCGGGCAACGTGCGGGAACTTCGCAATCTGATGGAGCGGATTGCGTTTCTCGCGCCGGCCCCCGAAGTGGGGCCTGAAGACCTCGCCTTCCTGGTGGGACCCGCGCGGGATTCCTCGGTCGATGCCGCCGACCTCGGATTGAGCGAAGCAACGGATCAGTTTCAGATCGGGTTCATCCGCCGGATGATTCAGCGGGTCAATGGAAACATGACGGAGGCGGCCAACCGTCTGGGGCTGCATCGTTCCAATCTGTATCGCAAGATGCGCAGTCTGGGGATGGAGGAAAACCGTTTGGAGACAGGACTGTGATCGGTTGGATCGGCCCAATTGCCCTCGCGCGCGCCGGGGCGGCGCAGTCCCCAGCCGGGCCTGATGCGAGTGAGACGATCCGATGAACTCCAGCCGTATTGTCAGGAGACTGGCCTGCATCGCCTGGGTTTCGCCCAACACCTGTCTGGCACTGTCCCTGGTGCCGCTGGTGTTGGTCACCGGTGGCGGCCTGCAGGTTGTCCAGGGAACCGTGGAAATCTATGGTGGCGCTGTGGAGTGGTTGTTGACCCGCCTGGTCCCACTGCCGGGCGGGGCCTCGGCAATGACCCTGGGGCATGCCATCCTGGGCCGGAATCGTGAGGTGCTGGAATGCTGCCGGAACCACGAACAGGTGCATGTCCAGCAGTATGAGCGGTGGGGACCGTTGTTCCTCCCGGCCTATTTCGGCGCCAGCCTCTGGCTCTGGGTTCGTGGTGGGCGCCCTTACCGTGACAACCCCTTCGAGAGAGAGGCCTACAGCCGTTCGGATCCGTGGGGCGTGGCGTGATCTGGCGACCGCGGGCCGCTGACGCACCCGATTCCACACCGAGGGGACTTGCCTCTCAGTCACGTCGCTCGATCGACGGGGACAGGGCCCCGGATCGAGGGTTCTCTCACACCGCCGGCGCTGTGGGGGCCAGTCGCGCCCCACGCCGCGCCGCGGCTTGAATCCGGTTGACGAGGACTTGTCCCGCTCGGCCGGTTATTTGCCGGTCACAAACCGGGCGATCGCTGGTGAGTTGGGCAGGTCGACCAGCTCGAGTCGCAGCGGCTGATTGCGGAGAGCCAATTCGACCCGCACCAGGATGGTATGTCGGCCGCGGTCCAGGTCGGCGGACATGTCCCGCTCCGGAGTGAGGGGTCGCCCATCGATCCAGACGGATACCCCGTTGGTGTCGTTGATTCGGAAACCGAGGGTTCCAGGTGTTGTGACCTCAACTTCTGTTCGCAGCAGGTGCGTTCGCACCCCGCCGATCGGATAAACGACGACGGGCAGGTCGGTGAAGGGAAGACTGCCCGAGACCTCGGAATAAACTGGCGTCCAGGCGAGATCCTCCCGGGTGGGAACAGTCGCCGGTTCGGAAATCAGGATGTCGGCGAGTCGGGGTGTGGCGGGATCGAGTGCCTGCCAGCGCCGGGCGACCCGGGCCTGGCTGGGAGCATAGGGGCCGACTTTGCCGAGCTCCGAGAGAAATCGCACCAGGTCGATCAATTCCCGTTCCGTCAATGTGTCGGTCAGGCCGGCCGGCATGATCGACCCGCCGTTGACCCGTTCTTCAATGTCGGCAATCGGAATGCTCAACTCAACATCCTCGGCGTTGCGCAGCACCAATTCGGTGGAATTTTCCCGAATCTTGACTCCATTGAGGACCTTGCCCGATTTCGTCTCAATCACCAGGGAATGATAGTTTTCCTTGACTGCCTTGTTCGGCACCAGGAGGGACTCGACCAGGTAATCGACCTGGGCACTGGCTCCCAGGCTGGTCATGTCGGGGCCCACCTGTCCCCCGGCTCCCGAGATCGCGTGGCAGCGCAGACACAGGGTTTCCGCCCGCCGAAACACCGCTTCCCCCCGTTGGGGATTTCCCGTCTCCACCACCAGTCTGACCAGTCGATCGAGCGCATCCCGGGGAATCTCGGTCAAGGGGGCATTGAGCCCGCCGGCGGCGCTGATGGCGGCAATTGGACCACTCAGTTCGCGTCCCGAGATCCGGGCCGAACGGATCCCCAGCTTGGCGACATCCGCCGGGAGTTTGACGTTCGCCAGCACGGCCGGCAGCGACTCGGGTGCCGATTTGTTCTGCCAGAGCGCCGTCCAGAGTGCCTGGGGATCGTCGGCTGGTTGGGCGGCAGCCAGAACTTCGACTGCGAGTCTGGTTCCGGCGACCGGATCCAGAGTGAGCATTCCCTGAGCCGCGGCGCGGCGCGTCGCAAACGATTTCTCCGATCCCGCCAACAAAGTCAGCAGGTTGCGGGTTTCATCACCGCCCAGGGCCGCCAGCGCACCGATCGCTTCGGGCGCCACGCGGCTGTTCGACCCGGCCAGTTCCGCGAGGTTCGGCCGCAGCGCGGCAACACGCCACAGTCCCGCGAGGCGGCAGGTCCAGGCGTCAAGTTCCGAGTCGTGGCCCAGCAGCTTTCCGAGACTCGCCAGATCGCCCGAAGGGACAATTCGCCGGCGACTGGTGGTGTCGGCCAGGACCGACAGCACCGTCTGGATCTCGGGCCACCGGTCGGGTTGCGCGACCAGGGGCAGCACCCGGTCGAGCACCAGCCGCAGTTCCTCGGGACCACCGACCGCCGCGATGAGTCGCAGAATCTGCTGCCGTTCCGCCGGGGAGAGAGATTCCTGGGAGAGCAGTTTCAACAGAGGCGCGGTGACACCCTGGGCTCCCGCCGCCCCCAGGGCGAAGGTCAGGCTGCGCACATCGCCCCGGAACACCGGTTCGCCCGCCTCCAGCGGAGGCAGCCAGTGAGCCTCCAGGTCGCGCATGGCCTGCCACAGGGCAAAATCCAGATTCCCATCCAGCGGCCGCTCAACAGTCCGAATCGCGATTTCGGCCGCCGCCCGCGATGGAAACAGAGCGAGTGCCCGGACCGCTTCGAGGCGGACGCGTGGGCTTTCATCCTGAATTGCACGATCCAACAAATCCAGGGGATTGTCGAGCTTGTTCTTCCAGGCGGCAACCACCCGGACCCCGGCGGCCCGCACCCTGGGGTCGACCGACTTCAGCGCCGACCCGAGCAGTTGCGGTTCGACGACATCGAGTGCCTGGTAGGTCCAGAGCGCCTCGAGTCGGGACTGGTCACCCGCCGGGGAGCCTGGTTCGAGACTTTCGGTCCAGGTGCGAAGCAACGGCAGTACTTCGGTCTCGCCGCGTTCCTTAAGAACCCGCCGGGCATGGACCCGTTCGAACAGTGCCGGAGATTTTTGCACTTCCAGCAGGTCGGCGGTGCCCAGTTTCGCCAGGTCGCGCCGCGGCATCAAGGGGCGTCCCTTGGCGGTCACCCGCCAGATCCGTCCATGGGTATGGTCGCGTCGGGGGTCGCGGAAATCGACTTCGCCATGCTGGATGATGGGGTTGTACCAGTCGGCGATGTACAGGGCCCCATCGGGACCCATCTTCACATCGATGGGCCGGAAGGCCACATGGTTGGTCTTGATGATCTCGCCCTGTTCGCGGGAGGAAAACCCGGAACCATCCTCGGAGAGGACGAACCGGCAGACACGGTGTCCGCGGAAATCATTGGTGACCAGGCTGCCTTGCCATTCCTCCGGGAAGTGTGTGCCGCTGATGACCTCCAGTCCGCAATGTTTGGGACTTCCCGGATTGAGCCCTTTGACAATCCGCGTGGCGCCCGGTGCCGTCAAAAAGACCGAGCCCGGGAAGACGAAGTTGATTCCCTCGCCCCCCGCACCATCGGTGGCGAAGGACTGTCCGAAGGCGTCCTGCTGGTGTCCCCAGGGATTGACCAATCCACGGGAAAACACTTCCAGTTCCAGCGAGTCGGGACGGAATTGCCAGATGCCTCCTCCACCCAGACGGCGGACCCCCCAGGGGGTCTCGACGTGGCTGTGGATGTAAATTGACTGATTGAAGTACAGCCCCCCATCCACCCCCCAGCGAAAGGTGTGAATGATGTGGTGGGTATCTTCGGTGCCGAAGCCCGAAAGCAGCACCTG
>Ga0315905_10008146_pt1 | contig 10586 bp, 2 predicted proteins | sample LakEriMetagenome_5_FD_203522 | JGI IMG/M metagenome (GOLD analysis project Ga0315905, IMG submission 203522) | Freshwater fungal communities from buoy surface, Lake Erie, Ohio, United States - Buoy 4 MA121 | ecosystem: Environmental > Aquatic > Freshwater > Lake | place: USA: Lake Erie, Ohio... | reverse complement strand
CCCGCCGCCGGCCCCCAACCCCCCCCCGCCCCCCTTACCCCCACCCCCACCCAATTTGCCCCCCCCCCCTCCCCCCCCCCGCCCCCCCCCCCCCCCCCCGCCCAAAAAACAGCGCGCGGAGCCGCTGCCGACGCGCCGACCGCGGCTCCGCTGCCGCAGCAGCAGCAGCAGCAGCAGCAGCAGCAGCAGGTGCCGACCCCGCCGCCTCGACGGGACGCCCCGGCCGCCTCTTCAATCCCCTGGTCCCCCCAAGACGACGACGTGCCGCCCGAGGAGCGCCGCCTGCGCCTGTTCGACCTCGACAAGCGGTACGGCCCCTGCATCGGCATGACGCGCAGCGAGCGGTGGCGGCGCGCGCGCGAGCTCGGGCTCGACCCGCCGGCCGAGGTCGCCGACTTGCTGCGAGCGAGCGGCGGCGGCGCGGCGCGCGAGGCGTGCCTCTGGGCCGGGCGCGTCTAGGTATCGAGAGAAAAGGGCACCACCATATGTGTATAACAGCAACCACAAATAAGCAGCAGCAGCAAGCACAGCCTCGCTACAACGCCCCGCCGCCCCCGCCCCGCTGCCGCCGCCGGTGATGCGCCTGCAGCTGCGCAAAGTCGACCGCCGCGTACGCGAGCGCCCCGAGCATCGCCGCGACCCACCCGCACAGCGCGGCGTTGCACCCGCGCCGGTCGTCCAGGCGCACCCTGCCCGGGCTCCCGCCGCCCGCGGCGCGCGCGGCCGCGGCCGCCTCGGGCGACGACAGCAGGGCCAGGCGGACGCGGTACGAGTGGAGGCCGTAGGCGGCGAGCGCGACCGACGCGGGCAGCAGCAGCAGGGCGGCCGTGCCCTCGGCCAGGCGGAGGTCGGCCGGGCGGGCGCCGCCTGAGGACGGGTCGGGCGGGCCCGGGAGAACGCCGCCGCCGCCGTCATCGTCGTCGGTGGGCAAGCGGAGCGCGCTACCGCTTCCGCCGCCGTGCCCCCCCGCTGTCGTCGTCGTCGTCGCGGCCGCGAGCGCCGCCGCCAAGACGGCCGAGAGCAGCGACGACGCGCCCGCGGGCGCGTCGGACGACGACGCCGGGTCGACGTACGCCAGGGCCGCCCAGCCGATCAGCAGCAGCCCGGCTCCCGAGGCGGTCACGGCCGCGCGCATCCAGTCGATCAGCACGTCCTTGCTGAGCAAAAAGCTGTGCGCGTCGGCCAGCAGCACCACAGCGGGGGGCAGCGCCGGCGACGACGACGACGCAAAGAGGAGGCGCGAGGCCGCCGCCCGAGGGCCCCTCTGTTGCTGCTGCTGCTGCTGCTGCTGCTGCTCTTGCCCCGGGCGGCCAGGGACCGCGGCCGCGGCGGCCGCAGCCGCCGCCGCGGCCACGCGCCCCGAGCCAAAGCGCGTCAGGCTGCTGCGGCCGCGGCGCAGGAGCTCGGCGGCCGACGAAAAGGGCGACTGCGGCTCGCCCGCCGCCGCCGCCGCCGCCCCGCCCTCCCCGCCGCCGCCGCCGCCGCCGCTGCGCGGCGTGCCGCCGCCGCTGCCGCCCGACCCCTGCCGCAGCAGCTGCTGCTGCTGCTGCCGCCGCTGCTGCTCCTGCTGCCGCGCCTGCTGCAGCACCGCCACCCGCAAGCGCGCCGCCGCCGCCGCGCGCCGCGCGCGCTGCTGCCGCTCGCGCGCCTCGCGCGCCGTCGCCTCGACCGCCGGGTCGTCGACCCAGTACGGCAGGGCGCGCGCGGTCGTCGGCATCAGCACGGCGCACCCGTGCACGAACTTGGACCAGTCGGGGACCTCGCGCAGGCGGGCGGCCGGGGGGGCGGCGGAGGGCGAGGTGGAGGAGGAGGGCGGCGAGGAGGGCGCCGATGGCGGCGGCGGCGGCGGCGGCGGCGGCTGCAGCAGCTCCTCGAGCCACGCGGGCGCGCGCGCGAGGGGGGTGCCGTCGGGCGCCGCGGGCAGGACCGTCGTGACCTTCAGCAGCGCGTACGGCATGGGCGCGGCCTCCCCTGGGCCCAGCAGCGCGTAGGCGCCCTGCATGCCGGTCGCGGCGGCCGCCGCCGCCGCGGCCTCGGCGCCGCCGTCCTGCAGCGCGAGGGCTGCGGCGGCTGCGGCGGCGGCAAACGCGGCGCCGTCGCCCGCCGGGGCCGCGGCCGCCGCCAGCATCTGGCCGCCTTTTCGCGCGCCAAAGATGGCGCCCCACGTCAGGGCGTCGGCCGCCGCGCGCAGCTCCGGGTCGTCGTACGGCTGCTGCTGCTGCTGCTGCTGCTGCTGCTGCTGCTGCTGCTGTCCGGCCTGCACGAGCCCAAGAGCACAGCCCGCCCACCGGCGCGCCGCCCACTCGACGACGGCGGCGTTGGCCCTCGCCTCGGCCGCGGCCGCCATGGCCGCGGCGGCCGCCACCTCGGCCTGCGCCGCCGACGCCGCCGCTTGCGCCGCGCTGCCAGGCCCGGGCTCGAGCGCGCCCGCCCCCGCCCCCTTGGCCGCCACCGCCTCGGCCTCGGCGTTGGCCCGCGCCGCGCGCTCCGCGGCCGCGTCGGCCGCCGCGCGCGCGTCGGCGGCGCGCCGCGCGGCCAGCAGGGCGGCCGACAGGGCGGCCGCGATCTCGGCGCGTACGGACGTCGGCGCCTCGTCCGCGCACGCGGCCTCGACGTCCAGCGTCACCCGCACGCCGCCCTGCGCGTCCGAAAACTCGACACGGTCGCACACGGTGTGCAGGGCGGGCCGGAGCTTGAGGGCGCGCGCGGCCGCCTGCACCTCCGCGAAGAGGTGGCAGGCGCCCGACGCCGCCTCGCCGCCGTCGGCGGCGGCGCGTGCACGGGGCGCTGCTGCTGCGGCGGCGGCGGCCGCGGCGGCCGAGGTGAGCGCCGAGGCGGAAGAGAAGCGGACGCTGCGCTTGGGGCCCGCGGCGGGGGCGGCGGCGTTGGCTTCGCCGTCGCCGTCGTCGCCGTCGTCGTCGTCGTCGTCATCGGCTTTCTCAGACGTCACCATGTCGTCATCGTCCTCAAAGTGCTCTTCGTCATCGTCGTCCGCGTCGCCACCGCCAGCGCCCTCCGCCGCCGCCCCGAGGCGCCGCGCTTTCGCCCGCCGCCGCCGCCGCCGCCGCCGACGCTCGTCGCCGTCGTCGGCCAAAGCAGCGGCCGCGGGCTCTTCCGAGGAGGGCTCGGCGAGGTACTCTGCCAGGGTGTAGTCGCCCGCCAGAAACGCGGCGAGCGCGCGCCCGGGCAGCGGCAGCGAGTCCTTGCTGTGGCTCTGGCCCTTCCAGTCCTCGCGGTAGACCTTGCGCTCGAGGCGCACGCGGCGCGGCGCGAGGCGCGTCAGCAGCGCCGCGCAGCGGCGGCGCAGCAGCGCCGACGCGGCGGCGGCGGCGGCCTCCTCGCCCGCGGCCGCCGCGTCGGCGGCCCGGAGCAGCGGGGTCCGCGGCTGGACCTCGGCCTGGGCGATCGATCGCAGCAGCCGGCCGAGCTCATCCAGGTCGCTGCTGCTCGCCGCCCTGCGCAGCACAGGTGGTGCGCCGTCCGCCGCCGCCGCCTCTGCGCCGTCGCTACCGGGCCGCGTCGTCGTTGCTTCTGCTTCTGCTGCTGCTGCTTCTGCGGGCGGCTCCGCCCACCGGACCTTGTACGTCGTGGCCGCGGGCCGGAGGTACAGGCGCGAGTGGTACAGTTCGAGCACGCGGTTGTCCAGGTAGACGGTGTGGATGCGCGTGGCGAGCGGGGGGGGAGGCTGGGGGGAGGAGGAGGGCGCGGGGGCGGCCGCAGCAGCAGAAGCAGCGCCGCCCGGGGCGCCCGTGGCAGCCGCCCCCCCTGTCCCGACGACCACCTGGAGGTGCCGCATCAGGCGCAGCATCACGGCGGGAACGTCATCCACGGCGAGCCAGTACTTGGCGATGGTGCGCACGACGGGGCCGCGGCTGCCGGCGCCCTCGCTCGCAGGCAGCAGCAGCGGCTGCCGCTCGGCGGCGGCGCCGCCGCCGCCAGGGGGAGGGGGGTAGAGGCTCCTCCGCACGTCCAGACGCACGGTCGCCTTGGCCGCGAGCTCGCGCTCGAGCGCGTGCACGCGGCCGTACGCCGCCGCCAGCCGCGTCCACAGCGCCGCGCGGTCCCCGCCACCGACCGCCGTGCGGCGGCGCAGGTGCCGCGCGTAGAGCGGCAGCACGACGGCCGCGGGCGCGGCGGCCGCGACGCGCTCGTCGTGGCTGCGCAGGACGCGCTCGACGGCCGCCGCGTTGGCCTGGGCGTACTGCTCGAGGGCGAGGAGGCGCGCCCCTGCCACGTCGACCCGGGTGCGGAGCAGCGCGGCCGTGGCGGCGGCGGCGGCGGCGGCGGCGGCAGAGGGGGGCCGCAGAGGAGGCGCCGCCGGGGCCGCCGCGTGCTCGAGCAGCAGCCCCGCCAGCTCGTCGCCGACCTGCCGCCCCATCTCCTCGACGCGCGCGCTCACGCGGTCCAGCTCCTCTGTGAGCGCGCGCAGGAACAGCTCGGACGCCCCCGCGGCCCCCTGCCGCGCGCCCCGCGGCGGCAGCGCGTCGGCCCCCGCCGGCGCGCCGTCGGCGCCCGCAAAGGGCGCGGGGTGGTCGCCACGCGCCACCGCGGCGGCGGCGCGCCCCGCGGCGCCGCGCAGCCGGCGGTAGTCGACAAACTGGTCCGGCTGGACGTGCGGGAGGCCCGCGCGGCGCTGCGCGTCGAAGAAGGCGCCGAAGGAGGTGTGCTGCTGCTGCTGCATCATGGCTGTCGTGATCGGGGCTGGCGCTCTCGCGGGACGTGCCAATCTTCACGGCCCCAGCGGGCGGGATGCACGCATGCCTTCTGGTTCTTTGCAGCACTAACTAGTAATAGAGAGATGGAGGAGGACGAGCGGGGGGGAGCAGCTGCGCGCGCCATTGTTGATGCTTTCCGCTGCTCGGCGCGTCACTCGCTCACCGCTGCCCGGCGCCGCCGCCGCCCCAGGTCTGGAGCGCGACAAGAGTGCTATCTCCCCGCGGGCGCCGCCTCTTGAATTTCGAGCGCGTGCGGCATCGTCAAGTCGCCAAAATCCCCGTACGCGCCGTACTGCACCTCGCGCGAGACCATGACCGCGGTGACCTTGAACTTGGTGCCGCCGCCGCCTCCCGCAACGGGCGGCAGGACCTCGACGCGCACGACGCACATCGTCGCCTCGTCCCCGCCCTCCTGCCGCCCGGCCGCCGCCGCCGCCGCCGCTCCCGCCCGTCGGCCCATCCGCCTCCGCCCGGACGCCGCGTAGCCGTCGGCCACGGGCGCCGGCACGACGCCCCGCAGGCGCGCGAGCACGGTCTGCGACGTCCGCCCGCCGCCGCCGCCGCCGCCGCCGCCGCCGCCCGCGGGCACGAAGGCGTCGACGACCACGGCGTCGCAGGCGCACCCCGACGCGCACGACAGGCGCGCGCGGCCGACGGCGCGGTACGACTGGAGGTAGCCGACGTAGACGGTGGCCGGGGCGCCAGCGGCGGCGGCGGCGGCGGCGGCGGCGGCGGCGGCGGCGGCGGCGGCGTCGGGCTCGGCCCGCCGCCGCCTCGCCGCCTCTGCTTCTCGCTCCTTCCGCCCGCCTGCGCGCCGCCACCACCGCCGCAGCAGGCCCGGCAGCCACTCCTCGGCCGACAGCAGCGCCCTGCTTCTCCTTCGCCTCCTCCTCCTCCTCCTCCGGCCGACCTCGACCACGCCGTCAGCGCCGGCGGTGAGCGTCGCCGCGGCCGCGCGCGCCTCGGGCGGCAGCAGGCGCGACGCCGCGCCGCCGCCCGACGCGCCGCGGACCTCGCCGCCGCCGTCGAGCGTCCAGGCGCCGTCGCCGCGCAGCAGCGCGTCGCCCGCGCCCGCGGCGGCCGCGGCGCGCTCGGCCTCGGCGCTCGCGACGCGCCAGCCGGCAACGGGCTCGGCGCCGCCCAAGCCTCCTTCCTCGTCGTCGTCGTCGTCATAGTCGTCGTCTTTCGCCGCCGCCGCCGCCGCCGTGCCGTTTTTGCCCGCGCCTGCTGTCGCCCCTCCCGACGGCCGTCGCCGGCGCCGCGCCGGCTTGCCCACGCCGCTCGGCACGCCCGTCTGCGCCGCGCGCCGCTCCAGGGCCAGTCGCTGCGCCGCCGTCGCCGTCGGTAAAGGGCGGATCGGCGGACCCGACGCGCCGCCGCCGCCGCCGCCGCCGCTGCCGCCCCCGCCTCCTCCGCCTCCTCCGCCTCCTCCTCCTCCGCCCGCCGCCCGCAAGTCGAGCGGAAACTCGAGCACGGCGCTCGGCAGGTGCGAGACCCATCCCCACTTCGGCTTCGCGGCGCTGCCCTCGTTGACAAAGTACCAGTCATCGCGGCGCGTGGGAAGCGCGTACAGGTCGACGCCCGAGGCGCACGACGAGCCGGCCTCGGCCTCGTAGTTGCCCGCAAACATGGGCGGGGGCAGAGGGGAGGAGGAAGCGGCGGCGGCGTCGGCGTCGGCGGCAGAGGGCGCGCCGGCGCCGGGGGTGGCGGCCGCCCCCGCAGCAGATGAAGAACCCCGCCCGCGAAAGTAGGCGCGCAGCGACGGGGCGAGCAAGAGGTCGGCGAGCGCCCCGCCGCCGCCGCCGCCGGGCCCCCCCATGAGCGCGAGCGCCGCGCCGACGGGGCCGCGGACGCGGGCGCCGGAGGGGGTCGTGCCGATCGCCGAAGAAGACGAATCCGCGCCCGGCTGCTGCTGCTGCTGCTGCTGCTGCTGCTGCTGCTGCTGCTGCTGCTGCTGCTGCTGCTGCTGCTGCTGCTGCTGCTGCTGCTGCTGCTGCCCCCTGGCCGCGGCCGCCGCCGCCGCCGCCGCCGGGCGCCGCATCAGCAGGCCCGGCAGCAGCGCCCCCTCCCACGCGACGCGCTCGACCAGCGCGCGCGCCAGGTCGGCCGCGTACCCGTGCCCCAGGGCCGACGGGTGGCGCTCGTCGCCGGGCAAAAAGATGTCGTCGACGGCAAACCCCGACGCGTTGCGCTGCATGGGCCGCCAAACGGCGTCTCGCAGCGACAGCGACGGCACGCCGTAATACTGCGCCAGGGTCACGTAGTGGTCCTCGGCCGTCGCGTAAAAGGGGAGCCTGCGCGCGCGCACGTCCGTCGGCAAGAAGTGCACGGCCACGACCGCGGGCGCCGACGGGCGCGACAGCAGCTTGCGCAGCAGGCGCTCGTAGGCGCGCGCGCGCGAGTTGTGCTCGAGCAGCAGCGTGCCGTTGCCGGCCCAGCCGTCGTTGGTCGTGAACTCTACGAACACGAGGTCGGCGTCGGCGTCGACGAACTTGGACAGACACATGGCCGCGAACTCGCTCTGGACCGCCGGCACCGCGCCGTTGCGCGCGACGACCTCGGCGCCGGGAAAGGCGCGCGGCAGCCAGCGCGCGAACCGGGCAAACCAGTCCTCGCGCCCGCGCGCGACGTTGTGGCCCCAGCTGATGCTGCCGCCGACGAGGCCGACGGAGACGCGCGCGCCGCCGCCGGCGAGGAGGGCGTCGACGACGCGGCGCAGGCGCGCGGCCGAGCCCGCGTACGAGAGCCCGCGGGCGCGCAGGCGCGGCGGCAGGCGCGTCCACGGCGTGGGCGGCGGAGGGGGGGTGTCGGTCTCGTCGGCGCTGCTGCTGCTGTTGTTTGTGGTCGGGCGGGCGGCGCCGGCGCCACTGTCGTCGCCGCCGACCTCGTCGTCGTCGCGCAGGATGCGCTCGAGGGCCGCGAGCGTGGGGCGGTAGGTGGCCGCGGCGAGCAGCGAGGCCAGCGGGGACGAGGAAGAGGCAGACGTGGCGGCGTCGGCGTTGGCGTTGGCGTTGGCATTGGCGGCGGCGGCGAGGAGCGGCAGCAGCGCCGCCGCCAGCGCCGCGGCGACGGCAATCCTGCGCCTCCCGCGGTGACGCATGCTTGCCCTCGCGCTCTGGGGAGCGCGCTATGCGTGCGCGCGCCGCGTGCGCGGGACGCGAGGGCCGGACCGGGAGGCGACGACGCCGGCCATCGACCTTCCGGTTGTGTGTGTCGAATCGCGATCGGTCGGCAAGAGGGTTGGGCTTGAACCTAGACGTACTAGTGAGCGGGGTCGCTAGGATTGGTGTCGTGTGGCGCGAGTGAACGCGCCAGAACGTCGACACGCACCTTGCGACACGCGAAAATAGGCGGTCGACGGCGGACGTCTCTCGAACCGGCGGGCGTCGACGGCACGCGCCGCTCGCGCTTTCTCACCGACGCGCTTCCTCACCCGTCGCCCCCAGAACCTGCATTGCTCCTCCTGCGCAACCATCGCGATCGCAACCACGCGCGATCAGCTCCTCAGATGCGCGCCACCTCCCTGCTGCAGCGCCCGCCAGTACCCCGCTGCCGCGCCCTGCTCACCGCTCTCCAGCAACCGCCCTTCGCCTGTTCTCGGCCCGCGCTCGCCCGCGACAGCGCAATCGCTGGCCTCGCGACCACCCGCGCTGCTGCATCTCAGCTCCGCCCCGCCCTGCCCTCGTCGCATCGCATCCTGCGCCCCGCGACCGCGATCAGGAAGATGTCGCCGTCGGCGATCGCAGCGGCAACAGCGTCGGGCGGCGCCACCGCCACCACCGCCACCCCCCCCCCCGCCCCGAAAACCATCGTCGAGGTCCCTGCCGACGCCGAGCGCGAGGCGCGCCTGTACGAGGAGTTCACGCGCGTGCCGATCATCGCGCGCGCCGTCGTGCGCGCCGACGCGCGCGGCGACGTGCACGTGTCCGTCGCGACCGCGCAGCACAACCTCCCGGCCAACAGCAAGCGCCAGACGGTGCGCGCGGCCGTCGTCCCCGCCGCGTCAGCAGCCGCCGCCAACTCCGACGCCGCCGCCCTCGCCTCGGCCGCGATCGTCTCCCCGCTGCCGACCGAGCCCGCGCCCTCGGCCCTCACGTCCGTCTCGCCCTCCGGGTGGCGCATGCTCGTCGCGCGCGCGCACAGCGACGGCGGCGGCGGCGGCGGCGGCGGCAACGGCGGCACGCTGCTCGAGCTCTGGGAGGGGGGCCGCCTCGTGCGCGAGCTCCTCGTCCCCAAGGCCCTGCACGGCCCGTTGGTCAACGACAGCTGGTTCGCGCGCGGCGCCGCGTGGTCGCCGGACGAGGCGCGCGTGTGCTACGTGGCCGAGGCGCCCATCACGCAGCGCACGCCCGAGTGGGGCGCGGGCGGAAAAAAAGAGGGCGGCAAGGACGGCGCCGCCCCCGCGCCCGCTTGTGCCGCCCCGCGCGGATGGCGCGGCGTCGGCGACGCCGAGGAGGACTGGGGCGAGCTCAACACGGGCAAGCGCCCGCCCGCGCTCTTCGTGCTCGACACCGAGGGCAGCTGGGCCGTGACCCCCGTGCCGGGCGTGCCCCCGCCGCCGCCGACGGGCGTCGACGACGGCGCGAAGAAAGAGCTCCACCACTCGTGCGGCCAGCCCGCGTGGACGCCCGGCGGCGAGGGCGTCGTCTTTGTGGCGTGGCCGCACGCGCCGCCCAACTTTCCCGCGACCAGGCGGCGCCTGGGAATCGTCTACTGCTACAACCGGCCGTGCGCGCTCTACTACGCGCCCGTCGCGGCGGCGCGCCGGGCCGACGAGGCGCCGCCCCCCTCGTCGCCCGCCCGCCTCGTCTCGCCGCCGGGGCTGCTGTCCGCCGCGACGCCGCTCTTCACGCCCGACGGCTCGCGCCTCGTGTTCTTCAGCCACGAGGCCGCCGCGTCCTCGGGCGTGCACCACGCCACGGCCGCCTTGCACGTGGTCGAGTGGAAGGGGCCCGAGCACGCCGTCGCTGCCGCGGCCGCTGCTGCCGCCGATGCCGCCGCCGCCACCCCCTCCTCCCCGCTCGTCCCCATCGTGCGTCGCCCGAGCGCCCCGGGCGCCTTTCCCGGCCTCTACCCGGCGGGGATGCCCGTCGACAACCCCTTTGTCGAGCGCGGGGACGGCAAGCCGCCCCTGCTGCTGCTCACGACGCAGTGGGGCTCGGCCACGGCGATCGCGGCCGTCGACCTCGGCTCGGGCGCCGTCGCCGACGTCTCCGGCGCCGCCTCGCGCCCCGCCGACGGCAGCTGGTCCTTCCAGGGCGTCGCGGCGGGCGTGGCCGTCGCTGTGCACAGCTCCCCCGCGCAGCCGCCGCGCCTCATGCTCGCGCGCGCCGACGCGCCGGCGGCGGAGCGCGGCGAGCCGTGGCGCTGGGCCGAGGTCGCGGGGCTGTCGCCGGACCTGTCGGCCCTGCCGCTCGTCCGGGGCGCGCTCGCCGGCATCGAGACGCGCGTCGCGCGCCTGACGCCGCGCACGGGCGACGCCGGGCTCGTCGTGGAGTCGCTCGTCACGGGCCCGAAGAGCGCGTTCTACGAGGCCGCCCTTTCTTCGTCGCCGGCGCCTGGCGGTGGTGGTGGAGAGAAGGAGGAAGGAGCGGGCGGCGGCGGCGCTGGCGGCCGGCCAAGGCGCGCCCCCGCGATCCTCTTCCCGCACGGCGGCCCGCACTCGGCCACGCCCTCCGCCTACTACCCGCCCGCCGCCTTCTTCGCGTCGATGGGCTACCTGTTCGTGGCCGTCAACTACCGCGGCTCCACGGGCTTCGGGGAGGACGCCGTGCAGTCGCTCCCCGGAAACGTGGGGGAGCAGGACGTCGCCGATTGTCTGGCCGCGCTCGAGCAGCTTTGCGGCGGCGAGGGCGGCGGCGAGGGCGGCGG
>Ga0315905_10008143_pt1 | contig 10590 bp, 8 predicted proteins | sample LakEriMetagenome_5_FD_203522 | JGI IMG/M metagenome (GOLD analysis project Ga0315905, IMG submission 203522) | Freshwater fungal communities from buoy surface, Lake Erie, Ohio, United States - Buoy 4 MA121 | ecosystem: Environmental > Aquatic > Freshwater > Lake | place: USA: Lake Erie, Ohio... | reverse complement strand
AGACTGGTACCGAGAAGACTGGTACCGAGAAGAACGATCCTGCTGGACCGAATGAGGTCCCGATGCCGAACAAGTCGACCGATCCGATGCCAGGTGAAAGTGACTCTGGCACTGGGAAACCAAACGTCGATGGCACAGATCCGATGGCTCCGGGCAAGAAGCCTGGGACCGAACAGGAGCCCGGCCTACCAGCTCCGATGAACGATCCAAGTCAGCCATCGGAACCGGGAGCTGAGCCGATGCCGGGCCAGGAGCCGAAAACTCCCGGGGCCGAGAAGTCCAACCCTGCGGAGGGCCCACAAAAGAACTCTCGCCCCCAGAATCAGGCTCCTAAGAAGCCCGGTGAACAAGCTTCGGAGAAGATGCCGGCCAATGAACCAGGCACTGGTGAGAAGCAACCGGCTGGGCAGCAACCCTCAGAGAAGCAGCCCGGAAAAATGCCTGGCGAGAACAGCCAGGAACCCGGAGAACCAGGCGAGAACTCCACAGCGGGCAATCAGCCCTCTCAGAAGAATCCATCCTCTGGAGGCAAGTCTCCAGCCAACCAGCAACAGCCGAAGGGGCCCGGGAAGTCATCGGACTCGCCGATGAATCAGACGAAGAACGGAGAGGACTCGAGTTCCGATCCTTCCGCAGGCGGCAAACAGCCGGGTAAAGAGCCGGGGCAGGGAGAGTCCGGAACTGGCGAACCCTCGTCTTCAGGGGACATGCCCTCGGAGTCCGGGATGCCCCGTGACGGCGAATCGAATAGCCAATCCGGCGACAAACCCGGAAAGTCCAAGTCCGGATCAGGGAAGTCTTCTCAAGCCGGCGAAAGCGGCAAATCGTCACAGTCCGGCGAAGGCGGCAAACAATCACAGTCCGGTGAAGGCGGCGAGTCATCCGAGTCGGGCGAAGGCGGTGAATCCTCGAAGAATGGCTCCGAAGGGACGGGAAAGAAGCCTGCGGGCAAAAAGCCTGCTCAAGGCCAATCCCCCGCCGGACAGAATCCCGCTGGCGAAGAGCCGATGCCCGAGAACTCCGGCACCCCACCGGAAGACGGTGGTCAAGGGGGCCAGGGCGGCGGTTCCAAGCCCGAAGGTGCCGAGGGAACTCCCGCAGAGGATCCGATGGCTGAACCCTCGCCAGAAGGACAGCCTCCCTCGAATCCACAAAACAAACCCGGCGCAAACAAGACCGGTGGCAACAAACCCGGCGAGAACAAATCGCAAGGCCAGAATCCGGGCCAATCCGGCAAGGGCCAATCCGGCCAGGGTCAATCCGGAGGCAAGCCTGGTGGCGATGGACCTCCGATGCAGGGTGAGGGCGGTACCCAGTCGGGTAGCGGCGGAACGGCCAGTGGTCATGCCCCCGGCTCCGATGCGGCCGGTCCGGATTCAGACTCGGGGCCCGTGAGCCAGACTCCGGAAGAGATCGATCTGGAGAACCGAAAGAAGGCGATCGGTCTGCAGATCAAGCAACTGCAGGACGAACTCTCGCGCGGCGAAGTCCCCGAAGACCTCAAGGACACGGGTTACTCCGTGGAGGAGCTCGAAGCGTTCTTGCGACAGCTCGATCAGCAGGTGCACAACCCGGATTCATCGTCTCCCGAGGCCCAGGCCCGGCAGCGGCAGTTCGAAGAGCTGCTCAAGGGAGTGGACCAGACCACGCAGGGCGAGTTGAAGTCTGGTGGAACCGGCGAACGCGACGCTTCGCAGAGCACCGGAAGCAATCGCCTCCCGACGCCGAAACGCTATCAGTCATCCGAAGAAGCCTTCCGCAAACGGATGCAGAAGGCCCAGTAGCCGAATTCGTCAGAAGTTTGCGTCCATGTCGGGCTGCCACGCTTCCGTTTTCCAGAGGCCACGGACCGACACGGCAGTTGCCCGGTTTCCGCCGCAGCTGCGCGGTGATACCATGTGGGCTCCCAGACCGATTCCGCGGGAATCGGCAGTCTGGGGTTCGTTCGTGTTCCTGGGATCAGGTGCCCCATGGTTCTGAAGAGACTGTTGGCCGTCGCCTTGGTCGGCCTTGTGATTGTGGCAGGTTTGTCGATGGCAGAAGAAACTGAAAAGGCGTTCCCCAAGCTCCCGACCGGAGCTGGGAAGATCGATGAGAAGGCTCCCAAGACTTTCACCACCACGGAATCCGGTCTGAAGTACCGGATCCTGCGGGAAGGGACTGGAGCCAAGCCGACCGCGCGTCAGACGGTCGAAGTTCACTACCACGGCTGGCTCGACAACGAGAAGGTGTTCGACAGCTCCTATCAGCGCGGAGAGACGATCTCGTTCGGCCTGAACCAAGTCATCAAGGGCTGGACCGAAGGGATGCAGCTCGTCGGTGAAGGCGGCATGATCGAACTCGAGATCCCATCGAAGCTCGGTTATGGCGCCGCCGGAGCCGGTGGAGTGATCCCGGGAAATGCCACGCTGCACTTCCTGGTCGAACTCAAGAAGGTGAAGTAGTAAGGAACTGGCGATGCCCCGGCACGATGTGATCATCATTGGCGGAGGCATTGTCGGCTTGGCAACAGCGTGGCGTCTGCTGGAGCAGACGCCCACGCTGAAAGTCATTGTTCTGGAAAAAGAATCGCAGGTGGCCCAGCATCAGACGGGCCACAATTCGGGGGTACTGCATTCGGGGATCTATTATCGCCCCGGCACGCTGCGAGCTAAGAACTGCCGCGAAGGTCGGCAGGCGATGGTCGACTTCTGCCGCGCGGAGGGGATTCCTCACCATGTCTGCGGTAAGGTGATCGTCGCCACCAGCGACGCTGAAGTGCCCCAGCTGCTGAAGATCTACGAACGCGGGATCGCCAACGGGGTCACGTGCGAGCTGATCGATCTGCCCCGGCTGCGCCAGCTGGAGCCGGAAGTGAACGGCGTCCGGGCACTGCATGTTCCGGATGCGGGGATCGTCGACTACAAGCAGGTCGCCCGCAGACTGGCGGAAAAGATAAAGCAGGCGGGCGGAGAGGTTCAAACCGGTGCCGAAGTCATCGCGATCACCCACCGTCCGGACGAGGTCATCGTGCGGACTCGCGATGGTCGCGAACAGATGGCCCGCGTGCTGGTGACCTGTGCGGGGCTGCAGGCTGACCGCGTCGGAGAGATGGCCGGATGCCAGCCAACGGCCCGAATCGTTCCGTTCCGGGGCGAGTACTACAAGCTGAGGCCCGAGGCCCAGGGGCTGTGCCGCAATCTCATTTACCCGGTGCCCGATCCCGAGTTTCCGTTCCTGGGTGTCCACTTTACGCGCATGATCGAAGGCGGCGTCGAGTGCGGCCCGAATGCGGTACTGGCGTTTCGTCGCGAAGGTTACGGCAAGCTCGATATCTCGATCAGCGATCTGGCGGAAACGTTCCTGAACAGCGGGTTCCGCAAGCTGGCCTGGAAGCACTGGCGAGCCGGGGCTGCCGAGATGTGGCGATCATGGAGCAAGGGGGCGTTTGTCGCGGCCCTGCAGAAGCTGATCCCCGCTGTCCGGAGTGAGCACCTCGATCCCGCCCCGGCCGGTGTCAGGGCTCAGGCTTTGGCCCCCGATGGTTCGCTGGTCGACGACTTTCTGATTCTCGATGCTCCTCGCGTCGTCTCCATCCAGAATGCCCCGAGCCCGGCGGCCACGGCCTCGCTGAATATCGGGCGGCTGATTCGGGATCAGGTCACCGCGAAGCTTGGGTAGCAGGACGGGGACCGTATTCCAGATTCAGTTCGCGCAGCTCACTGCAATACGTTAATCTACTTTGATCTGTTCAGCCCTTCGTGGAGCACTTCGATGTCTCACCACTTCTCCCGCCGTACTTTCTTGCGTGGTCTCGGCGTCTCGATGGCGCTGCCGTGGATGGAATCGATCCCGGTCTGGGGCGATGAGGTGACCTCCACGGCCCAGCACGCGAGTGAAGCCCCCGTCCGTGTGGCCGTCCTGTTCTCAGGCAACGGCTATCACAGCCGCGAGTTCTGGGCCAAGGGCGAAGGCGCCGCGATGGAGCTGGGTCAGGTCTTGGCCCCGCTGCATGACCTTCGCGAGAAGCTGCTCTTTGTGCAGGGGCTCTACAACGTCGAAGCGACCAAGGGGAACATCCACAGCTCCCAGACTGGCAACATTCTTTCAGGAGCCCCGCTGGCCTCAGGCGGCGAGATCAAGTCGGGGACCAGCTTCGATCAGTTGCTGGCCCAGACCTATGGCCGGTCGACCAAGGTGCCGAGTCTGGTTCTGGGATGCGAGGCGGCCAACCCCTCGGTTCACAAGAACTACTCGATGCTCTACAGCTCGCACATCTCGTGGTCGTCCCCGACGACCCCGACGCCGTTGGAGCTGTACCCGGCCCTGGCCTTTGACCGGCTGTTCAAGGACGGAGCCCAGAAGGGGGACAAGAGCGTTCTCGATGCAGTTCTGGAGGACGCGGGGGATATTCGCCGCCAGATTAGCGTCAGCGATCAGCGCAAGCTGGACGAGTACCTGGACTCGGTCCGCGACGTCGAACAGCGGATCGATCAGGCGGGTAAGAAGGGCGAGCTGCAGGGCTGGCGGCCGACTCTCGACAAGCCGAACATCGAGCGTCCGGCGGATGGCATCCCGCAGAATATCGCCGACCATATGCGGCTGATGTGCGACATTCTGGTGCTCGGCTTCCAGACCGACACGACCCGCATCAGCACGTTGAAGCTCAACAACGACCACTCGTCACTGCGGTTCCCGAACCTGGGGGTGGACTACATGATCCACCACCTGCTGTCGCACTCCGACACCGCCGACTGGCTGAAGGTCAATCAGTTCTTCTTCGAACAGCTGGGCTACATTGCCAGGAAGCTCGATGGAATCCAGGAAGGGGACCGCACGCTGCTGGATAACTCGATGCTGATGATGTGCTCCAGCATGATGACCGGCGGCCACAACAACGATCAGCTGCCTGTGGTTGTTCTTGGTAAGGGCGGCGGTCGTATCCAGACGGGGCGGTCCGTGAACTACCGCGATAAGCCGAACCGCCAGATGTGCCGTCTGTATCTGTCGATGATGGACAAGATGAACGTCCGTCCGAAGACGTTTGGCGATGCGACCGAGGCGCTCAACGAGGTGTAAATTTCGTTGCCAGAAGTCGCCCGTAGCCCCGCTCGCCAGAGCGGGGGAGGGAGCGGGTGGACGTTGCGAAACCCACGTTCTGGCGAGCGGGGCTACGGGCGGTCTGAGGCGCACTCCTTTTCAGCGCTCGCGCCGCCCTCTACCATGTGGATTCTGAAGAAACGTCCTCTGCAGGGTTGCCATGAGCACTGACAACGACACCGTCGCATCGGGTGATGATCTCCGCGAACGCGAGGCTCAGGCCATTCGCGGGCTGGCCAATGCCTATGCCCGTATGCGGGAAGAGATCGGCAAGGTCATCATCGGGCAAACCGATGTCGTGGATCAGCTGTTGCTGGCGATGTTCAGCAAGGGGCACTGCCTGCTGGTGGGGGTTCCCGGTCTGGCCAAGACCCTGCTGGTCAGCACGATCTCCAAGATCCTGCAGCTGAGCTTCCGCCGGATTCAGTTCACCCCCGACCTGATGCCCTCGGACATTACCGGAACGGACGTGCTGCAGGACGATCCGGAGACCGGTCGCCGCGTCTTTCAGTTCATGCAGGGCCCGATCTTTACGCATGTGCTGCTGGCCGACGAAATCAACCGCACCCCGCCCAAGACGCAGGCCGCTCTGCTCGAAGCCATGCAGGAGCGGCACGTGACCGTCGGCTCCAGCACCTACCGGCTGCCCGCTCCGTTCTTCGTTCTCGCGACACAGAACCCGATCGAGCAGGAAGGGACCTACCCGCTGCCCGAAGCCCAGCTCGACCGGTTCATGTTCAATATTGTCTTGAACTACCCGAACGCGGCCGAGGAGCTGCGAATCCTGAAGCAAACCACGGGCGGCGAGGAGCCGGAACTGAAGCACGCCTTAACCGGCGCTCAGATCCTGGCTCTGCAGGAAGTCGTGCGGAAGGTGCCGGTCGCCGAGCATGTCTTCGTGTATGCCCGCGACCTGGTCCGGTCGACGCGTCCCAACGAGCCAGATGCCAGCGACTTCGTCAAGAAGTACCTGTCGTGGGGAGCCGGTCCGCGAGCCGGTCAGTACCTGATCCTGGGAGCTAAGGCCCGCGCGATTCTCGAAGGCCGCTTTCATGTTTCGACCGAGGACGTCAAATCGGTGGCTCACCCGGTCCTGCGGCACCGCATCGTGACCACGTTCCAGGCCAACAGCGAAGGGATGACACCCGACAAGGTGATCGATCATCTGATCGAGGCAACGCCGGTCGACGTCGCCGAACGCGGCAAGAAAGCCGCGCGGCCTTAGGGTCTCAGCCCGGCGACTGCTTGAGTATGTCGAAAATCGGCTCCCCCAGCGCCAGCGAATGGGGACGGTTCAGGGCGTCGTGAATTCGAGATTCCGGGTCGAACCCCAGGGCGGTGTAGATCGTCGCTGCGATCTCTTCGGGAGTGACCGGTTTTTCGTGCGGGTAGGCTGCATAGCGGCCGGAGGCTCCGTGGATCAGCCCCGGCTCGATGCCACCAGCCAGCATGGCCGAGCCGCAGTGCAGCCAAACTGGAAGGGCTTGCCCCACCGTTTCCAAAGTCCTCCAGACACGATGGCGAGGTTCGCATCGACTGGCTCTAATGTTTGGATATCTGTGCAGTGTTCTATCCGAACAGCTGCACAGCCCCTTCAACTTCGTTCGGCAGGTTTCTGATGAATCGACTGACTGCGCTGGCACTGTTCGCCTGTCTGGCTGCTCCCGTTCTGGCAGAAGATGCTCCGGTTGTCACAAAGGCTGTCATCGACGGCACGGGGCCGGGGTGGGTGACTCTTGGGGAAGCAGACTTTGACCGGATTAACACCGATCCCGACACGTTCGTCTGGAAGGGGGAAGAGGTTCACTGCAAGGGGACTCCGGTGGGAGTGACTCGCAGCAAGAAGAAGTACACCAACTTCGAACTGGTCGCGACCTGGCGACACAACAAGTCGGGTGGCAACTCGGGGATCTTCCTCTGGGCCCCCGATGAAGCATTCAAAGACCTGAAGCCGAATCAGCTGCCGCCGGGCGGGATCGAGGTTCAGATCCTCGACCACGGCTACGCCGAACAGTACGAGAAGCAGACCGGCAAGAAGTCCGACTGGTTCACGACCAACGGCGACGTGTTCCCGGTCGGATCGTCCTCGATGAAGCCGTTCGAGCCGGTCGCCCCCGCCCCCAAGGGAAGCCAGCGGGCCTTCCCTCGAAAGGAACTCAGCAAAGGGATCGGCCAGTGGAATCACTACTACATCCGGGCCATTAACGGAGAGGTTCGCCTGTGGGTGAACGGTGAGGAGGTCTCCGGTGGGACCAACTGCAAGCCGAACACTGGGTTCCTGTGCCTGGAAAGCGAAGGGGCTCCGATCGATATGAAGGGGATTCGGATTCGCGAGCTGCCGTAGAAGAATTCGCACGTAGCAGAATTCGTTGGAATTCTGGCGTCCTGAGTACCTTGCCCCAGCGACTGAAGCCCTCTCACCCCCAGCCCTTCTCCCGGGGGGAGAGGGGAGCAAAATAAAGAATTGGAGTGAATGATGGCCAAGAAGAAAGCTGCTGAGTCGGTTCCTGAAGCCACAGCTCCGGCGATGCACGCGGCTCCCAGAGCGATGCCCGGTTACGGCATGCCCCAGCCGCAGATGGGGATGCCCGGGATGATGCCGGGAATGATGCCTCAAATGGCCCCAGCGGGTGGAAACCCGATGATGGGCACGGGTGGAAACCCGATGATGGCCATGATGCAGATGATGCAGATGATGATGGGGGGCGGAGTCGCTCCGCAAATGATCGACCCCGCAGCTGCGCCGTTTGGAACCGGAGCAGCCGTCGATGACGCGAACAAAGGCCTCGACAGCGACATCATCCGCCCTGCCCTGCTCGACAACTTGATTAAGGAGCAGCATGCCGTTGCCACGGGGAGCGTGCTGGACGTGCTGTGCCTGACGAACGATCGACAGAACGCCTTGGGAGGCATTCCTAAAGGCTGCACGATCGCCATGGCGGGGCCTCCCGGAAAAGGGAAGACCCGCACCGCGCTGGCTGGGTTGTGCCGCGTGGCTGCGACGGGGCAGAAGGTCGCCTTCATCGTGGCTGAGGAAGGGTTCCACAACAGTTCCGATTCCGGGCGAGATGACCTCTGTTCGCGACTGGTCAAGATCGGCATGGCAGCCACGGGCCAATCGGAAGCTGAGTTCGTGAAGACGACGCTCTCGAATGTCTATGTCCTGGAGAGCCAGTACCACAAGGGGCAGACCTGGGACGATTTCGTCACCAAGTACCGCTACCTGATCGAGAAAGAGAAGATCGCGTTCGTCGTGATCGACTCGCTGAACATGCTCGACCCCAGCCGCAACCGCACGGCAGACAACCTGTCGGCCCTGAAAACCTACAACCACCAGCAGGGGGTGACCTGTCTGTGCATCGGGCAGATCCGCGACACCGGCGACCCGGTCGGGGGCGAATCGCTCAAGCACACTGCTGACGCGGTGTTCCTGATCGAGGAATTCTCACTCGGCTCGAAGGAGATCGCCGAACAGTGGGGCGGAGCCTACCGCGACCGCATCGACGTGATCCGGGCTGTGAAGAGCGTCACCACCCCCATCTTCCCCCACATGATCCGCATCGACCGGGAACCGATCTCCGGGGTGATGACGGTTCATCCATCACAACCCACTGTCTACAAACCTCTTGCGCCGAAATAAGCACGAGTTTCGCAATCCAGTCGGGTCGGCTCTTCTTGAACCGAACTTCTCGGTAGAATAGAGTCGTAGTTCGCGCCGCGCCTTGCGGAGCGATCCGCTGCCGGTCGACAGCCCGGCAGCCAGTACGATTCGGAACGGAAATCACCATGCGGCGTCGAGTTGTGGTCACCGGGATGGGCTGTGTCACCCCCATCGGCAAGACGGTTGACACGATGTGGAAGGCTCTTCAGGAAGGGGCCAGCGGCATCGACTTTATCACCCACTTTGACGCCTCGAACTTCCCCACCAAGTTCGCCGCCGAAGTGAAGGGCTTCGACCTGTCCCAGTATGTGGACGACCCCAGTCGGTTTCAGCATGCCGGTCGTAACATTCTTTACGCCATCGGAGCGGCCAAGCAGGCTGTCGATCAGGCCGGTGTGAACGACCTGAAGGATCCATCCCGGTTCGGAGTCTATCTCGGGGCTGGCGAAGGGCAGCAGGACTTCTACCTGTTTATGCGAATGATCTCGCTCTCGCAGCGGGACGGTCAGTTTGACATGGAGAAGTTCACCAAGTACGGGCTGCAATACCTCAACGCCAAGGAGGAAATGGAGCAGGAGCCCAACATGCCTGCCGGGCATCTGGCCAGTCTGTTCAACGCTCAGGGACCCAACCTGAACTGCCTGACAGCCTGTGCCGCCAGCAGCCAGGCGATCGGCGAAGCGACCGAGATCATCCGCCAGGGCGAAGCTGACGTTATGCTCTCTGGCGGGGCTCACAGCATGATCCACCCGTTCGGTCTGACGGGGTTCAACCTGCTGACCGCACTCTCCACCCGCAATGAAGACCCCAAGGGAGCCAGCCGCCCGTTCGACAAGGACCGGGACGGGTTCGTGCTTGGCGAAGGGGCTGCGATGCTGGTTCTCGAAGAACTCGAGCATGCCAAGAAGCGTGGAGCTCAGATCTATGGCGAAGTCGCCGGCTACGGTTCGACAGCCGATGCGTTCCGCATCACCGACATTCACCCGGAAGGCCGCGGTGCAACGGCCTGCATCAAGCTGGCGCTGAAGGATGCCGGGGTCAATACCGACCAGATCAACTACATCAATGCCCACGGGACCAGTACGTCGGTCAATGACAAGATCGAGACGCTGGCGATCAAGCAGGCTCTGGGCGAGTACGCCTACAAGACTCCGGTCTCCAGCACCAAGAGCATGATGGGCCACCTGATCGCAGCTGCGGGCAGCGCCGAAGCGATCGTCTGCCTGCTGGCGATGCGGGATGGCATCCTGCCCCCGACGATGAACTACACCACGCCGGACCCCGATTGTGATCTGGATTACATCCCGAACGCTCCTCGCGAAGGCAAGGTCGAGCGAGCCCTGTCCAACAGCTTCGGCTTCGGTGGGCAGAACGTGTCGCTGATCTTCTCGGCGTTCAAGGGCTAAACACGACGTCACAGGTCCGACTTGACGGCAGAATTCTCACGAATTCTGCTACGAGGACAGAAGCGATTCGATGGACGACACTCCCGCCCCCGGTCGATATCCCACCGTGCCGTTTGGAACGCTGCTGGGGCGGGCGCTGCGTCTGAAATGCCCCAGATGCGGCGAGGCTCCAATGTTCTCGGGGCTGTTCGCCACGCGCGAGCGGTGCGAACACTGCCACTTCAAGTTCGAGCGCGACCCGGGTTTCTTCCTGGGCTCGATCTACGTCAACTATGGCCTGACCGCGCTGTCGATTACGTTCCTGTTTGTTGTACTGCAGTTCGGATTCGGCTGGACCAGCCGTGAGTTGGCGATCCCGCTGACGATCTTCTGCCTCCTCTTTCCGACACTGATGTTTCGCCACACACGAGCCCTCTGGCTGGCGATGGACTGCAACTGGGATGC
>Ga0315905_10008142_pt1 | contig 10590 bp, 6 predicted proteins | sample LakEriMetagenome_5_FD_203522 | JGI IMG/M metagenome (GOLD analysis project Ga0315905, IMG submission 203522) | Freshwater fungal communities from buoy surface, Lake Erie, Ohio, United States - Buoy 4 MA121 | ecosystem: Environmental > Aquatic > Freshwater > Lake | place: USA: Lake Erie, Ohio... | reverse complement strand
AAAATATTTTAATTAGCTCAGGACAATAAAATATATTTGGATGGTGCTGATCAATAAAGATAGAGTCATTTTTTAGGTTTGATTTAATATCAGAATAGTATGATTTTGCTATTTGTGGATAGCTTTGATGATGTATAGCTGAAGTTGCAATTTGCTTTAATACTGGGACATTTTCCTTACCAGTTTGTGGATCAAATATATTTTTAAATCCACTAATTGAACGACAAGTAAAATGAGTACCTGAGCGTCCGGTGCCGACAATAAAAATTGAGTTAAGCATTACCTTTAGAAGCTCTTGCAATTATTGAGAATAATCATCAGAGTCAAATTGTGCTACAAACTCAATGAAGTAGAAAGCACTGCTAAAGGGTTTAGCCTGGCTTAAAACAGCCGGTGGCAAATGAGAATGCCCTTTGCTATTTGAGGTGACAGCACATAAATCCTGCTAGATGCATTACGGATTTGTCCTTTTGGCCACCGGTTCGCTAATCTTGCCCCACGTTCCGGCGAGGGTTTTATCCGTAATCGACGGCTCTCTCTAGGGAACGTATGCGACAAGAAATAGTTCCAAATAGAAGAGAGAGATGAAATGGCTGAGATTTCAATCAAAGGCGCTCGCCGTACTGAGTTTGGTAAAGGTGCTGCACGTCGCTCTCGTCGTGATGGATTAATTCCTGCTGTTATTTATGGCCATGGTGAGAAGCCACAACATGTTGCGCTTCCTTCAAGAGAACTTGGCGTTGCCCTTAAGACTTCAAACGTACTGATTGATGTTGTATTAGATGATCACACAGAGCTAACACTTCCAAAATCTGTAAGCCGTGATCCACTAACTGGTCTACTAGAGCATATTGATTTAGTAATCGTTCGCCGCGGAGAGCGCGTAGTTGTATCTGTTCCAGTACATACTGAAGGTAAGTATGACCAAGATGGAATTTTGGAACACACAAATAACTCAATTGAGGTTGAAGTTGATGTTACAAATATTCCAGCCTTCTTAATGCTAAGTATGGAAGGAATGATGGCTGGTGAGTCTAAGACTGCATCTGAAGTTGTTCTACCTGAAGGTGTTAAGTTAATTAGCGATCCTAAGATGACAGTTGTTCACCTTTCAGTTAAGTCTGCTGAGGTTGAAGAGGTTGTTGTTGCTGCTACTCCGGCTGAAGGCGAAGCTGCCGCTGCTGCTACTCCGGCTGAAGGCGAAGCTGCCGCTGCTGGTGAAGGCGATGATAAGAAGGATAAGAAGAGCAAGTAAGGACTAGCCTTAACTTATGGCTAATCGTTGGTTGGTAGTCGGTCTTGGTAATCCAGGACCTGCGTATGAAAAAACTCGACATAACATTGGGCAACTAGTTTTAAATTTACTTTCTGCGAATCAAAAGTTTTCTTCACATAAATCACGAATGGAAATTTCTGAAGTCAAGTGCGCGAGTGAGAATTTAGTTCTAGCTAAATCACTGGGGTATATGAATGAGTATGGAACTCCTACTAGAGGGATCGTAGACTTTTATAAAATTCCAATGGAACAGATCATTGTGATTCATGATGAACTAGATTTACCGTTTAATAATTTAAGGATCAAACTCGGTGGTGGCGATAATGGACATAATGGATTGAAGTCCATAACTTCTTCTCTTGGAAGTTCAGATTATTTTCGGATCAGAATGGGAATTGGTAGACCAATAGGTGAGCAAGACCCAGCCGATTTTGTACTCAAACCATTTTCAAAAGAGGAAAAGCTGAGCCTAAATGAGTTTTTAAGACGGGGCGCGGATGCGATCGAATCTTTAGTTTTAAATGGTTTAGATAAGTCTCAAACCAATTTTAATGATTAATCAGCCAGTATTTCTTAGGCCTGCTGCAACTCCATTTATCGTTAAGAGTAATGCTCTAATTAAAAGCGGGTCTACATTTTTTTGACCTCTTACTCGAGCAAGTAGAGAAACTTGTAAAAGTTGAAGTGGCGCCAAATATGTGTCTCTAACATGTAAAGTTCTTGCCAGGATTGGTTGATTTCCTAAAATCTCACTCTCACCTGTCATTAACAAAAGTTCTTTAACGGTCAAATCAAACTCAGATTTGATTTGGTTAAATATTTTATGTAGTGCGGGATCAACCAAAGTTTTTACATATCTCTCGGCAATACTAAAATCAGTTTTGGCAAGCGTCATTTCGACATTACTAATGAATGTTCTAAAGAAGTGCCATTCCTTAAGTAGGGTTTGTAAAAGTTCACTTTTTCCAGCCTCTCGAGCGGCCTTTAAGCCAGAACCAACTCCATACCAACCGGGAACAATTTGCCTACTCTGAGTCCAACCAAAAACCCAAGGAATTGCGCGAAGAGACTCCAAGCCCCCTGCAGCATCAGGTCTTCTAGATGGGCGAGACCCTAAGAATAAATTTCCCAATTGTTCTACTGGAGTTGATTGGTAAAAATATGCAGGTAGCTCAGGATCATCGACTAACTTACGGTAGGCAGCAAATGAACTTTCACTTATCAAATCCATGCAATCATTCCAAGTGTTTAAATCACTGGATGATTGACGTGGTTTTCGATTTAATACCGTCGCTTCAAGTGCAGCGGCAAGAGTTAACTCTAAGTTTTCTTTAGCAAGTGCTGGCAAGCCATACTTATCAGAAATAACCTCGCCTTGCTCTGTCATCTTTATATGGCCATCAATTGAACCCCAAGGCAATGCAATTAATGCGTCATATGTTGGTCCACCGCCACGACCAACAGAACCCCCTCGGCCATGAAATAGACGTAATTTAACTCCGTGTTTAATTGCGACATCTCTTAATTTTCTTTGAGCTTTATGGATCTCCCACTGGCTAGTAGTAATTCCTGCATCCTTATTTGAATCTGAGTAACCAAGCATGACCTCTTGTAGATCGCCACGTAAACTTATGATTTTTCGATAACTCTTATTACTTAATAGTTCATCCAAAATTTCACCAGCATCCCGAAGCTCTGAAACAGTTTCAAGCAATGGAACAAACCCAATTTTTGCAAAAGCATTACTTTCATCTAGCGAAATCAATCCAGCAAGCTTTGCAATTACTGCCGCAATTAGCACATCTTCAGCTGATTTGGTCATAGAGATTATGTAGCTTTCAATCACCTCTGGTCCAAATCGATCAATCAACTCATTAACTGCAGAAAAAGTCTTGAAGCACCTTTCACTTACTTCATCAAGATTTTTGATTGCAGGTTTTTCTGTAGAGATCAACTCTTTAGAAATGAGGTCAGAATCAAGCTCTCCATAAATTTGGGTTAGTAGATTTCGGTGTACGCCAGAGTGTTCTCGGATATCCATAGTTGCATGAGTCAAACCAAAGGCATTTATTGTCCTGATAACTCGCTCTAATATCCCAGTAGCAATTAGCTCACCATTATTAGCTATTAGCGAAGAGCGCATAATCTCAAAATCTGAAAGTAGCTCTGCCGTATCTTTGTAATCTCGACCAGGAAAATGAGGTAGGCCAGAAGCATGACGTGCTTGAGTTAAAAGTAACTTGTGTCCGATAGCGGTAGCCTTTAATCGGTAAGGCTCTTCAACATTTATTCTGCGGTATCTAGCTTCAATCTCTGGCAGCTTTTCTAAATCTTGGGCCACAGATTTCTCTAACTCACTGGTAACCCCAGCTAGCTTGGTTGAAATAGATAGAGCCTGGCGCAACTCATCTAAATGTTTAGTGATTGCTCTTGTAAAGTGAGAATTTTGTAGCAGTATGGCTGATTTTGTAACTTCAGAAGTTATGTGTGGATTCCCATCTCGGTCACCACCAATCCAAGTACCAAATGTTAATGGCTTAGCTGAGGGTGAAAGATTAATTCCCAATCTTTTAACTTCTTTTGTAAAACTAGCTAGTACTTCTGGCACAGTTTCTTGCATTAGTTCATCTAAGTAATAAATAGAATTTACTGCCTCATCAAGTGGTTCAGGTCTACCTAGCCTTAATTCATCAGTTTGCCAAAGTAAGTCAATTGCCTCAGCTAATCTCTCAGTTTTCAATTGGCTATCTGGTTGTTCTAATAGCTCTGCAATAGTTGTCATTTTGCTTAATACCGATCGCCTTGCCGCCTCTGTTGGGTGCGCTGTAAAAACTGGCCTTACTGAAAAGTTATCTAGCCATTCCTGCAGATCGCTCTTACTAAAATTATTTCCGTTTTTTTGTGCTTCTAAAATATGGTCGATTGTTTTACTTATCCATGAACCACTAGATTTTCTTACTTCAGCTAATACTTTAGATCTTTCTACCTGTTCAGCAACATTTGCCAAATTGAAGTAGTTACTAAATGCCCTAACTAGAGAAACTGTTTGGGAATCAGTTAAAGAACCTAGAACTTTATCTTGCTGACCTTCGCGAACACTTAGGCGAACAGATTCAACCAACGAAAGCAATTCTTCGCCCTCTTGGCGAGCTAATGTTTGACCCAGTAAGTCTGCTAATTTGCGAACATCATTTCGTAGACTGGTATTTTCGGTGGTCGAACTCATGGCTTAATCATTACAGGTTCTTAATTAGCAAGCACACCATTTTGGCTTTTAGCCATTGAAATAGGCCTTAGAATTAAGCATCACCCCCCTTCAATTTAGAAGTGGGGGTATCTGGCGTTTACTAGAAGGGGCCGAAAGTGATAAATCTATTCAAGCCACTTTCTGAACCCATTACTCAATACTTAAATGCAAATGACAACTTAATTGCACCATCATCAATTCATGGTTTATTAGCGGCTAGTTCCAAATCTCCACTTTTACTTGTTACTACATCAACTCGCCATGCAGAGGAGTTAGCGGCTGAAATATCTTCCTGGATAGGAAAAGATCAAGTGATTAATTTTCCTGCTTGGGAAACCTTGCCACATGAAAGGTTAAGCCCTAAAGCAGATACTGTAACTTCTCGATTCAAGGCACTTTATAAAATAAATCAAAACAACACAAGGATAGTGGTGTGCTCAATTAGAGCCTTATTGCAGCCAATAATCGCAAATGATTTAAGTAGCTCAAGAATTAGTATCAAGAATGAAGAAACTTTTGTCATGTCTGAATTGATAAGTTTGCTAATTAGATTTGGATACACTCGATCGGATTTAGTAGAACGTCGAGGAGAGTTCGCAATTCGTGGTGGAATTTTAGATTTATTTCCGGCAGATAAAGAGCACCCAATTCGAATTGATTTTTTTGGTGATGAAATTGATGATCTTAGCTATTTCTCTATATCAGATCAGCGCTCAATTGAAAAAATTGAAGGTGAATTAATAATTTATCCATGTAGAGAATTATTGATCGACGAAACTGTGAAACAGAAGGCGAAATTACTAGGAAATGAATTTATTGAAATCCGTGAGTTAACGGAAAAAATTTGTGAGGGAATTTACTTTGAAGGTATAGAGTCTTTAGCGGCAGGTTTAGTTAACAGTTTTAAAATGCTTATAGATTATCTACCAAAATCTAGTCAAATCTGGTTTGTAGATGAACCCAGAATAAATAGTAGATCTTTGGATCTTGTTAAAACCAATAATGAATTCCTTGAAGCAGCTTGGTCAAATATTGGCTGGTCTGATAAACCAGAGATAGAAGCTCCTATTGAATTAAGTAAAAAATTAGGTATAGGTGGTTTTTATCAACTAGATGTAATAAAAGATCATGCTCAAGCAATTGGTTTTAACTTACGCAGTCTAAATCAATATGCAAGCACTCCAGAGGATTCTTTACTCTCCTTTATCGAAGATATCGATAACTATTCAAACAAGTACGAAAGAGCTTTAAGCGATATAAATAAGTGGCAAAAACAAGGGTTTCAAGTGGTATTCACAGCGGCGACTTTGGGAACACTAAAAAGATTTAGTGAGTTACTAAATTCAGCCGAGATATCAAATAAGTTCCATGATGATTTGAGTCAAAAAGCTGAAAATAATCTAGTTCTATTGATCAAATCTGATATTCAACATGGATTCATCAGCCATAAATATAAGCTTGTAATGATTTCTGAAAAAGATATTTCAGGGCAAAAAAATAATGATAAAGATCTAGCGAGGATGCCTTCAAAGAGACGGAAAGCAATTGATCCTCTTCAATTAAATTCAGGAGATTATGTTGTTCACGAACAACATGGTGTTGGGCGTTACGTGGAATTGATTGCTAGAACTTCAAACGGTGCATCTCGAGAGTATCTAGTGATTGAGTATGCACCATCAAGACGTGGGCTACCTGCAGATCGCATATTTGTACCTACAGATACTTTAGAGCAGATTACAAAGTATGTAGGGGGTGAGTCACCATCTCTAAATCGCATTGGTGGCACGGATTGGCAAACCAGTAAGCGAAAGGCGCGAAAAGCTGTTAAACAAATTGCTGCTGAATTAATTCGTTTGTATGCAGCAAGAATGAGTGCACCTGGCTTTGCTTTTTCCCCGGACACTGCTTGGCAAAAAGAATTAGAGGATAGTTTTCCGTTTGTGGAGACTATTGATCAACAAGCAACTATTGATGAAGTTAAACAAGATATGGAAAAACCAAATCCGATGGATCGAATAGTTTGTGGAGATGTTGGGTATGGTAAAACTGAAATTGCTGTCCGTGCAGCTTTTAAAGCAGTGCAGGATGGAAAACAAGTTGCGATATTAGTTCCGACAACTCTTTTAGTTCAGCAGCACTTTAAAACTTTTTCCGCAAGATATTCAGGCTTTCCAATAAAACTAGCCGCATTATCTAGGTTTAATTCAGCAGCTGAATCAAAAGAAATTATCTCCCAACTTAAATCAGGCGTAATTGACATAGTAATAGGTACTCATCGACTACTTTCAAAAGATATAGATTTTCTCAATTTAGGCCTACTCGTTGTGGATGAAGAACAAAGATTTGGAGTTGAACATAAAGAGGAGTTAAAGAAAGCTAGAACCAATATCGACGTTTTATCTATGTCAGCTACACCGATACCAAGAACTCTAGAGATGGCCATCACTGGAATTAGGGAAATGTCTAACATAACTACTCCACCAGAGGAGCGACATCCAGTTCTAACTTATGTTGGACCATATGATGATAAACAAGTTGTAGCTGCAATACATCGTGAACTTTTAAGAGATGGGCAGATTTTCTACATTCATAATCGAGTCGAAAGTATTGAGCTTGTTTCCGAGAGGATTAAATCGCTTATTCCTGGCATACGAATTGGTATCGCGCATGGGCAAATGAACGAAAGAGTTTTAGAGGATGTAATTCTTTCATTCTGGAATAGGGAATTTGATTTACTTCTTTGTACAACAATTATTGAAAGTGGAATCGATATTCCTAACGCCAACACTCTAATTGTTGATCGTTCAGATCTATTTGGCTTGTCTCAGCTTCATCAACTCAGGGGCCGAGTAGGTCGAAGTAGAGATAGGGCGTATGCATATTTTCTATACCCCACCGAACAACCAATTTCAGAGTTGGCCCATGATCGTCTAACCACAATTGCAACTAACACTGATTTAGGAGCTGGTATGCAAGTTGCATTAAAAGATTTAGAGATTAGGGGAGCCGGAAATCTTTTAGGAGGAGAACAATCCGGACATATTGCAGAGGTTGGCTTTGATTTATACATGCGCATGGTAGCTGATGCAGTCGATGAATTTAAGAGTGGTTACTTTGAAGATAAACCCAAGCGTCTAGAGTGCAAAATAGAGTTACCATTAAATGCCAACTTGCCTGTCAGTTATGTTGACTCAGAGCGGCTTCGTTTAGATATCTATCGTCGTCTTGCAGATGCAGCAGACTATGAAACTTTATTTGAAATTAAATCAGAGTTGGAGGATAGATTTGGTTCTTTACCTGATCCCACAGAGGAGTTGATTAAAGTTGCATCATTAAGATTGCATGCCAAATCTTTAGGCATAACCGATATTTCATTCTCTGGAAAGAATTTACGACTATTCCCGGTTCACCTTTCAGAATCTGCTCAAGTGAAATTAACTAGGCTATACCCTGGTTCTATATATAAAAATGCCTCACAAACCCTATTGGTAAGTAGAGCTGCAACTGCAAATTGGGTAGATGCGCCCAAAGTAGGCAATACTTCTCTCCTAGCCTGGGTAGATGAAGTTATTGAAAATTTGATCTCACCCGACAAAAGAAGGAATAACAATTAAGAATTCAAGAGCGAGATTTGTAACGAAACTTGCAACAACAATTGCAGTAATTATTTTAGTCTCAGGCTGTTCAGATATGGGAGCCGGAGTATCTATCGGTAATACGAAGATTAAAGCAAGTAAAATTCAATCAATTGTTGATGAAATGCTGGCTGCGCGTAAAACTGTAGATACAGCGCAGATGGATTTAATTGATGGAAAACAACTACTAAGAAATCAGGCGCAATTTGCCGTAATAAAAGTTCTCTTCGATGAAATAGCGAATGAAAGAAACTTATTAGTAACTGCTTCAGATGTGGCGCAACGACGAGGTGAAATCACAACACAAATAGGCGGTGAAAGTAACTTACCTAACGCACTGGTGAGTGCAAATCTTGCAGAATCCTCATTCAATGATTATTTAAGGATTCTTATAATTGTTGATCGACTAAACGCTGACTTTATTTCTAAAGGTGTTCCAGAATCCCAAACTAGTAGTGAAGTATCCAAGGCCCTAGTTGTGATGGCTGAAAAACTTGGAGTGGAAGTCAACTCAAAATACGGTAAATGGAATCCAGATTCAGCCGCAATTGAAGCAGATGATGTTACTGACGGTGCAGTAACTCCAGCACCATAGACAAATAAATGAGTTCAGAACTTCTTAGACTCCGTGAAGTAATGGACAAACTTCGCTCACCGGGCGGATGCCCTTGGGATGCAGAACAGGATCATTTATCACTTTTAAAATACCTACTTGAAGAGTCATATGAGTTTATTGAGGCTGTTGAAGAAAATGACCGAACTGCAATGCAAGAAGAGTTAGGTGACCTACTGCTTCAAGTTTACTTCCATTCAAGGATGGCCGAAGAAGATTTAGAGGCTCCATTTAATATTGAGGATGTCGCTAAAGGTGTCGCTGATAAATTAATTAGAAGACATCCCCATGTTTTTGGCGGAACAAAAGTTGGAAGTAGTGCTGAAGTATTAGAAAATTGGGAGTCACAAAAAGCAGCTGAAAAGGGCAGAAGTTCAGTTATAGATGGTGTTCCACTTGCCCAACCTTCACTGTCACTGGCAACTAAAATCATCTATCGAATTAACAAATTAGATACTCAACTTCCAATTTCCAAACCAATTTCTATTTCTGATGAAATCACGCAGGACCAATTTGGCGAGTTACTGCTTGGACTGATTGCTCAGGCTGTTGAAAAAGGTATAGACCCAGAGGCTGCGCTACGTGTTGCTGCAAAATCACTTGTCGAGCGAATTAAGACTCACGAAGCAAGGTAGAATTAATCCAATAAATCTTAAGACTAATTAATGGGAGATTCTTGTGTCGGTTATTAAAGAGGTAAAGGCTAGAGAAATATTAGACTCCCGCGGAAATCCAACAGTTGAAGTTGAAGTAGTTCTAGATAACGGTTTTATTGGAAGAGCAGCTGTACCAAGTGGTGCCTCTACCGGCGCATTTGAAGCGGTGGAATTACGAGATGGTGGTAGTCGATACCTTGGTAAGGGAGTTGAGACTGCTGTAAAAAACATAAACGACAAGATTTCTAAAGTAGTCATTGGCCTAAAAGCAGAAGATCAACGCGTATTAGATGAAAAAATGATTTCACTAGATGGCACAAAAAATAAGTCATCACTTGGTGCAAATGCTATTTTAGGTGTGTCATTAGCTTCAGCTAGGGCTGCATCAGTAAGTGCAAACCAATCTTTATTTAAGTTTTTAGGCGGAGCAGATGCTAAAACTCTTCCAGTTCCAATGATGAATATTTTAAATGGTGGTGCTCATGCCGACACTAACGTAGACATTCAAGAGTTTATGGTGGCACCAATAGGTGCAGATTCTTTCAAAGAATCTTTAAGATGGGGAGCTGAGATTTACCATAGTTTGAAATCTGTTCTAAAGAAAAAAGGTTTAGCAACAAGCATTGGTGATGAGGGTGGTTTTGCCCCAAATCTTGCAAGTAATAGAGCTGCACTTGATCTAATTTTAGAAGCTGTTGAAATTGCTGGATTTAAATCTGGTTCACAGATTGCACTTGCAATGGATGTTGCCGCAACTGAATTTCATGAAGATGGTTCATATAATTTTGAAGGTAAGAAATTAACTTCAGATCAAATGATTAGCTACTACACTGAGCTTGTATCTGCTTATCCTTTGGTTTCAATTGAAGACCCACTAGATGAGGATGATTGGTCAGGTTGGGCAAAGCTAACTAATGAACTAGGCCAAAAGGTTCAAATTGTTGGTGATGACTTGTTTGTCACAAACCCAGAGCGTCTTCAAAGAGGTATAGACAGTAATACAGCTAATGCACTTCTAGTAAAAGTAAATCAAATAGGTAGTTTGACTGAAACTATTGATGCTGTAAATCTTGCGCATAAAAATGGTTACCGCTCAATGATGAGTCATAGATCAGGTGAAACTGAAGATACTACAATTGCAGATTTATCTGTTGCTTTAAATT
>Ga0315905_10008140_pt1 | contig 10593 bp, 8 predicted proteins | sample LakEriMetagenome_5_FD_203522 | JGI IMG/M metagenome (GOLD analysis project Ga0315905, IMG submission 203522) | Freshwater fungal communities from buoy surface, Lake Erie, Ohio, United States - Buoy 4 MA121 | ecosystem: Environmental > Aquatic > Freshwater > Lake | place: USA: Lake Erie, Ohio... | reverse complement strand
CATACTCAACTTCGTGTCGCGGGCCCCCTCAACCTAAGCAATAACAATCTGGTGCTCAGCGGCTCTTATGCGTTCAGCTCCAGCGATGCGTTGACGATTGTCAGCGGCACGAGTATCACCGGGAACTTTAACGGACTGGGTAATGGTGCGATCCTCACCTTTGCCGGACAGCAGCTGCAGATCAGCTACACGGCGACAAGCGTTGTCCTCAGATTGGCGCCACGGATTTCGGTTTCCAGCCCAGTCGGCCCGCTGAGCGAAAACAATTCCGGTACTCAGACCGTGACCTTCACGATCTCGCTCCCCGCACCTGCCGGCGTCGCCGTGCGGGTGAACTATGTCACGACAGTCGCCGGATACAGTAATCCGGCGACAGCGGTAAATGACTTTACCCCGGTCTCCGGCACCGTCGAGTTCGCGCCGGGCGAAGTATCCAAAACGATTCCGGTCCTGGTGCGAGGCGATCGCCTGGTTGAGTTGGACGAGCTGTTCGGTCTCCTGCTCTCCGACCCGGTCAACGGCTCACTGGATGACAACTTGGCCGATTTGGTGATCTCCGATGACGACTCCTGGTCTTATCCGACTCAGATTGACTTCGGCACGGAGCTTTCACCGATTCAGGCAGCAGCAGCTGGCGTGGGCGACTTGCCTTTCACGGCGGGGAAAAGCTTGGGTTGGACTGCCGGTCGCGAGAATTTGCGAATCGTGGATCGGGCGATTGGCGTCCCGGCTCTGCGCGACGTCGCGCTCACTCCGAATTCATCGTTTGGATTCGCTGTCCCCAACGGTCAGTACTTCGTGCGGATCACTTTCGGCGATGCGACGACCGCTCATGATTCGATGCGTGTCCGCTTGGAGGGATCCGCCAAGCCGGTGGTGAATACGGCTGTCAACACGTTCGTCACGCGAGCTTACGTTGTCGATGTGAGCGATGGGCGATTGGACCTCGACTTCCAGGATCTGGGCGGTTCGGACCCGGATGTGGCTGTCACAGGCATCGGCTTCTCGCGACGATAGTCGACTTCAGGCGGGCTTTGCCAGAAGTTCGTGCGCAAGATTGCGTTGCCAGTCAATTTCTTTCTGTCCACAAGGGAAAGCAATGGCCGGGCATTCAGTGATTTCGCTGGGGCTCAATTCGAGTTTTGGATCAGCGCGATGGATTTGGGAGAAGTCTGCCAGGGGTAGCAACTGGCCCAAGTTGCCGAATTTGATTGAAGGGTGCTCGGCAATCTTTTAGAATCCGGCGGTGCGACAAGCCGGTAGGGGTGAAGATGACCGGCCTTTGGTTAGCCACGCGAGAATAAACAGCAGGTGCCTTAATGAGCCGCTTCATCCTAGCCTTGATTTTGTTTGGACTATTGACCGGCGTTGGCTTTGGGCAAGAAGTGACTGTGGAGTTAACCAACAGCATCGGAATGAAGCTGGTGCTGATCCCCAAGGGGACTTTCATGATGGGCTCCCCGGAGAGCGAGAAAGGACACCGCGAATATGAAGTACAGCATGAAGTCACGCTAACCAGGGACTACTATCTCGGTATGACAGAGGTAACACAGGCCCAGTATCAAAAGGTCATGGGCGAAAATCCAAGCTTCTTTAAAGGTGGCAAGATTAAGGGCGATAGCTCCAATCACCCGGTAGACAATGTTTCCTGGGACGATGTACTGGCATTTTGTAATGGATTGTCGAGGTTGCCAGAGGAGAAGAAAGCAGGTCGGGTTTATCGCCTGCCGACCGAAGCGGAATGGGAGTATGCATGTCGGGCTGGTAGCAAGACTGCGTACAGTTTTGCTGATGAACGAAATTCACCTGAAAACTATCTTTGGTTATTTGATAACAGCGATGCACAAACACATCCCGTCGCCGAGAAGAAACCAAACGCCTGGGGCCTTTATGATATGCACGGCAATCTTTACGAGTGGTGCAGCGACTGGTTCGGTGATTATCCCAAGGGTGCAGTCAGCGATCCCACTGGACCACAGGAGGGGAAGGACCGTGTGTTCCGTGGCGGCAGTTGGATCAATGTGGCCGCGGATTGTCGGTCGGCGGACCGGGGCGGGAGCATCCCGTCGAGCCGGAAACACTACTTCGGCTTCCGCGTGGCCCTGAGTTCCCCGGAAATCCCCAAGCAGGCTGAGCAGGGACAAGACAAGTAAGCTTAGCCAGACGACAGGACTTTCCGGCTCTACGAGGCCAAGGTTTGTTTAGACTCACACGACCGGCGAGCGCTCCTCTCGAGCAAAATGAACCGCTAGACACTCCATTCGACTTGCTGCTGCCGTGGATTAAGGCACGACATCCAAACTCTCCCCTCTCAGTTCGCAGGACTGGACCCAAATTTGCTTGTCAGGTTGATCGCGACTATTGATGTTCCTTAAAGCTACTGATTTTCCCGAGACCTTGATCGTCTGAGCCATGACCGAGATTTTCTCGCTGTGGCCGACGATCTGCGTTGCGTCGTGCGAAAAGAGAATGGGCCGATTCTGCGAGCGGACCGTCGTACCCTCCAGATCCACGACCACGGGCCAGTAGTAACCGGCCATGGTCACCTGACCGCCGGTGTAGGCCGTTATCGAGAAAGCGCGGACCTTCGACTGCGGACCTTCGGCAGAGGGATCGGCAGCGGTGAGCTGCAGATCGGCTAACGACGCCGCAATTTGGACTAGCGTGAGAGACCTCCGTCCATCGCAGGTTGCTTGAGCTCCGCACACTGTAGCTTGCCTAAGCCCCGCCCACTGCGGGGTATTTGAGCCGCGCTCAACCTGGCTCCTCGGTGCTGTTCCCTTCCCATTTTCACTGCGCTGCTCTTGGCACAATGTTCTCTCGCGGTCTCCCCTCTTCGCAATTCAACCTTTTGGTGCCCGTACTCAAACGACTTTTGGCTTTCAAGGCGAGAATTTCGCATTTGCTGATATTTCAGGTTAATTTTTTCGCCGCTAACCGGGGAGTTAAGCGGTTTCAAATTAACTTGGCGTCTTTAGCGAGGGTTCGTCTATGGACATGGGTCTCTTTTTAGCGGCTCTGCCAGAGTTGTCTGTGTTTCAGTACAACTTGGTAGACAACATTTTCTCAATGACGGTAGCCACCATGGGCGCCGCCGCTCTGTTTTTCTTCATGGCGCGCTCAACGGTCGGCGTGTCTTACCGCCCAGCTCTGCTGGTCTCCGGCATCGTGGTCGCTATCGCTTGCTACCACTACTTTATGATTCGCCATAGCTGGAACGATGCTTACGCATTGGCCGATGGCCCAAAATACGCCGCAACCGGCGCAGCTTTTAACGACTTCTATCGCTACGCGGACTGGATTCTCACGGTTCCGCTGTTGATGGTCGAACTCGTCGTCGTCATGCGACTCCCCCGCGAACGCAGCTCGTCACTTCTGACCCGTCTCGTCATCGCCGCCGCCCTGATGATCGCTCTGGGTTACCCGGGCGAAGTCATCAAGGACCCTGCTCAAGCTACGATGCGTTGGGTTTGGTTTGCACTCTCCTGCATCCCATTCGTCTACATCCTCTACGTTCTCTGGGTTGAACTGACCAATTCGCTAAACTCTCAACCGCCCGCCGTTCAAGGCTTGGTCAAGCTGGCTCGCTTGGTCATCCTCATCACTTGGATGGTCTACCCAATCGCCTACGCTCTCGGCAGCACCCCAGCTGCACTGACCGCTGCCTCCGGTGGCGGTGGCGATGCCACCGGCGTCGTTGGCTTGCAGATCGGCTACGCAATCGCCGATATGACGGCTAAGGCCGGTTTCGGAGTGCTGATTTACTTCATCGCCCGAGCCAAGACCTACGAAGATGCACAAAAGGGCATCGGTTTGGAAGACATGCCAGGTCTCAAGCATTCGATGGCGTAGTCGACTGACTTCGCTTGGTTGAATTCGCCGAGCGCCGTGCGAGTGTTGGCTGCCCGAAACGGTAGCTCCAACGAATCTCTCGCACGGCGCCCGCGGCGTTTCAAGACAGAAATCCGCTCTCGTATTATTTTCAATACTAAGTTGACCCACAATTCTCCCGCGACATGCAACCCCGCATCTCTCCCATCGAATAAACTGGAGAGAGAGGCCTTGCGAACGGGACTCGGTCTCACCCCTGGCCCCTTGCCAGAATGACTAACAGGTTTCTCGGTCATGCTGCGTTCCTCGATTGAGCGATTTGAAAATCGACATTCGGTCTGGACGACTGTCTCAGCTCTTTTGCTTGCAGCAACTGTTTTGCTTTTCGGAACACCAAGTCTCGCGGTCATTGCCGCAATTTGTTTCGGCTCTGTACTCTTGATTGGTCTCCCTCACGGCGGACTTGACCATCTCGCAGGACGCGAACTACTGGGCCGCTTTGGGCTGCCACAATCGGCTAGCCTGTTCGGGCTCTGCTACATCGCCGTGGGCCTGATCGTGATCGCCGCCTGGTGCCTCAGTCCAGCGCTCACCATTTTAATTTTTTTCGCACTTTCGGCTTGGCATTTCGGGTTGGAGGAAGAGACCGGTAGTCGGGATGGACTCGTCGAAAACCTCTCCATGTTTGCTCGCGGCGGCATGGTCATCTGGTTGCCATGTTTGGCTCACAGGGACTCTGTCACCGCTCTGCTCCACAGCACCATTCCCGGAGATGCCGCTGTCGAGATCGACTGGGTGCTCAACCTCTGGACGAACCTCCTCCCGGTGTGGCTTGCACTTCTTTTGTATGATTGTGTTGCCTGGCCAGAGTTAGCCACCAGCAGCCGCACCATGGGCTGGGTCGACCATATTCGCTGGCGGTCGTTGCTTCGCTACATCGCCCTCGCCACGGTGATGATTGTTGCCGACCCGCTCGTCTCGTTCACTCTCTACTTCTGCGGCTGGCATTCGATCCGCGGCATCGCTGACCTCTGGCAAGATTCGAAACTGCCAGCGAAGAGTTTCTTCCCGCAGCTGCTTCCGATCTCACTTCTTGCGATTGGAATATTCCTTGGAGGTTGGCTCTGGAGCAGCTCGATCCTCGGCTGGGTCGCCGCTTCCGTTCAGACGACGTTTATGGGGCTGAGCGCGGTGGCCATTCCGCACCTACTTCTCCACGTCATGGTCAGGCTCGTCCCGAAACGAACGCGCACAGCAGAAAGCTGGAGCTTGGGGGCGACCTCATGATGCAGCAACCACCGACGAACGAGGCTTGGGACTACTGCCTGGTGGGCGGTGGGTTGCAGGCCAGCTTGTTGGTCCTCGCGCTGCGTCATCATCAACCGAAGGCTCGCGTTCTAGTTTTGGAGAGGCGAGCTCAGCCCAGCAGCTCTTTGGCACTCGCCGGGCAGACGTGGTCCTGTCACGCCAGCGATATCCCGGACGACTGTCGCGTCTGGCTGAGCCCGCTCTTCCTGACCACTTGGCCAGCTTACAACGTGCGTTTTCCTAAATTTCAGCGGCGCATCAACATCGGATACTGTTCGCTCCGCTCTTGGGACTTGGCGAACACTCTGCAGCAAGTCCTTGCATCGGGAGGCAATAACCTCCAGTGGCGCTGGGGACAAGAAGCTGCTCGCATCGAATCCGGACACGTCGAGTTGGAGTCGGGTGAAGCTGTCGCTGCACGATGCGTGATCGATTGCCGCGGTCAAGAAAACCATCCGCCCCCAACCGAGACGGGCTATCAAAAGTTTTTTGGCTGGGAAGTCGAACTTGATTCACCATGGTCGCTCGATGTCCCGACGGTGATGGATGTCGATGGTGCGCAGGACGATGGCTTTCGCTTCATTTACGTCCTGCCGTTTAATCGGCAGCGGCTACTGCTGCAGGACACCCGCTTTTCTGATTCGGCTGAGGTCGATCCCACTGAGGCGGCGAGTCGACTGCGAGCTTATCTTGCTCAACATGGTCACGCGAATTACAAAGTAGTCCGCCAAGAGCATGGATTGCTGCCGATGCCGTTTGCCAGTTTCAGCCCGGAGCCGCGGGAGCCGGTGCTGCGAGCTGGATATCGGGGCGGCTGGTTTCATGCGGCGACTGGTTATTCATTGCCGCTGGCCATCCAGTACGCAGCAGCCGTCGCGCGAGTCCCACCGGATCAGGCTCGCGAGGTAGTCTCTCGACTGGCGCGAAAGCATCGATTTCGTTTTCGATACGCCCGCTTTTTGAATCGTTTGCTCTTCCGCCTCTTGCCACCGACTTCCCGCACCCAAGTCTTTTACAACTTTTATCGCTGGCTCCCCGAGTCAGTGATAGGTCGCTTTTATGCGCATACGTTTTCGCGGCTGGATGCCATTCGACTCTTCTTAGGGCGACCGCCCTGCCCTTTGAGTCTCGGCCGATTCGTAAAATCCTTTAGGAGCTGCTGATGATCTCGCAAAACATTCAATCGCAAATCAGCGGCCAGCCGACTCGCGGCCGGGAGACAGCTCAAGGTGTCGTCGAGCAGAGGTTGCAAGCTGCGCTCCGCGGACCGGTCGCTGAATTCATGGGGCGCGGTGGCAAGCGGATTCGAGCTGAGATCGTAGGGCTGGCCTATCGGGTCGCTTCCCGTCGTCACCCTCAATCAGATTGTCCCGAGGCTTTATTTGAGTTTCTTGAATTGATGCACGCCGGCACATTGGTCATCGACGACGTGCAAGACGGCTCGCGGATGCGGCGCGGACGGGAGTCATTGCACGTAACCCATGGAGTCCCACTGGCGATCAACGCCGGCAACTGGATGTACTTTGCCGCGCTGGAGCGACTCGCGGGACTGGAGCTTCCGCCGGAAACCTTGTGCGAATTACTCCAACGCAGCTTGACCGTTTTTAAACTCGGACACGAGGGGCAAGCTCTCGACTTATCCGTCCGAGTTTCGCAGTTGCCGCAGAATGCGGTACCGGAAGTCGTCGAGCAGATCTCAACCTTGAAGACGGGTGCATTCACCGAGTTGGCGGCCTGGGTTGGGGCGAAGGTTGCCGGTGGCGGTATGGAAGACGTGAACGCGATCGCTGAGTTTGGCTTGAACCTCGGAATCGCCTTGCAGATGCGAAACGATTGGGGCGAGTTGCAGCGAGCGGCCGAGTGCGAGGCGCTCAGCGCCGACTTGCTCAACCAGCGGGCGACTTGGCCGTGGGCCTGGCTGGCGCTCAGCCTGCCATCGGTTCAATACCGAACCATGCTGGGGCGGCTTCAGCACGCACCGGGTGAGCAGACGCAGATTGCTCGCCAGATTTTCGAGCAGATTGGCATTTATGCGAATAACGAAATCCATTCCAAACTCGAGGAAGCAGCAAGTTCGCTCGGTCAGTTGGACCTCGACGCCGATGCGCGAACTCAGATGAACGAACTGTTGGCTTTGTTGGAGCCGAATAATGGCTGAAGTCACGATCGGCTCGCGCGGCACTGACTCGCAGAAAAATCGAGTGAGGGCTGCAGCAACTAATGGCAATGAATCGAACAACCAGCGAGCTGCGGGGCGGCGCGCGGCCGTGATCGGCAGTGGCTTCGGCGGCCTCGCTGCAGCGATTCGGCTGCAATCGCTCGGCTTCCAGACGACGATTTATGAACAGCGAGACAAGCCAGGCGGTCGCGCTTACGTCTACGAACAAGACGGCTTTCATTTCGACGGTGGCCCCACGGTCATAACTGCGCCGCATTGCCTGGAAGAGCTCTTTGCGCTCTCGGGACGGCGGATGGAGGATTACGTCACGCTGCTGCCGGTCAAGCCGTTCTATCGCTTGCGCTGGCACGATGGAGCAGAATTCGATTACGTTGGCAATGAGCAAGAATTGCTCGAACAGATTCAGCGGATTGAGCCGTCCGATGTGGAGGGCTATCGCCGCTTTGCACAGTACACGCGACAGGTTTTCCAACGTGGTTACGTCGAACTGGGCGCCGTTCCTTTCCTCCGTTTCTCCGACATGATCCGAGTCGCCCCGCAGTTAATGAAGCTGCGAGCGGACCGCAGTGTGCATCGAACGGTGTCGCGATTCATCAAGAACGAGAAGCTGCGGCAAGCGTTCAGCTTTCACTCGCTACTGGTCGGAGGAAATCCGCTGGAGACGAGTGCGATTTACACGCTCATCCACTGGATCGAACGCGAATGGGGCGTCTTCTTTCCCAAGGGTGGGACCGGAGCGCTGGTGCAGGGACTGGTTCGCTTGTTTGAGGAACTCGGCGGCCGCTTGCTTTTGAATTCGCCAGTCGAACGAATTGAGCTGGTGGAAGCGGCGTCAGCGAAGTCCGGCGGGAAAGGTCCGCGTCGGTTGCATCGCGTCTCGGCCCTAGAGCAAAAGACGGCTGACTTTGACCTTGTAGTCTCCAACGCCGATATCCATCACACATACGCCAAGCTTTATCGCGCGACTCCTGCGGCCGACAAGCGGCGCAAACGGCTGGAGAAAATGGAATGGTCGATGTCGCTGTTTGTGCTTTACTTTGGCACGAATCGGCGCTTCCCCGATTTGGCTCATCACACGATTCTCTTTGGTCCACGCTTCGAGGGCTTGCTGCGGGATATTTTTCACGGCAAGGAATTGCCTCCCGATTTCAGTCTTTACCTGCACGCGCCATCGGTGACTGACCCGACGATTGCTCCGCCAAGCTGTGAAGCGTTTTATGTGCTCAGCCCCGTGCCGCATTTGGGCCAAGCCGAGATCGACTGGGCGAAGATGGCGCGACCTTATGGCGATTCGATTTTGTCGGCGCTCGATGATTACATTCCCGGATTAAAGGCATCTGTCGTGACGCGGCGCGAGTTCACGCCGCTCGACTTCCGCAGCGAGCTGAACGCGTTCCACGGTTCGGCGTTTTCGGTTGCTCCAAAGTTGACCCAGAGTGCTTGGTTCCGCCCCCACAATCGGGATCCGAATATCCCAGGACTTTACATCGTCGGCGGTGGGACGCATCCGGGGGCCGGTGTTCCCGGCGTCGTGAATACGGCTAAGGCGACCGTGGGCGTGATTGCTCAAGATTTTGGTTTGGTTGGGGCCGCGGCGAATCGTTCGGGTAGTCAAACCGGCGCGGAGGTTCATTGATGCAAGCCGCCGCGGCACAAGAAACAGAGCAAGAGGGCCAGCGAGCGCCCGGTGACTCGGCGAATGAGCGCGAGTCGATTGAGCGACACAGCCGCTCGTTTTCGCTCGCGGCTTCGTTGCTTCCCCCGCTAGTGGCACGCGATGTTCGGCGGCTGTACGCCTGGTGTCGGGCTTGCGATAACGCGGTGGATGATGAGTCGGTCACCTTGGAAGAGCGGCGAGCGCGGCTCGATGTGATCCGGGCTGACTTGCGTCGTGTCTACGCCGGCGAGCGACTGGAGAGCGTCGAGTCGCGCTGGTTGCAGGAGTTGGTCGAGCGCTATGCGATTCCTGCGGAATGGCCGCAGGCGCTCTTGGATGGAATGGAATCGGACTTGGACTTTGTCCGGCCACGATCGCAGGCAGACTTGGAGCTTTACTGTTACCGCGCGGCGGGAGTCGTTGGGCTGATGATGAGCCGAATTCTCGGTGCGCGGTCGTGCAAGGCCGAACAGTACGCCTGCAGCCTGGGGATGGCCATGCAACTGACGAACATCGCGCGCGATGTGGCCGAGGATTGGGAGCGGGGGCGTTGTTACTTGCCTCAGGAGTGGCTGGCCGCGGAGGGCACTGAGTTGCCGAGCGATGTCGAGCTATGTCCGGTTGTTGAGCGGCTGCTGAATTTGGCGGAGCATCATTACGAGCAAGGGTGTAAGGGTTATCCTTACCTGCCGCTGAATGTGCGCTGGGCGATTCGTGTCGCGGCGTCGGTATATCGAGAAATTGGCGAAGTGATTCGGAGGGCTGGCTATCGAGTGCGTGAGCAGCGTCATTTCGTCCCGACCGGGCGAAAGTTGCGAATCGTTGCGGCGGGATTGGGAGCGGGCGTTTGCGATCGGGTTTCGATGTCGCTGGGTAATGTATCTAATTCATTGATGACGGGAGTGACGGAAATGAAACCAGAGACCTTTTATCTGGCGATTTTTGGATTGTCGTTAAGTTGTGTGATGGGCACAGTGATGTTTGCTTTGGTCGGGATGAATCCCAAAGCGGACAGTTACGACAAGTTGCCCTGGATTTATTCAGGAGGCTGTGCCGTGGCGGCGGCCGTGTTGGGCTGGTGGTCGCGTCGCCTAGCCAGCAAGCTCCCCGCGCAGTAGTCAGGCCAAACCTCGCCCCCGATGCTTAGTCCCTCGACTGCTTTCTCTTCGTCAACCGACCGTAAAACTGGACCTCACCCCGTTTTTTCGTCAGCCGGGTCCTCGCGCCAGCCCCCGGTTCGGCAGCTAATAAAACTGGACGGAACCCGTTTTTCGTAAACATCTCACCGGCCGGGATGCTCGTGGGATTGATGTTCCCCGATTGCATACATGTGCCCTTGAATCGATGCTGTCCGAGCCAGCACTTCCTTGGCTCGGAGCGCTTCTTCGTGAGTCCCCAGCACCACGACCAATTTCTTGCCTTCATTCAAAAGTTGTTCGTAATCGTCGAGTTCGGGCAAATCCATTCGGTCATCGAGGACGGCTTGCTCAACTCCGGCAATACCACCCATGTAGGCCCCGGTTAGCCCGCCCACAATCAACATCGGGAGGATGATCCCTGGGAACGCGGTGATCGTCGCCAGAACACCGGCGACCGCACCCGCTTCCAGACCGAACAA
>Ga0315905_10008139_pt1 | contig 10593 bp, 6 predicted proteins | sample LakEriMetagenome_5_FD_203522 | JGI IMG/M metagenome (GOLD analysis project Ga0315905, IMG submission 203522) | Freshwater fungal communities from buoy surface, Lake Erie, Ohio, United States - Buoy 4 MA121 | ecosystem: Environmental > Aquatic > Freshwater > Lake | place: USA: Lake Erie, Ohio... | reverse complement strand
GAAAGTTGTAGCGCCGGCAGCAAAGAGAGCGGCGGTCATGGTGATGGTTCAAGACCATCAAATCTCCAAGGCCAAAGCTTGCAAGATCGTGGGTTTCTCGCGGTCGGCGTTCTACAAATCCACAGTGGACTGGGCGGCCAAGGACGCGCCAGTGATTGACGCGCTCAATGAGATTATTACCAAGCGGGCCAGGTGGGGCTTTTGGAAGTGCTATTACAGGCTTCGCCGTGACGGCCATGTATGGAACCACAAACGAGTGCATAGGGTGTATAGCAAGATGAAACTAAACCTTCAGCGCAGAACCAAGAAGCGCGCCATAACGCGGGAGCGTCATCCCTTTGAAGCCAGCTTAAAACTGAACCACATATGGGCCTTGGACTTCATGCGTGACACTTTGTATGACGGCCGGCCATTCAGAACCTTGAATGTGATTGACGAGGGCAACCGGGAGGCTTTGAGGATTGAATGCGGCTCATCCATTCCTGCTGCAAGGCTGATACGAACAATGAACCAGCTGATAGAAGTTTATGGAAAGCCCCATGCCATTCGCATGGACAACGGGCCGGAGATGACCTCAGAGAAGTTCATCGAATGGGCCAAAGAGCAAGGCATTGTGCTGATGTTTATTCAGCCTGGTAAGCCCAACCAAAATGCTTTTGTTGAGCGTTTCAACAGAAGCTTCAGAGATGAGGTGCTGAACGCAAACCTGTTCAATTCAGTTGATCAAGCTCAAGAGGCTGCTGATGACTGGGTTCAGGATTACAACGAGTTCAGGCCGCATGAGTCCCTGGGTGATGTGGCTCCGATGGAGTTCATGCCTAGGAAATTTGTTAAGGAAATCTCTAGTTTTAAATTGTCCACTTGACAGGGGAGTTTACGGAGTTTACGCGCCCACCAAACGAGCGTGTACCGCTTCAAATTGCACGCAAGGTCAACGATGTTTGGAGCATGGATTTTGTCTCTGACAGTTTGTCTAACAGCAGAAGAATCAAATGCCTCACTGTGGCCGATGACTTCAGCCACGAGTGAGTTGACATTGCAGTGGACTTTGGAATCTCCGGCCAATATGCCACAAGATCTTTTAGATCAGGCTACGATATTTAGGGGTTACCCAGTTGCAGTTCGCACAGATAACGAGCCAGAATTTACAAGCCGCGCCTTCTTGGCTTGGACCACTTTGCATGGCATTCGCCATATTTTGATCCAACCTGGCAGGCCTATGCAAAACAGCTACATCGCGAGTTTCAATGGAAAGTTCAGAGACGAATGCTTGAATGAGTAATGGTTTCAAAGCTTGTCACAAGTCAGAGATTGCATTGCTGAATGGCACAATAACTACAACGAAGTCAGGCCCCACAGCAGTCTGAGGAGAATTCCTCCCTCACAGCTCGCCCAGCAGCAGAGGATTCAAATCTTTGCCACTGATTCCAACAACAATCAATTTTTAGATTAACCTTGCAAAACCGGACTACTTCTTAATCAATGGTACGTCTCAAGGTGGCAGGTCAAACCATAAACAAATACATAGGGTGTATTCGAAGATGAAACTAAACCTACAGCGCAGAACCAAGAGGAGCGTCATCCCATAGAAGCCCGCAAAGTAACGGAATGGCTGAGAGCTTTGTCAGGACGCTAAAGCGGGACAATGCCAAGCTGGCTAACTGGCCAGATTCAAAAACCGTGATGGCTCAGTTGAAAGATTGGTTAAATGACTACAATTCTTATCACCCGCACAGCGCACTTGGCTACTTGCCGCCAACGCGGGAGAAAAGATCGGTAACTTAAACATACCGGCGGTACTGAAATACAAGCTCAAGGCCAGCAATGTCGCATCAGTCAAGTTTGGCACGAAATATGCTTTACAAGTAATTCCTAAGGGACTGTTGTCGTTGATTATTTTTGTATTTCTAGGTGTTGAAATTCGCCAGCTTCCTTGGTCGTTTTAAAGTTTTCAAGTGGCTACCAGCTGTTTTCCAGCACAAAAAAGGCGAAGGTTGGGTACTTGTGAGTCTTCCCCAAGTTTAGATGCGAATCCATTTACTAAGATTAAAGTAAATTGTGAATTTTTTCGCTTAAACAAAAATTCATATAGGAAGGTGTACAATTTGTTATAAATGAATTCCGTTGTTCGCATTCCACTCGTAACTTCGCCGCAGCAATTTGCTCAGTTGGAGGAGTTGCAACTTGTATTTACTAAGGTCTGCAATGCGATTGCTCCGGAAGTCCAGCGTACAAGAGTTTGGAACAGAGTTGTTATGCATCATATGCATTACAAGTCTTTGAGAGAAAAGTTTCCTGAATTAGGATCTCAAATGGCCTGCAATGCTATTTATGCTGTTTCTAGAACTTCGAGAATGCTTTTTCAAATGCCAACAAGCCCATTCAGTTTGAATAAATTGGGAAGTCAACAATTGCCTTTGATAAAATTTGAGAACAATTGCCCTGTTTTTTTTGACAGACATACATTAAGCTTTAATGGTACCACCCTATCTTTATTTACTCTAAATGGAAGAATTAAATTTGATATTAAAAAAAACAATATAGAAATAAATTTTGAAATACTAGATAATATACAAGAGATTTTTTTAATTAAAGGTGATTTTTTATACGAATTAAATTTTATTTACAAAGTAAATAGCCTTAAAGAAAAGAATAAAGATAAAGATAATAAATTTGAAATGCCAGATTACTTAAGGATCTAAAGCAAAAATGTTAAATAAAAAAGAAAATAATGAATTAATAATGGAATTTACTAATCATAAGGAATTGTTGAAAAAAATAGTTATTTTCAGTATTATAATTAGCTTAGTATCTTTGTCTCCGACTCTTTATATGCTTTCTGTGTATGATAGAGTAATTAATAGCGGTAGTGAAAAAACTCTTTTAATGTTAACTATTATGATTTTAATTGCGTACGCAGGTATGGAATTACTTGAAATCATAAGATTTAAAATTATAAGGGTAATAAGTTATAAAATCCAAGATGCATTATTACTTAGAGTTTATGAGGCAATGTTTCAAGGCTATTTAAGCAAAAAACTTGGTGGAGTAATCAATGCAATTAACGATTTGAAAATAATCAGTAATTTTTTAAGCACCCCCGCTTTTTTAGCGATTCTAGAATTGCCTCTTATTATATTTGCATTAATATTTTTATTTGAAATTAATTTAATTATGGGCGTGGCTGCAATGATTGGGGGAATATTTCAGATAATTATTGCTTATTTAAATCAAAAATCAACTAGATTACCATTATTGAATGCTAATCATGCTTACCACGACTCCATAAAATATGCAACATCAGTATTTAAAAATGTGCAGGTTATTGAAGCAATGGGAATGAAAGATAATATTTATAGAAAATGGAAAAATAAACAAAAGCAATATTTAGATTTTCAAGCCGTGGCATCTGAAGCTAATGCTTATTGGGTTAGTATCACTAAATTGTTACAACTATTTATGAGTTCATTTCTTATTGGCGTCGGAGCAAAATTAATGATGCTGAATAATATGGATGGTGCTGGAGGATTAATAATCGTAGCATCTATTCTGGGAGGAAGAATACTTGCTCCGATTGGGCAAATAATTACAAGTTGGAACGGTATTATTAGTTTTCGAAATAGTTGGGAAAGGCTAGAGTCACTACTTGAAAATATACCTAAGAAATCGCTATCAATGACATTACCAACGCCTAAAGGTAATTTACATGTTGAAAATGTAAATGGCGCGGCTCCTGGGCAGCTAATACCAATAATTAAAAATTTGGATTTCAAACTAAGATCTGGTGAAGTATTAGCCGTAGTTGGCCCTTCTGCATCTGGTAAAACAACATTAGCTAGGCTTTTAGTTGGATTATGGTCAACCATAAGCGGAAGTGTAAGATTGGATGGAGTGGATGTAAACGCATGGAATAAATCTGAAGTAGGCCCTTACATTGGATATTTACCACAATCGGTAGAAGTATTAGACGGAAGTATTGCTGAAAATATTGCAAGGTTTGGAGAAATAAATCAAGCGATGGTTGAAGAGGCAGCTTCCTTAGTGGGATTACATGAATTTATTATTGCGCTACCAGATGGCTACTCAAGTGTTATTGGTGTAAATGAAATTGTATTATCCGGAGGATTTAAGCAAAGAATCGGTCTTGCTAGAGCTATTTATGGGAGGCCTGTCTATGTGGTTTTAGATGAGCCAAACTCAAATTTAGATAAGGGAGGCGATGAGGCTCTTATTAAAACTATTGAAAATATGAAACAAACAGGTACTACTTTTATAATTATTACGCATAAAACAAATATCTTTGATGTAGTAGATAAAATATTAATATTAAAAAATGGTGCTATGCATTTGTTTGGGCCTAAAAATCTTGTTATCGAAAAAATCAATGAAAGTAGAAATCTTATAAAAAATAATAAGAATTTAGGTGGCTAAAAATGAAAAATTTAAATTCTATTAAAATAAATAAATTCAGTGAAATAATAATTTTATTCAAAAATGAGTTGATTATAGTTGGAATATGCAGTTTGGTTGTAAATTTATTAATGTTGGTGCCAACACTATATATGCTACAAGTATATGATCGAATTATGATAAGTATGAATTATGACACCTTAATTTCTGTTAGTTTAATTGCATTATATTTATTTTTAGTACTTTCTGTAGCAGAATACATTCGTTCTAAAATTTTAATTTATTCGGGTGTTAAATTAGAGAAAAAACTAAATCCAATACTGTTCAATTCAAACTTTAAAAATTATCTGAATGGTAAATTATCTAATAAAGAAAACATTTTTGCAGATCTTACTAATATAAGACAATTCCTAACCGGAAATGGAATATTTGCATTTTTTGATACGCCATGGATCCCTATTTATTTAATTGTATTATCATTCTTACATCCAAATTTAGGTATTTTAGCATTAATATTTTCTTTAATTCAAATGGCTTTAGCTTGGGGGGCGTCTACATTAAGTAAGCCTGTTCAACGAAAAACAATAAATTCAGAATTAAACGCAAATAATCTTTTAAATTCCAAATTTAAATTGGTTGAAACTCTTGAACCAATGGGGATGGTTAGTAATATTTATAATAGATGGAAAGTAATAAATAAAATTGCATTAAATAACAGTTTAAGTGAGCAAAATTTGAATACTAATATTATGGGGATTAGTAAATTTGTAAGATATTCTCAGCAGTCTTTAACTTTAGGTGCGGGTGCGCTGCTGGTAATTCAAGGAGAACTCTCTCCAGGAGGAATGATTGCCGCAAATGTACTAATGTCACGTGCTCTTGCTCCAATAGATTTATTAGTCAGTGTGTGGAATAACTTTATTGGTGTGAAAGATTCATACACCAGATTAAGTGAAATTTTGAAAATTCGAGAAAATGATTTTTGTCGCAATGATAAATTATTACAAAATGGTGAAGTAATTATAAATGATGTATTAGTTGAAATTCAAAATAAAAATATACCTATTCTCAATAGAATAAATCTTCATTTCTCAAAAGGTACTATAACTGTTGTCTTAGGTGCATCAGGATCTGGGAAGTCTACTTTAGCGCGAGTTTTATTGGGTATTCAGCAAATAACGTCCGGCAAAGTAGTGCTGGACAACCTAGAAATAAACTCATGGAGCCGAGCTGAAATCGGACCTCACCTTGGTTACCTTCCTCAGGACATTGAGCTGTTTGACACAACAATAGCTGAAAACATAGCGAGATCTGGGGAAATTAATTCACAAAAAGTACTTTCTGCTGCAGAAGATGCCGGTTTGCATCAAATGATTTTAAGATTTCCGAAAGGATACGACACACCAATCGGTGAAGCAGGAGAGCAACTTTCAGGTGGCCAGCGACAGAGAATTGGTTTAGCTCGTGCAATTTATGGGGACCCTAAGCTTCTTGTTCTTGATGAGCCAAATGCTAATTTAGATGAAGAGGGAGAAATGGCTTTGGTTCGTGCCGTTACAAAATTAAAAAACAAGGGCTCAACAGTGGTATTGATTAGTCATCGTCCAAATATCCTTGGTGTTGCTGACAATTTAGTTATTTTGCATGATGGAATGGTTCAGGCAAGTGGAACTAAAGATTTTGTTTTATCAGAATTAAAGAAAAAACAAGAAACACTATAATCTATTCTAACAAAATTAATATCAACAAATCATTAAATTAAAAGCATATTATGTCATTAAATATATTCAATAAAAAAATAGTAAATAATTCAGATTTGAATTTAACTGAGGAAATCTTACAGCCCAACCTAGATTCCAATTCAATTGCAAAATCAGGATTATGGGTTTTAGGTATAAGTTTTGGTGGATTTTTGCTTTGGGCAAGTCTGGCTCCTCTAGATGAAGGCGTGCCAACTCAGGGAATGGTTTCGTTGGATACTAAACGCAAAACTGTTCAACATCTATCTGGAGGAATATTGAAAGATGTGCTTGTTCAAGAGGGTCAATTTGTTAAAGAAGGTCAAGTGGTTCTTCGCTTAGACGGCGCGGCAGCAAAAGTCAATTACGAATCGGTACGACAAAGGTATCTTGGATTCAGGGCTATTCAGAGCCGTCTAATTGCAGAGCAATCTGGCAAGAATATTATTGATTTTCATGCTGATGTTGTTTCGGCATTATCTGACCCACTAATTAATCAACAAACAATTACGCAGCAGCAACTTTTCAATGCAAGAAAAAATGCGTTAGCTGCAGAACTGCAGGCTCTTGAAGAGAATATGCAAGGTGTCACAGGTCAATTGAATGCGATGAAGATGGTCATCCCTCAAAGAAAATCTCAATTGAACTCTCTTCTAGAAGAGCTCAACAACACAAAGGAATTGGTTAAAGAAGGTTACGTGGCTCGCAATCGTCAATTGGAACTTGAGAGAATGGTGGCTGAGGCAAATGCATCAATAGCAGAGCTATCGGGTAATATTCTGAAGCTAACAAGACAAATAGCTGAAATAGGCCAGAGATCAATTTCGCGTAAACAAGAATATCGCAAAGAGATAGAGACGCTTTTGGCAGAAGTTACTAGAGAGGTGCAATCAGATGTTGAAAAATACAAGGCAGTAACGGCAGATTTGGATCGAATTGAAATAAAGGCTCCAGTCACAGGGCAAGTTGTGGGTTTGGCCGTTCAAACAGTAGGTGCTGTAGTTCAGCCTGGACAAAGATTACTTGATGTTGTTCCTGAAAACCAACAGCTTTTATTGGAAGCACGTATACCGCCCCACCTAATTGATAAAGTTAAACCAAATTTAAAGGCGGACGTTAGGTTTAATTCATTTGCACACTCGCCACAATTGGTAGTCGAAGGAATCATAATCTCTGTATCTGGAGATTTATTGACTGATCCTCAAAATCCGCAAATTAACTATTATTTAGCAAGAGTTCAACTTACTAATCAAGGTCTTGAATCACTTGGCAAAAGGCAAATGCAACCAGGTATGCCTGCAGAAATTGTCATAAAAACGGGTGAGAGATCTTTACTCACTTATCTGTTACATCCGCTTACTAAACGCATTGCTGCCTCATTAAAGGAAGAATGATGAGGCAAAAAAATTACTTTGTTATTAAAATTATCATCTGTTGCAGTAATTTAGCATTAAGCGTAAATACTGCATTTTCCAATGATTTAAATTTAAAGCAAGCATATCAAACAGCACTTCTTAACGATGCTTCAATTCGTGCTTCCAATGCTTTAACTGAATCAGTACGTGAGAAAATAAATCAGGCTAGATCAAGCCTATTGCCACAAATATCAGCAAGTTTTACTAGGAATCAAAATAATCTAGAGTCAACAACACCAAATTTATTTGGTAATTCTGTTGTTTCTAATGACCAGTACTTTAGTGATAACCGGCTAATCCAGCTTCGGCAGCCGTTAATTAATCAACAGCGTTGGTTTCAATTTCAACAAGCAAAGAACTTAGCTGAAGAAGCAGAAGCTAATTTAGAGAGGGAGCTTCAAAATTTACTTGTGCGAGTTACAAGCAGCTATTTTGAAAATCTCATGGCAGAAGAACAATTAATTTTGGTTTTAATACAAAAGAAAAATCATCTGGCTATATTGGACGCAGCCAAAAAACGTTTTCTTGCTGGATCAGGAACTCGGACAGATATTGACGAAGCTCAAGCAAGATTAGATTTGATTGTTTCTCAAGAATTAGAGGCAATACAAAACAAAGATTTGATGCGTAGACAATTACAAACAATGGTTAATCAGCCGTTTGGGAAACTGGCAAAAGTAAATGTTCAAGCTCTTAAACTCACTCCGCCAGATCCTGTGGACATTGAGTCTTGGATTGGAAGAGCAGAGCTTTCAAGCCAAGAATTGAAGGCGATGAAAGCAAAATTAGAAGCGGCCAAAATTGAAGTCAATAAAGCACAGGCGGCACATATGCCAACACTTGATGCGATAGCTCAATGGTCTAATAGTGGACGTGAAAACATTACAAATATTAATTCAAGATATGAAAATAAATCCATAGGCTTGCAACTTAACATTCCGCTTTATTCAGGTGGATATATGAACTCCACCATTCGACAGGCTGTGGCCGAACAAACCCGCGCTGAAGAAACGCTGGAAGCCCTGCGCCGCGACTTAGGTGTGCGCGTGCACAGAGAATACCGTGGAGTGAGCGAAGGCGTGATGCGTGTGCGTGCCTTGGAGCAAGCGGTAAGGTCGGCTGAGCAGATGTTGGCATCTACCCAAATGTCCCAAAAGGGTGGCTCGCGTACCCAATTGGATGTGTTGAATGCGCAGCAACAATACACCTTGACGTTGCGGGATTTGGCACAGGCCAGGTTGGTTTATTTGCTGTCTAAAGTGCGGTTGGCCTCACTGGTGGGGGAAGATGCCATGGCTTCTTTGGAGCAGGTGAATGGAAGTTTGGCTGCAAACTGAAGTGCATAGAGAAAACTTGATCAGAGTCAAAAAACAGACTACAACAAAATAAATGGTACTTCGTATGTTGGCAGTTAAGTACTGCTGACCGATGTTGTCATTTGCTTGTCACTGCAAACTAAATGAAAAATTGGCTACTGTTATTGTGTTTATCACAGCTACTTGCGTCATGTGGCGGTGGGGCCAACAATGGCGAGACGGGTGCAGCAGGTAACACCAGCATTTTGAATGCCTTAGACACTAGCACGGCCAATCCAAACACCCTGCCTTCAGGCGCTGATAGCGTAAGCCTTGGCACCTTTTGGGAAAAGCAAGTGCTCAATGGCTTTACCAGGGTGGGTTTGCTAAAAGGCTATGCCTATGTGGATTACCGCAACGTGGCCATTAAAGCTACGGCAGTGTCAAATACGCCCGATGGCAAAGGCACAGTATTGCTGGTAAGCCACCCAGATCACCGCGCACAAACAGGCGACAACATAACCATAACAGGCTTGCAAAAAGACCCCACAGATATTCCATTTGTCTACTTCAACAGTACCTTTGAAATTACCGGTCGTGATGCCAATGCTTATTACATTACAGTGCCCTATGCCAGTAGCAAGCGCGATACTTTTGCGCTAAACGTGAACTTGTATTACAAGCTGAAAGAGTGTGAAGGCGCGCAAACGGTGGTGCAAACCCCAGCGTTGGCCACAAGCCCTGTTACTTACTTTGACGGCTTTGAAGCCCGAGTGGCTAAGCAAACTGTAGAAAACTCCGTCAGCGGCTGCAGCCCGCCAGAGAGAAGCTTTGTAACCACCAAATACTTCGCAGTAAACAACCCAAAGTATGGGGCCACACTCAACAATCCCTTTATTGGGCAACGCGTTGAGGGCGGTGATTTTTACAGCTTAGACAAAACATTTGACCTCCCCTCAAGCAACGTGAAGTCTGGCCAGTCTGGAGCCATGGGTGTTATGAAGATTTACAAGACGTCAAACAAAATGGTTTGGCTAGGTACGGCTTATCTGACTTATGAAATACTGAGCCACACAGCTAATTCGGTGTTTATTGTTTTTATCACCACTACTTACAACGACATTAACAACCTTATTTCTACCATGACAGAGGTTTATGGCAAAGACGGTAGTGGTGAATACAAGTTAATTAGAACTACGGTGAAGTACAACAATCCTAGGCGCAATGAGGTTGTGATTGAGTAGGGTTGAACTTAAGTAACTCTTTTCGACTTGTGTATTTTTAATCAATGAAATCTACATCGAAAATTGACCTACCCCTTTTTACTGAAACAAAGTGATGCAATATTAACTGACATGTTGTTAGTTGGCCGTAATTACCACAGTGGCAGGCGTACTAGACACCTTACCATCGTTGACAATCAAGGTGGCAACATAAATGCCAACCAAATCGGCCACGAAGGTAGGGCTAGCAACAGTTGTCGATGACAAAGCTGCTGTGCTCGAAGTTGGTTTGGTTGTAATGGCCCATAGATAGGTGAGTGAGTCGCCATTGGCATCGGTGCTGCCTGCGCCACTCAGCGTCACAGTCCAAACAGCTGGAGAACCAGCCAAAGTAACGGTTTGGTTGTTACCTGCATTGGCCACGGGCGTGGAGTTGGCCGCCGATGCGGTAACAGTAACGGCAGAGACATTGGAGCTGTTCACCTTGCCGTCATTCACAATCAAGTTCACC
>Ga0315905_10008138_pt1 | contig 10593 bp, 10 predicted proteins | sample LakEriMetagenome_5_FD_203522 | JGI IMG/M metagenome (GOLD analysis project Ga0315905, IMG submission 203522) | Freshwater fungal communities from buoy surface, Lake Erie, Ohio, United States - Buoy 4 MA121 | ecosystem: Environmental > Aquatic > Freshwater > Lake | place: USA: Lake Erie, Ohio... | reverse complement strand
CAACCATCTCGGCAATGAGTGCTGGAGGGTGCTGGAGGTCGGCATCAAGGCTAATTACAGCTGCACCACTGGCGTGGTCAAGACCCGCTTTGAGTGCATGCTGGTGCCCAAAATTCCGGCTGAACTGTAAAAAGTGTACGTTTGGATCCTTTGCTCGTAATTCTTCTATTCGAATGAGCGAAGCATCGGAGCTGCCGTCATCGATAAAAATGACCTCATAGGCGTCAATATGCAATTGATTCAGGACAACTTTAATTTGTTCGTAAAGACGTTTTACATTACCTTCTTCATTAAAAGTAGGAATGACTAAAGAAAGTTCCGTACGTTGCTGAGTGTTCATTTAAAGCGAATTTAAGCAATAATCTTGGCTTTTAGTGGGGGTTTCATACTAAGATCAACTCAAATCGCTTGCCTTTCCCTATATTTGCGTAAATTCTGTGAAATGTCCGAAAATCAACGTATCTCTACAGACAACGCTCCAAAACCAGTAGGTCTGTATCCGCACGCAAGACGCGTAGGTAATTTGTTGTTTTTATCTGGCGTAGGGCCTCGTGTAGCTGGGTCAGACGCCAATGACTCTTCTGTTCCTGGCCTCAAGCTAGATCACAACGGAAATTTCATCACTTTCGACTTTGAAGCTCAATGTCGTAGCGTATTTGAAAACGTCCGCATTATTTTAGAGGCCTCTGGGTCTTCTTGGGATCAGTTAGTCGATGTCACTGTATTTTTAGTCAACATGAAGCGCGACTTCCACACCTACAATAAATTGTACGCAGAATACTTCAAAGATAACTTGCCTTGCCGTACTACAGTAGAAATCTCATCTCTCCCTACTCCTATTGCCATTGAACTCAAATGTATTGCCACTATTGAATCTTAACCTATGACAGCATTTATCATCCGCATTGTTCTTGCACTTGTTGCCACCTTCTTTAATGTGTATCTCTTCGTTTCCGGACACTGGGGCTGGGGCATCTTCTTTATTTTCATCACTGCCCTAATTGTTCTTTCGTTCTTCCGCAACGAGAACATGATTTTAGCGCTCAACCAAATGCGTGTTGGCAACCAAGACAAAGCAAAAGCATATATCAACAAAATTACTCACCCGCATTTGTTGCCTAAAAAGCAACATGCCTATATTTTATACTTGAAAGCTGTTCTTGGCGCTCAAGAATTAGGTTTTGCAACCTCGGAGCAGTTGTTGCGCAAGGCGATTGCCCTAGGTTTGCGCCAAAAAGAAGACAATGCGGTTGCACGCATGCACCTTGCTGGTATATGTGCGCAAACAGGTCGTCGTCCTGAGGCATTAGCACTTCTTGCAGAAGCCAAAAAGCACGATAAAAATGGCATGCTCAAGGATCAAATCAAGATGCTCCAACAGCAACTTCAAATGGCACCATCCAAAAACCAAATGCGCATGGCCCAAATGATGGGCGGTCGCAAGAAAACCCCAAAAATGCGTTAATCATGTCTCAACCGCCTCGCGCCATAGCGCCAACATGGCCAGATTACCAATTACTAGATGCCGGAGGTGGTAAGAAATTAGAACGCTGGGGAAAAGTCATCACGATCAGACCAGATGTTCAAGCTTACTTTCACAGCGGTAAGCCATTTGCAGAATGGCGCGCCCTGGCACACTGGGAATTCACAGAAGTTCCGGGCAAAAACGGCCGCTGGAAAGCACTCAAGACAGACGCACCTACTGAATGGCAAATTTCATACGGGCGTCTCAAATTCGTATTAGGTACCTCCACTTTTAAGCATGTCGGGCTTTTCCCTGAACAAGCCATCAATTGGGCTCACATTAACGAACACGTCAGTTCCGAAGATAAATTCCTCAATCTTTTTGCATACACTGGGGCTGCGAGTTGTGTGGCTCGGCTTAAAGGTGCCGATACTTTTCACATCGATTCTTCTAAATCAATTCTCAACTGGGCAAGTCAGAACATGGATGCCAGTAGGTTGCTCAATATCCACTGGGTACTCGAAGACGCACTTAAGTTCGCCGAAAGAGAAGCGCGCCGCGGCCACCAATACGATTATATCCTCATGGACCCGCCCGCCTGGGGTAACGGTATTAAAGGTGAAAAATGGAAACTCGAAGATAAAATAGATCAGCTATTCGCGGCCTGTGCACAAATTTTAAGTCCGAATGGTCGCCTCACGCTGAATACCTACTCTCCATCAATTGAAGCCAGCCTCCTTACAGAACTAGCCGACATGTATTTTGAAGGCCGAAGCGCAGCCCATTCGGAGCTTTACCTCGAAAGCGAAACGGAGAAAACACTTTATTGCGGTGAGCTCCTTCGGATATCACCACAAAATTTATAACAAGTCGTTGGCTAAGTTGGCCAACTCAGAACGCTCTCCTTTCTCTAGGCGCACATTCGCAAACAACGGCTGCCCCTGCAAGCGGTCAATTAAATAGGCCAGGCCATTGCTATTTTCATCGAGATAAGGCGTATCAATTTGATGTACGTCGCCAGTAAATACAATTTTGGTGTTTTCGCCAGCGCGCGTAATAATTGTTTTGACTTCATGTGGCGTCAGGTTTTGGGCTTCATCAATGATGAACATGATGTTGCTCAGGCTGCGGCCCCTGATAAAGGCCAATGGCGTAATGACAATTCTCTTGGTTTGCTCCATTTCTAGAATCGCTTTGTATTTCTTCTCGTTCTCACCAAACTGCGACTTAATGAACTTTAAATTATCCCAAAGCGGTTCCATATAAGGGCCTATTTTATCGTCTGCATCCCCTGGTAAAAAACCAATTTCTTTATTGGAGAGCGGAACAAGGGGCCTGGCTAAAATCACCTGATTGAACTTCTTATTTTGCTCCAAAGCGGCGGCTAAGGCTAGTAATGTCTTCCCTGTTCCTGCCACACCCTGCATGGCAACCAATTTGACATCGGGGTTCAGTAGTGCGTGAAAAGCAAAGGCCTGCTCGGCATTTTTGGGTTTGATGCCATAGACGAACTCTTTTTCTATGCGTTCAATTTGGTCAGAATGATGATTGTAGAAGGCCAAAGAAGATGTTTTGCCATTCTTAAGAATATAATATCCATTGGTCACTTTTCTGTCGCCTAGTAAGCCGTTTTCTTCGATGCTACCGCGTGTAAAAATCTCGCGGATGACTTCTGAATCAATGCCATCTATGCCATATTTTCCGGCGCTTTGAATCTCTGCAGAATTCACTTTGCCTGTTTCGTAATCTTCGGCAACCACACCGAGGGCCTTTGCTTTAATGCGCAAATTGATGTCCTTGGTGACCAATATAACTGTACGCTTCTGCTCTAATTCCATTAAACTCAGGGCGGCATTAATGATTTTATGATCATTTTTGCCCATTGCGTAAACTTTTTCTGCATTAAGTCCTGAGGGCTGTTCGTCCATGACCACTTTGAATTTACCCAAGCCTTTGCCTAATGAGATCCATTCTTGTAAAGAGCCACTACCAGATAATTTATCAATGAATCGGATCACCTCTCTGGCAGAAAAATTCTTCGTATCGTTGCCAATTTTAAACTTGTCGAGCTCTTCGAGAACAGTAATGGGTATCGCTACATAGTGTTCTTTAAAATTGACGATTGCATCGAAGTCGTGCAGTAGAACTGATGTGTCTAGCACGAAGATTTTTTCCTTTTTTCTCATCCGCTATTTTTTTTGAATGTACTTATTTTTCTCATTGAAAAACAAGTCGGTGTGAAAATAAGAACCTAATGTGAAATGAATGTTAGCGCTTCTTAAAGAAGGACTTAAAAGCGCTATCCAAGGAAGTGTATTTGAAAGTAAAACCAGCCTGCTTGATTTTATGGTTACTTGCGTACAGATCAGAAAGCACTAAAACGGCACGTTCTCCTAGAAGAAAGCGCAGCACAAAAGAGGGAATGTTTGGCATAAATAGAGGGCGCTTGAGCCATTTCGCTAGGCACTTGGTCATGTCCGTGTTGGTGTCGTTGCCGCCGAGGGCATTATAAGTGCCTTCTAATTTTGAATCATGAGCAAAGAGCATGAGCCTGCAAAGATCATCAATGTGAATCCAGGGATTGGTTTGCGCTCCAGAACCAACAGGCGCACCAAGCCCCCAATAAATTGGTTGTTTCATGAGGTGCAAAGAACCTCCGTGTCTGGAAAGCACCATAGAAATTCGGAGGATAGACCCCGGAACTTGCTTGAGTACGAACTGATGAGCCGCCTCCCATTCTTTGACGACAGTAGCTAAAAAATCGTGTCCGTAAGGTTCATCTTCTGTGAAAACTTTACCTGGAAGAGCTTCATAGCAATTGACTCCAGAAGCGCCAATATAATACTTAAGGTTAGGCATTTGAGGAATCATGGATGCTAGAAAATGTGTGCTCTGCACCCGCGAAGCTAATATGGCAGCTTTGCGTTTGGCTGTCCAACGTTTTGAGCCGATATTTTCACCAACCAAATTGACCAAAACGTCAATTTTATCTAATTTTTCTGTACTCATTTTTTCTGCCTGCGGATCCCAATAGATATGGCCGCTTTTAGAAGGCTTTCGGGTCAGTTTGTAAACTCTGAATCCGCGGTCTTTGAAATGGCGCGTCAGATGCCCGCCAATGAGGCCTGAGCCACCTGCTATTAAAACCGTGGGCATTTCGTCTCTTACCGTGGACATGATGCTTTGAGTTCTTGAAGCTGTTCGGGTGTGCTCTCGAGTAATTTTTTACACAAATCTGCTTTCTTTTGAAGCGCAGCCTTGAGCAAAAGTGTATCGTTATGGGTGGCATTCGCTGACCAAACTGCTTGGGTAAGGCGATTCACTTTTTGAGCTTGTTGAAGACATGCACATTGCTTGGTGTCGGCATTCGAACATGCGACAAATATGCTTGTAACAATCAGCGAGGAAATAGTTAATTTTATGTAGCTCATTACAGAACAAAATTAAAATAATCTCGTAGAACCGCGCATGCGTCTTTGGACTTCTTTTGCTTTTCTTGTTTATGCCTTCACTCATGTTGTTGCGCAAAACTGCCAAAGTTCTTTTAACCCCAAAAAAGAACTTGCTGCAAAAACATTTTTATGCCCCGCAGCCATGCAAGCCGACCTCGACCAACTGCACAAACATATTTTAGAAACGCATCCGAACCCTACGTATTACGGCGAGTTAAATGACTTAAGCATTGCCTATCGCCAAGCAAAAACAAAAATCGAACAACCCCTCACTGTTTTTGACTTTACGATTGTGATCAACACTTACCTGTTTGCCCTCAAAGATTCTCATACCGGAATTAATCCAAAACAGTTTTTATACAATGTCAATGCCAGTCGAAAGGTTTTGCCTTTTTTTGTAGAGAACGTCGGCGATAAATTTTATATCAGTGGTGCCTATCATTCCGACTTTGTTATAGGTGCAGAACTTCTTCAAATTGACTCTTTCGATGTGGATCAATTATATGATTATGCACTAGCGCTCAGCTTAAGCGAAGGAAATGCATATTCTGCAAAAGCAGAAGTGGCAAGTGAGTATATAGGCGTGGTGTATAATTTATTATCCATGGACCTCAACGGTACAAAAAATGCCAAAGTTAAAATAGTTGACCTTAAAGGCGACACACTCACTAAAACTATCCCTTTTAGTGCATCCTGGAGATATTTCCTCTCTAGTTTATTTAGTCCGGGGAGTGATGAATTGAGCTATTCTTTCGACGAAAACAACAATGGCGTTTTAGTAGTTGAATCGTTTCAACCACTTTCGTTAAGTCTTTTCAAAAAACAAATAGACGCCTTTTTTGAAGAAGTTGAACAGCGCAACAGCCCCTCAGTTTTTATTGATTTGCGCAATAATTTAGGTGGTCTATTAAGAGCTGAAGAATATCTTTTTAGTTACATCAATACCAAAAACGCGTCCGTTAAAACCAATTACCTTTACAAGCGCAGTGACTACGACCGCTTTGCCCTGCTCTCTCCTATGCAACAAATGCAATTTGAAAATAGAGCAAAAAATGTGTATCCCAATGGACTTATTTCCAAAGAATATGATTTCTATAAATTACCTAAAGGAGCCACGCAAACAATCTTATATGATTATGTACCAGAAAACGATCGAAATTATGTCTACAAAGGCACTTGCAAACTTGTCGTGAACGGAAATTCCATGTCTGCATCTGTTTTGTTTGCTGCCTGGTTCAAACACATCGAGCGTGGTGAAATACTCGGCACGCCTTGTATGGGCGGTATGGGCGGAACCTTCGGAAATCCGGCTATTATTTCACTTGAGAATTCGAAATTGGATGTCATGGTAGCAACACTTAAATTCACACCTTTTCATATACAAGAACGTATACTCAATGCTATTCATCCGGATGTACTTATCAAAGCCACTAGAGAGGATATCATAGAGCGCCGCGATCCGTTTGAGGAATACCTCAAGTCTTACCATAAATAGTAGCCTGCCCAAACCAATAGATAACGCAGCAATTTACCTACTCCCATTAATAAAAAAGTAGGAAGCCAAGGTGAACGGAAAAAGCCTAATGCGATACCAATAACATCTCCAATAATCGGAAGCCAACACAACAATGCCATCCAGCTTCCATAACGCTGAATCTGACCTTGCCAACGGTCTATTGATGTTTGCTTCGCCCCTAGTTTTTGAAGCCATACAGGTTTACCTAAATAACCGATGCCATAATTGAGCCACGCCCCCATGGTATTGCCTATGGTTGCTACACCAACACAAACCCAAGGTTCATATCCCAGATATAACATCGTTGTCAGGAAAATTTCCGAGGCCACAGGCAAAATAGTTGCAGCCAGAAAACTTGCCAAAAACAAGCCAAGATATCCGTATTCAAAAGTCATAGAGCAAAAAAAAAGCCGGTTACCCGGCTTTAATGTGTATAGGTAGAACCTAGCGTTTTACAAATTTCTTTGTTAAGGCATTGCCGTTAGAGGTAATGCGCACAGTATAAATACCTGCAGCCCATTGCTCAGCACCAAGTGTAATTTCTTGTGCTCCGGCCGACAATTGGTTCATTGCGCTAGATTGCATGATTTTACCAGCGACGTCGGTAACAACAACCGTAACGTCTGCTGTGTTTTGAAGGTCAAAACGCAATGTAGCATTTGCTGTTGTTGGGTTAGGTAATACGACCGCTTGTGCAATTTCAGTTTGCTCAGCTACACTTAATACTGGGTCAAAATTCATGCGAACCATAGGTGTATTTGTAGAATAGTACCAAGTGTTGTCAGCCATGTCTAGGAAGAATGTAGTTTGTGGATCAGACTTACCAGCGTTTGATACTCTTAAGCCAGAAGAATAAGAACCAACAACTGCTAAATAAGTTGTTCCGGCAAATACATCGACGTAAGGCTCAAGTTCTAAAACCAAATTAACGTTCAAGTTATTGGATGCTAAAACAAAAGGTGCTGATTCAGACTCAAATACGAAGTCTCCGGTTGTAGCATCAACTGAATACAACTTCACAAAGATTTCAGTACCTACAGTTGCGCCAGAGGCACCGCCAGGCAGACGAACGTTGATCGCTTTGAGCGTAGCGTCTTGGAAGATGTCAAAAAGGTTGCCAGATTCGAAACCATCTGTACCATTCGAAGTACTGCCAGATGGAGTTCCATTATCACGAGCATAGATGAAATCTGTAACTGCAAAGTCAATGTTGGTCATGGCGTTATTCGTTGGGATATCATCTGTGGAATCAGCGGTAATGCTACGAGAAATTGAAATGTTACCAGGTGTTGCTGGTGGCGTATAAAATGTTGTGAGCTCGATTGTAGTGGTATCTAAAGAGTTGATGCTGATTGGCGTTGATGAGCCGGTCCAGGCGCCACTGTTAGCGTTGATATTTAGCTTTACGTTAGATTGTGTGTTTACACCGCCATTAAATACGTCTGCAGAGAAACCGATTTCAGTGACTTGTTCGTCAGGAATTTGGTAGTATGGAAGGCCCACAGAACCCCAAAATGAAGATGTAACAGAGAGGTCGTTCGTTGGATTGGTAACGATTTTAACATCATCGATGTACCAACCATATGTAACCCAAACGTTTGGATTTGTTGCCGAACCCGGGTAGTTTGTTGTCCAAGAAAAACGCACCCAAATTGGGCTAGGATTTGCCGTTAGGAAAGTTGCTAAATTGATAATTTTTGTATCTGGATTTGCATAAGCTGACCCGCCAGCAGAAGACAAAACCGGTTTATCTAAATTATTTCCGACCGTCACAAATGTGACACCGTCAGTAGAAATTTGAATTTCTTGAAGGTCGTTGAAACGAGCTCCATATTGTTGAAATTGTAAAGAAACTTGGTTGTTTCCACCCAAAGCTGCGATATCGATGGGTTGTGTTGTTGTCATTGTATAAACAACACTTAAAGCTTGAGTTGCAGGAGATGCAGTTGGGTCTCCATTGACCAACTCAGCGTAGTTGCCGCCCGAGGTAGAAGAAATACCATTAGCAGACCACCAGCCATCACTACTACTGTTGATGTTCCAACCAAATTCAATGCCGCCTTGACCCGAGTTGTCTATGGTCCAGTTAGCTGGATTGGCAAAATCATCTGACCAAAGGGTGATGCCTAATAATTTATCTTCTGAAACAGCGTGAGTCGCTTCTTTTGGCGCTTTAACAAGTTCTTGGAAGGTTTGAATGCGCGGTGCTTTTTGAGCATATGCTACAGAGGCAATGGCACTCACAAAAAGTAATAGTTTTTTCATTTTTGAGTATTTAGGTAATAAATATACTAAAATCTATGCGTCCTTCAAAAACGGCAGTGTTTTTCTGCCTTCAATTAAAGTATCATACGATAAATCAACAACGAAAAAGCCCACTTGTTCGAGTGGTGCAACCAGATAATTTCCAAACATATCAATTGCCTGACTATGCCCGTTGTAGGTTAAATCATTCGCATCTTGACCTACTCGATTACATGCCACCACATAACATTGGTTTTCAATAGCACGTGCCATGAGCAATGCATCCCAATGATTGCTGCGTTTCTCAGGCCAATTAGCGACATAAAGCAAAACGTCATAAGCTGCACTTCCGTCTGAATTGCTGCGGTTTCTGATGAGTTCTGGAAAGCGCAAATCATAACATATTTGCAAATTGATTTTCCAATTTTTGTAGGTGACAATTTGTTCAGAAGATCCTTTCGAATAGAACTGATCTTCTCGCCCTAGTCCAAAAGATTTTCTTTTGTCATAAATGCTCACATTGCCGTTTGGCGCCACAAATACACCTCGATTATAAAATTGGAGGCCGTCTTTGACCATTAACGATGTAAAGATGGCACAACCTTTTTGCAGCGCTAGACCTTTTAAAAATGACAATCCTTCAGAATGTTGCCAATCATCAGCTAAAGAAACGTTCATCGAAAATGCAGTATGAAACATTTCCGGCAATAGCAATAGGTCTATCTGCGGCGACGAATCCAAAAGTATATTGACTTGGTCAAAATTGGCCTGCTTTTGTTCCCAAATTTGATCCCATTGTAAAATGCCAACTCTTAGACTTTGCATAATCTTTCAATTGCGGATATCAATGTTTCGTCGGTTTTGGCGTAACAAAACCGTATTAATTTTCGATCTTCACCATTCGCATTAAATACCGATAAAGGAATGGCGGCAACGCCGAATTCTTTGGTAAGTCGGATGCAAAAATCGGTATCCGGTTCATCTGAGATTGCGGCATAAGACGCTACTTGAAAATAACTCCCTTGAGCTGGCAATAAATCAAAGCGGCTATTTTGTAAGCCCGCTCTGAAAAAATCACGCTTTTGCTGATAAAAATTACCCAAAGATTGGACGTCTACTTTTGGTAAGTAAGTCGCTATTGCTCGCTGAGCAACACTATTTACAGAAAATACCAAGAACTGATGGACCTTATGTATTTCGGTCATAAGCGCTTGCGGGCAGACCAAATAACCTAGCTTCCAGCCAGTAATATGAAATGTTTTGCCAAAAGAAGAAACGATGATTGAACGATTGCGTATCAGCTCGCGTTGATGCACAGACTGATGACCACCTTCAAATTTGATAAATTCATAGACTTCATCGGATAGCAATAACAAATTTGGAAAGTCCTGCATGATGGACTCCAACGCTTCGAAATCGCTCTCTTCCCAAATAATTCCACTTGGATTATGGGGGTTGTTGGCGATCAACATACGTGTATTCAAAGAAATGGCTTCCCTGATTTGACCCCAATCTGGACGGAAATTTGGAGCCAGTGGAATGCGGATTGAATGAGCGCCTGATAAGATCACGGGAGCTTCATAGCAATCATAACTAGGATCGAGAATAAGAACTTCTTGCCCTGGATGCACAAGGGCTTGAATAGTCGTAAAAATCGCTTGTGTGGCCCCAGCGGTAACGAGAACTTCTTGTGTATCTATGGTTCTCGCGTATTGTTTAGCAATCAATGCAACAATTTCATTGCGCAAATCTAGGAGACCTGGCATTGGTGCATATTGATGTGCATTTCCTTGAGCAGCTTCAATTAAACAGGTTTGAAGCAGCGCATCTATTTCAAAGTTTGGGAAACCTTGTGCAAGGTTAATGGCGTCATGCTGCTGTGCAAGCGCAGACATTGTTGAAAAGATGGTCGTACC
>Ga0315905_10008134_pt1 | contig 10600 bp, 12 predicted proteins | sample LakEriMetagenome_5_FD_203522 | JGI IMG/M metagenome (GOLD analysis project Ga0315905, IMG submission 203522) | Freshwater fungal communities from buoy surface, Lake Erie, Ohio, United States - Buoy 4 MA121 | ecosystem: Environmental > Aquatic > Freshwater > Lake | place: USA: Lake Erie, Ohio... | reverse complement strand
GCTAGTGGAAGAATACCTCGAACATCATCGAAATCCATCTAATTTAGAAGGTGATAACTTTCTGCTTGAGTAGCGGGCTTTCAGCCCGTACCGAACCTATGCACTTTCAGTGCATAGTGGTTCAGTTGGCGATCAATGAAACGGTTATGATTGAACGTTCCCTAGCCCGTTCCCTGTTTGATGATTTACCAGACGTGATTAATCAGCGCATCGCCAAATTTCATCAATGCACGATTCCCATTTTGGAGTATTACGACGGCACCAAGCGACTATTAACCATTGACGGACTGCTAAAAGCCAATCAGGTCACCACGAAAATCCTTGAGTTGATTACCTTGGACTGATTCCCCGTCGCTCATCCTAGGGTGAATAATGGACAAGCCTGGGTGTGAATTTTTATTTCTGTATATTTTGCTACAGAATATTGTGTTATAACTATTGAAGAGGGTGATATCCATATCACATTATTTTTCCAAGCAATCGTTTACAGAGAGGATATTGACTATGTCTACCCAACAACAAGCCCGCGCGTTGATGATGCGTCACCACCAATTTGTCAAAAATCGTCAACAATCGATGTTATCCCGTGCCGCCGCTGAAATCGGTGTGGAAGTTGAAAAAGATTTTTGGACAACCATCCAAGGCAAGCCCCAATCTAGCTTCCGTGAGACCTATGACCGGAGTGGCGCTTCCTTAAGCTAGGGCATAGACGTGAGTTGTGTGTTCCATAAGAAACTCTATTGTTTTTGTCTGATTATCTCTCGTTTAATAACTAACTTTTAAGGTTGTGTCATAAGAGGAAGTTTAAATACTTACCTCTTTTTTGTTGTTATTGATTATCGCTAATCTGAGGATAGATAGTGGAAAGGTTATTGTCTGGTTTCGGCCATGGCGATCGCCTTTAAACACTCATCCCCCTCCAAAAGCACTCAATGCCTGGGAAAAGGACGTTAAAAATATTAGTTGATTGAGAGCAATATTTGAATTTTACCGATTCAAAATTAAGGGACTATTAACAGTTTCGGCTGTGCCAGCGTATTTTGGGAGCGCCCCGATGGCTGATTCGGAATGGAAGGACAAGAAACGCTAAAATTAGCGTCAGTTCAGGCAATGGTGTTAGAACAGGGGATGTATCCTGCTTCTTTTGTTACCCCTGTTACCCCTAATATTTTGGTCATGGAATTAATAATCGGCTGGCTTTATCCCAAATTAATGAGTACCTACGGCGATCGGGGTAATGTGATTTGCATCAAACGACGGTGTGAATGGCGCGGTATTCCCGTTTCGATTTTGCCGTTGGATCAGGGGAGTGAGGCCAGCGAATTTTGTCAGGCCGATGTGATTGTGGGGGGCGGAGCCCAGGATCGCCAACAGGAAATTGTGATGCGGGATTTGCAAGGGGCCAAAGCGGAAATCCTAAAAACCCAGTTAGATGGCGGCATTCCGGGGGTGTTTACCTGTGGGTCGCCGCAATTGTTGGGGCATTATTATGAACCGGCCCTGGGGCAACGAATTGAGGGATTGGGGCTGTTGGATATGGTTAGTAAGCACCCTGGCCCAGACGCTAAACGCTGTATTGGTAATGTGGTGTTTGAGATTACCGCGTCACCGTTGCGGGAAGAATTAGAGGAAATGATCGGGGAACCGCCAGTGGTGATTGGTTTTGAAAACCATGGAGGGCGGACTTATTTGCAGAGTGTTTCCCCGTTGGGTAAAGTCCGCAAGGGCTACGGCAATAACGGCGAAGATGGCTTTGAAGGGGCATTCCATCAAAAGGCGATCGCCACCTATTCCCACGGGCCATTGTTGCCGAAAAATCCCTTTATTGCTGATTGGTTGATCCGCACGGCGTTAGAGAAAAAATATCAAGAAGCGATTAATCTGCAACCCCTGGATGATCGCCTTGCCCCCCAGGCCCGTACCGCGATGTTGAAACGATTAGAATAAAGCAGACCTTAATCCTTACAAAACTTCACATGACCCAACCACACCCACGCATTTGCATTCTAGGCGGAGGATTCGGTGGCCTTTACACCGCCCTGCGCCTGAGCCAATTCTCCTGGGAAGGTCATACCCCGCCGGAAATTGTGCTGATCGATCGCCAGGATCGGTTTTTGTTTGCGCCGTTCTTATATGAATTATTGACCGAGGAAATGCAAACCTGGGAAATTGCGCCGCCCTTTGTGGAGTTGTTGGCGGAAACCGGGGTGCAGTTTAGACAGGCCGAGGTGACGGGGATTGATCCGTTTCAAAAATCGGTGCAATTGAATGAGTTAGAAAACCTCGATTACGACTATTTAGTGATCGCCATGGGGGGCAAAACCCCCTTCCCCAATGTGCCGGGGGTCAAAGACCATGCCATTGGTTTCCGTACCCTAGAGGATGCCTATCGGTTGAAGCAATGGCTAAAAACCCTCGAACAATCAGAAACGGAAAAAATTCGGGTGGCCATTGTGGGCGGCGGCTACAGTGGGGTGGAATTGGCGGGCAAACTCGGCGATCGCCTGGGCGATCGGGGTCGCATTCGCATCATTGAACGTAGCGACACCATTTTAGGCACTTCGCCGGAATATAATCGCACCTCAGCCCAGGAAACCCTTTCAGAGAAAGGCATTTGGGTCGATTTAGAAACATCTGTTACCGCCATCACCGCCGACGCCATTACCCTGCAATACCGCGAGCAAATTGACACCATTCCTGTGGACTTAGTGTTGTGGACAGTGGGCACAGAAGTTTCCCCCCTAATTCGGGATCTGCCCTTGGCCCACGGCGATCGCCATTTATTAAAAACTACCTCCCATTTGTTAGTCGAAGATCAAACCACCATTTTTGCCCTCGGAGACGTAGCCGATTGTCGGGATGCTACAGGTCAGATTGTCCTCCCCACCGCCCAAGTAGCCTTTCAGCAAGCGGATTACTGTGCCTGGAATATCTGGGCCAGCTTAACCCATCGCCCGTTATTGCCCTTCCGTTACCAAGCGTTAGGGGAAATGTTATCCCTAGGCATCGATGATGCAGTACTGAACGGTTTAGGCCTTAAATTTTCTGGTCCCGCTGCGGTGTTAGCTCGTCGCCTGGTATATCTCTATCGTTTTCCCACCTGGCAACATCAATTAACCGTGGGTTTCAATTGGTTAGCTCAACCTTTGTTGAAATTATTTAAATAGTTTGCCAACCTCACCATGACCCATATCGCGGATCTGCGAACCTTAATTCCAACCTTACAAACCCAGCCACCCCAGGTTATTTTTTTTGATGCCATGGGGACGCTATTCGGTTTAAAACAATCCGTCGGAGAAATTTATGCGGCGATCGCCAAAGATCATCAAGTTACCGTTAACCCTGAGCAGTTAAATCAAACTTTTTATCAGCAATTTAAAGCCGCTCCGCCCCTAGCCTTTGGTCAATTATCCGCCGTTGAACTGGCCCAAAAAGAATTTGATTGGTGGCAAGATCTGGCGCGAAACGTGTTTAAAAACCTCAAAGTTTTAACCCATTTTAAGGATTTTAAAGCCTATTTTCATGATCTTTATGATCATTTTATGACCGCTGATCCTTGGTTGATTTATCCCGATGTTTTGCCATTACTTGATGCTTGTCAAACCGCCCAAATTTCCATCAGTTTGATTTCTAATTTCGATAGTCGTTTGTTAGAAATTCTAGATCAATTAAGCTTAAATTCTTATTTTGAAAAAGTGTTTATTTCTTCCCAATGCACAGCCGCTAAACCTGATCGCCAAATTTTTCAACAGGCATTAGATCACCATCAAATTTCCCCGGAGCAAGCTTGGCACATTGGGGACAGCCATCGAGAAGATTATCTTGGTGCCCAGGCGATCGGTATTCAGGCATTTTTGATTGAACGATGAAATGGTTCCCAACCGCTAGGCTAAAATGAGCAAGAATCCGCGATATCAGCCTGAAAAACCATGGTTACCACAACCCAGCGATTTTCCCTAGTCGAATATTTAGCCTATGACGATGGCACGGATCGGCGATACGAATTAGTCAATGGAGAATTGGTAGAAATGCCGTCAGAAAGCGATTTGAACAATGTGATCGCCATGTATTTGATTGGAATCTTTATTCAAGTCATACCTGTTTTGCGACTACGGCGGGGCACAGAGGTGGCCGTGATGGGTAAACGAGCCACGGTACGAATCCCCGATTTGCTGGTGTTGTCGGAGGAATTGGAGTCCGCCCTGTCCGGGGCAAACCGCAGCATTGTGATAATGGATATGCCGCCCCCCCTTTTAGCGGTAGAAATTGTCTCGCCGGGGAAAGAGAACGAAGATCGGGACTACCGTTACAAACGGTCTGAATATGGGGCCAGAGGTATCGCCGAATATTGGATTATTGATCCAACCCAGGGCCAGGTGACGGTGTTGAGCTTGGTTGATGGTCTGTATGAGGAAGCGGTTTTTCGGGACGGCGATCGTCTGGTTTCCGCCACCTTTCCGACCCTGGAACTCACCGCCCAACAAATTCTTCAGGCTGGGTAGAAAAATATACCAAAACCAATGAAATGCCGGTATTTGATCTGTGCTCTGTTTTGAGTTCAGGCTAACGATCGCCATAAAGTTTGCAGTTTTAGTTCAATTTCCGCTACTTCCTGGAGAGGATCGGAACCCGCCACAATGCCCGCTCCAGCGTATAGTCGTGCCTGATTTTGGGAAAGCAGCGCCGAACGAATACCGACAATAAATTCACTGTTACCGCAGCCATCAACCCAGCCCAATGGTGCAGCATATAAGGATCGCTCAAAAGTTTCATAGTCTCGAATCAGGTCACAGGCGATCGCCGCTGGCACACCGGCCACTGCGGGAGTCGGATGTAATTGAGCCACCAATTCTAGGGGATGTAAAGAAGGCAGTAAGGGGGCTTGAATTTGGGTCCAAAGATGTTGAATATTAGACAGCTTTAAAAGTTTGATCAAAGAGGCTTGGGGTCTTAGACCGATCGCCGTTAAACGGGTTAATAAATAATCACAAACTGCTTGATGTTCCCGTCGTTCTTTGGGGTTTTGTAAGATTTTTTGACCCAATTGTTGATCTTCTTGGGGTATTTTTCCTCTGGGGGCTGAACCGGCTAAGGCATCGGTAATTAAATGCTGATTTTGTAAACTTAATAGCCGTTCAGGACTCGCCCCGATAAAACAATCTCCTTGGCCATTGCCGAGGGAAAATAAATGACAATCCCCATACTGTCGGCGTAACCGTTGGAGGCAGTGGACGACTTGAAAGGGTTGGGGCGCATCAATATCAAGGGCGGCAGCCAACACAATTTTAGTCAGTTTTCCCTGTTCAATTTGCTGTAAGCTACTGGCGATCGCCGTGGATAATTTAGCGGTTTGATGGGGATTTAGGCGGGGGGCAATGGGGGACGAAAAAGGGAGAAGAACAGTGCTTAAATGGGGCGGTTGGCGGATAATTTTTAGGGTGGCAAATAAGGACTGGACTAGGGATAAAATATTGGTACTCGCATCAAGGAAAATTTGACAACTTAACCGGCTACTACTTGCGGTTTTAATAATCTGAATTTGGGGCAAAAAGAGCAATGAATTGGGAAAGGGACTAGCAATAATAGGGCTATCAAAAAAACTAAAGCCACAAAAAATATACGGTAAATTAATAACCCCTTGACCATTGGCGATCGCCGTAAGCTTGGCAAAACAGTCTTGGGTAAATTGTTGTGCGAGTTGAAAGCGATATTTGCCGGAAATTCTTAAGGATTGACACAGACCAAAGGCCAAAATAATTTCTTGGCGGGCCGCATTTTCTCCATAAAAATGCACAGTGTCTTGCAAGTTTAAGGCGGCAAAAATTCGTAAGGGATCAATCCCCGGTAGTTGATCAGAAAAACTGAACAGACGACTTTGTCCCGGCGCTAGACACACTTGATTCGCCCGCAAAAAAGCATAAAGGGCTTGTTCACTATCCAGGGAAATTTGGGTGTCAGACGGGCGGTGTGTCGCAACGGACATCAGTAATGAACGGGGAATAATAAACGGGTTTGTAAAGTTATTTAACGTTTTAAGGCGGGCATTAAGGGAATGGGCAAAAAAAGTCTAGATAATTAGGGGACGGTGCTGATCCTGCCTGGGGTGATTGACCTTGATTATCCATGGCCAAAGCCATACCCATTCGCTGTTTGACTTGGATAGTCTCCACTAGGGGAGAACGTTAACTGCTCTCTATCCTAGCGAAGAAAGGGGGATCTCTCCGCAGCGCCGTTGCCTGTCTCTGTCCTGTTCTTGATCTTGTTATGAGTGATTCTTCCGTCTTGGTGGCTCCCCTTTCCAAATGCAAACTCTGGTTGGCGGCGATCAAACCCCCCATGTACACGGTGGCGGTGATTCCGATTACGGTGGGGTCGGCGGTGGCCTTTGCCCATACTCACCAGTGGCGGGGGGGCATTTTTGCCCTGTTTCTCTCTGCGGCGATCGCCATTATTGCCTGGATTAATCTCAGTAATGACGTGTTTGATAGTGATACGGGCATTGATGTGAATAAGGCCCATTCCGTGGTTAATTTAACGGGCAATCGTAATTTGATCTTTTGGATTGGCAATGGCTTTTTGCTGGCCGGGTTGGGCGGCATTATCAGTATTGGCTGGTTAGCACAGGATTGGACGGTGTTGGGGTTAATTAGCGTGGCAGTTTTTCTTGGCTACACCTATCAGGGGCCGCCCTTTCGTTTAGGTTATCAGGGGTTGGGAGAAATCATTTGTTTCATTACCTTTGGACCCTTGGCGATCGCCGCTGCTTGTTATTCCCAATGCCAGCAATTTACCGGGGATTTAGTTGCACCGAGTTTATTTGTCGGTATCAGCACCGCAATTATTTTGTTTTGCTCCCATTTTCATCAAGTCGATGATGATTTAGCCGCCGGAAAAAAATCCCCCATTGTCCGTCTTGGAACCCAGCGGGGGGCAATGCTGTTGGCGATCGCCGTGGTTAGTCTCTATGGCATCATCCTGGCGGGGACTGCCTTACAAATCTTGCCTCGGCAAACGTTATTGGCGTTGGGCAGTTTACCCTGGGCGATCCAACTGGTGAATCATGTTAATCACTATCACGATCAACCGGAACAGGTGAGTAATTGTAAATTCATTGCCGTTAACCTTCATTTCAGCAGCGGTGTTTTACTGGTGATCGGTTATGGATTAGCAGGAAACCCATTAGGAGGCTAAAGGGATCTATTCTCAATAAGCGAATATTGTTGCAACTGACCAGGGAAGCCACTATCATGAGGGTCAACCCTTCCCCCGACGAATCCCCCCAGGATCATGCCTTACACCGCCGATTCCCTAAAAGCTGAATTAAATGCAAGAGGCTGGCGTCTGACCCCCCAACGGGAGAAAATCCTCAAGATTTTTCAAGACCTACCCGAAGGCGAACATCTCAGCGCCGAAGAACTCCATGAACGCCTCGAAAAAAACAAAGAAGGTATTAGCCTTTCAACGATTTATCGCAGCGTAAAACTCATGTCACGCATGGGTATTTTACGGGAATTAGAGTTAGCAGAAGGGCATAAACATTACGAAATTCAGCAGGCATCCCCCCACCATCATCACCATGTTGTTTGTGTGCAATGTAACCGCACCATCGAGTTTAAAAATGATTCGATTCTCAAACAAAGTCTTAAGCAGTGTGAAAAGGAAGGGTTTCAATTAATTGATTGCCAATTAACCGTGACCACTATTTGTCCTGAAGCGATCCGCATGGGCTGGCCTTCAATGTTACCGAGTAATTGGTCTTGCACCCGCACGATTTCTGAGCGCCAAACGGAAAGAGGGTAAGATTTTCAATGAGGAAGTATGGTCAGTTAATTATCTATTAAACAGTAGGTACTAGGAAAATTTGGGCAAATTTAGCTATAAAAAACACCAAATACTAACTACATATAAGTATTTTATTAAGTGTATTTTTAATTGAATTGGGCTTGTCAATAATCACTGGTGAGACAAAGCACTCCAGTCAGCAATTATGTACTTGTCGTTGCATCCAAGGTCAACTATAAACCCATCGTTTTTTTGTATTTACGGCAAAAGTGAGATGCACTCATTTCGCCAACTTGCCTAATGTAGGATCAATAGGCGGCATCATTGCTGATTGAATTTGATTTTCTTGCCCCTATGTTGGAATTGTTAATAAAATCCCCGCCTTGGTTTCGGCTGAGTTTGCTGTTTCCTTTATTTATCGTTAATGCTTGGTTGCTCTTTCAGGTTGTGGACTTTTTGCAGCCCTTAAGTAGTTTATTTTTAGCTGCTGCCCTTTTTGCCTTTTTACTCGATATTCCTGTCCGACTAATGGTGCAATGGGGTCTGAAGCGCAACTGGGCGATCGCCAGTGTTTTCTTGATTGCCCTAATTATCATTAGTGTTTCTTTGCTGATTGTGATCCCGTTGGTGATTGATCAACTGGGGCAATTATTGGAAAATCTACCGATCTGGTTAAAATCCGGCAATGCCCAACTATTAGCCCTACAAACCTGGGTCAACACCCATTACGAAACCCTAAACGTCGATTTGCAACCCATCATTACCCAAGGCATTGACAAACTCAGCAGTCTCCTAAATTCCGTTGGCAATCAACTCTTTGGGCTAGTTGGGGTCACGATTAGTACCCTCATTAACGCCTTAATTTTGTTGGTCTTAACCATCTTTTTAGTGTTAGGGGGCGAAAAACTCTGGGACGGTCTTTTTAGCTGGTTTCCTGAACCATGGGATCGAGATTTACGAGAATTAATCCGGGAAACTTTTGAACGATATTTTGCCACCCAAGCGATGTTGGCCGGGATTTTAAGCATTGCCCAAATTATTGTTTTTTCCCTGTTGCAAGCTCCCTACGCTATTTTGTTTGCTGTCACCATTGGCGTTACCACACTGATTCCCTATGCCAGCGCCCTCAGCATTCTCGCCATTAGTTTATTGTTAATGTTGGAAAATTTCTGGTTGGGGGTCAAAATCTTGATCGCCGCGATCATCATCGGTCAAATTAACGATAATGTTCTTTCTCCCCGCTTAATGGGCAATATGACCGGCTTAAACCCCGTTTGGATTATTGTGTCCTTGTTTATTGGCGGTAAATTGGGCGGCATTTTGGGCTTACTGATTGCCGTTCCCCTGGCCAGTGTGTTGAAAGTCATCGCCGATCGCCTGCGTACCATTTCCCCTTTACCGTCCCCCTTGTCCGCACCACCCGAAACCCTTACCATCCCTTAACGCCTTTTTCCATGAGTAGCGATCGCCGCCTGAGTAGTTACGATTACCATTTGCCCCCTGAACGCATTGCCCAAAATCCCGTCGTTCCCCGCGATCATTCCCGTTTATTGGTGGTGGATTCCCCGCACAGTTATCAGCATCGGCATTTTTATGACCTGCCGGACTATTTACGGCCGGGGGATTTGCTGGTATTGAATGACACCAAAGTTATGCCGGCTCGGTTATACGGCCAAAGCGAAACGGCCAGTACGGTGGAAATTTTGTTACTCACCGAATGCAATGAACGGGATTGGATTGCGTTGGTTAAACCCGGTAAACGCTTCAAACTGGGCGCAACTCTGAAATTTCCGGCCCAAGATCCCCAAAAACCGGCTTTATTGGCCCAAGTGCTGGAACGGGATGAGGCGACGGGGGGACGATTGTTGCGCTTTGATTTACCGGATGGTCAACGCCTCTGGGAAGTGTTACCCGATTACGGTGAAATTCCCTTTCCGCCCTACGTCACTGAAAGTCAAGCTAGTCAGGATCAATACCAAACCATTTACGCGGAAAAATTGGGGGCTGTGGCGGCACCGACGGCGGGCTTACATTTCACCGAGCCGTTGTTAGAAAAATTAGCGCACCAGGGCATTAATACCGTAAAGGTCACTCTCCACGTCGGCATTGGCACTTTTCGTCCTGTGGAAACGGAAAATATCCTTGACCACACCATGCACCAAGAATGGATTGATGTGGGCCCAGAGGCGATCGCCGCCATTGAAAAGACCCAAGCCCAGGGGGGACGAGTGTTTGCGGTGGGGACAACGGTGGTGCGTTGTTTGGAAGGAACGGCGAACCTTTGTGATTTTCCGAACCAACCCTTAAAACCCTATCGGGGTCAAACGAATCTTTTTATTTACCCTGGTTATCAATGGCGGGTGGTGGACGGCTTAATCACCAATTTTCATTTACCGAAATCCAGTTTGTTAATGCTGGTCAGTGCCCTGATTGGCCGAGAACGTTTACTTGCGCTCTATCAAACGGCGATCGCCGAACAATACCGTTTTTATTCCTTTGGGGATGGAATGTTGATTTTGCCGGATGCTTTTGGAGGGGGAGAACCCTGATTTGTGGTGGAGGGTTTAGTTTAGCAAGAACCTTTTTTTCCATCTATGCCAATGGTTGTTTCATCAGATATAAATTTTTGTTTATCTGATGATTTTTTACAATCTATACCCTTTACGCCCGTTAAGGTTGCACCTGTTAAATCTGCATTAGTTATAGTTATTTCAACTAAGGGTGAAACATTAGGCAACGCAATAAGACCGAATAATCTCATCTAGAGATGTGCCGATAGGGGCATACATTCTGATTCTTTTTAACGCACTAAAATCAT
>Ga0315905_10008133_pt1 | contig 10601 bp, 9 predicted proteins | sample LakEriMetagenome_5_FD_203522 | JGI IMG/M metagenome (GOLD analysis project Ga0315905, IMG submission 203522) | Freshwater fungal communities from buoy surface, Lake Erie, Ohio, United States - Buoy 4 MA121 | ecosystem: Environmental > Aquatic > Freshwater > Lake | place: USA: Lake Erie, Ohio... | reverse complement strand
GCCCCGCGTCCCCCCCCCCCGGGCCCGCCCCTTCGCAGGAGGCCATGGACCTGGCCCTGCGCTCCATTCGCCGCGCCCAGGCCAAGGGCGCCAGCCGCAAGGCCGCGGCGCGCGTGGCCTGCACCGTGCTGACCAAGGCGGCCATGGACCGCGGCAGCCGCGATAACATCACCGTGGTCATCATCGACCTCGCCCCGGGCGGCCACGGCGAGGGCGCGCGCTTCCCCGGCGGCGACGGCGCGTCCCCGCGCTCGCCCCTGGCCGAGGGCGGCAGCGGCAGCGAGCTGCACGCCGCGGCGGTGGACGGGGCGGCCGTGGTGCACGGCGCGCCGCCGCGGGCCTATGTGGACTTGGCAGCGGACAGCCCCTTCGCCACGGCGGACAAGCTGCACCCCGCGCCCCACAGCGCGCCCGTGCCGCGGCCGCCCGCTCCGGCCCTGGCGGCTGTGGCCGCCAGGGACGGTGCGGGTGCGGGCTCTGCACCAGCCAGGGTGGCTGCACCACCACCACCACTGCCGCCATCAGCAGCAGCAGCAGCAGCACTGGCAGTGCCAGCTGCAGCAGCGCCAGCAGCGCCCACGGGCATGCAGCGGCAGGCCAGCACGTCGCCCTTCAGCGCCTTTGACAGCATGGCGCCGTTTGACGATGCGCCCAGCCCGGGCGCCGGCGAGGAGGCGGGGCCCTTTGCTGCGGCGCAGGGTTTTGGGTTTAGTTAAGCCCTAACCCCCAGTGGAGCTGGCCCAGAGCGGCAGCGGCTTGCAGCCAAGCGGAAGTGTGTGCGCGCGCAGGCAGGCAGGCAGGCGGGCGGGGGATGCCTAGAAACCATCACGCCGAGGGGCGCAGGGATGTGTGCGTGTGCGTGTGGAGTGGTGCGCGCGCGGTTGTTGATGTGTGTGCGCGGCGCAGTCAGTGGTGGTGGTGACAGCGAGGGACATCTTCACACCACCGCCGGCCCGCCGTGATGCGGGACGCATCTTGCAAGCAGCATGCATGTGACAGGCGGCAGCCTGAGTGTGGGGAGCGGCGGCGCATGCGCGCGCGCGCGCGCGCAGGCGGGCGGGTGCAGTGCCTGTGGCTCTGGGTCCTTGGGCGGGCGTGCGCCCAGCCCTGTGACCATGACCGGGGTGTGCACACCAGCCAGCCCTCGCAGGTGGTTGCTGATGGACTGAATCAGTCGCAGGCGGGTGTGCAGCTGCCCTGCCCCCGGCCATGACTGGGCGGCAACGATTGCACTGTTGAACTGCCGCCCTCCCCCCCCTCCCCCCCCACTCCCCTGCCCGCCGGCTTTGCATGGCCCGCTGTCCTGCAGCGGACGTGCGTGCTGGGCGAGGCGGGGCGCAAGGGCGCAGGGTGCCGCCAGGCACTGTACGCATGTGTCGCGCACAGCATGCCTGCCTCGCCCAGGCGATGGCTGACTGCCCAGGCGGCAGGTGTACATGGGACCATGCCATGTGCATACCTTGAACCCTTTGGGAGGCGCCAGGCGGCGTGCTGCGCGCCTCCTGGGCCCTGCCGGGCAGGGCAATGACGCATCCGCGCCCTGGCTGGTGTCACCTCCCCATCAAGCATTGCAGCACTCTGACCGGCTTCTGACAGACCAGGGGGGCGGGGCGGGGGAAGTGGGCGGGCCCCCTCACTGACGTGGCGGGGCACCAAGACAACGGATGTGTGTGACACTGCATCCATTTTGTGTACAGCCGGCGGCCGACACGCTGCTGCCCCTGTTTGATTTCGGGTGGACGCGTTGTTGGCCTAGCCTGGAGCGGGTGGGTCGAACGGGGGCGGCGTGCGTGGCGTGCATTGTTCGTCACTGCAAGCCGGGCTATGAGCGGGCGCGGAGCTGGGCGGCGCCACCGCCCCCTCCCAAGGGGCTGCGCAGCTGCGCCCCACGGGGGCAGGTGTGCGGCAGCTGGCGCCACGCCGCCACCATAGAGTTTGGGAGGCGGCCAGCCCCCTGCCCGGCCCAGCGCCTCCCCAGCCTCAGCCGTTGCCTGCACACCCCGCTGTGATGCCAACCAATTCTGCTGCCCTGCCCAACCGCATGCATGAAAGGGGGGTGCAAGCCGGCTGGAGGCAGGGGAGGGTGTGCAGGCGGCGCGCACACGCGCAGCATGCATGCATGCACACGCCGGGCGGCGCCCGGGTCGCCGCCTGCGCGATGCGGGGCGCTGCTGCGCCTGGGCAGGCACCACACATGACACCACACCATCCTCCGGATCTGCCTGTAAAACCAAATTACGAATGGGTGAGCGCGGCCTCGTCATGTCTGTGCGCGCGCATGTGATGGTCGCTGGGTACACCGCCGGTGTCGCTTGGGCTCGCAATTACATGGTTAGCTGCCCCCCATTCCCCCCCGCAGGTGCCAGGGGGTCCATGCCGCTGCTGCTGTCGCTTTCAGTGCTGCTGCCGCCTTCAGTGTCGCTGCTGCTGCTGCCGCCATCGCTGCTGCCGCCGCGCCCGCCGCTGCTCCCTACTGACTTGCTGCTGACTTCTCTGCCGCTGCCGCTTTCAGTGCTGCTGATGACGATGATGCCGCGGCTGCCGCTGCCGCTGTCAGTGCTGCTGATGACCATGATGCTGCCGCCGCCGCCGCCGCCGCTCCCGCTGCCGCCGCCGCTCCCGCTGCCGCCGCCGCTGCCGCTGCCGCCGCCACTCCCGCCGCCGCCGCCGCCGTCGCTCCCGCTGCTGCCGCCGCCGCCGCTGCCGTCGCCACTCCCGCTGCTGCCGGCGCCGCTCCCGCTGCTGCCGCCGCCGCTGTCGCCGCCGCTCCCGCTGCCGCCGTCCCTGTCCGACTCCCCAGCCTCCTGCGCCGACTGCTGCTCAGACTGCTGCCTCGGCCGGACCAGTGGCTGCATCCCCTCCTCGATGCGGCGCCTGTTGACTGCGCAGGCCTGCTTGCGACCCTTCTGCACAGGGGCACAGGGAGGAAAGGTGAGGGGCAGGGGGGCTGGTGGGGTGAGCATCACCCATGGGGGGCTCTGCCCCGCGCATCCAGTGCCCCCAGAGCGAGTGGCGTGCCGCCGCCACAGGCAGCTCAGCTGCAGGGCAGGGGCACCGGCACAAGGCAGCGGGCGATGTGCTGCAGAGCACAGCAGGCGCGCGGGCGGCAGCAGGGTGCGCCGCGCCGCCCAGCGGCCGCTCACATGGAGGCAGTTGGGGCAGGCGCCACACTTGGGAACGCGGCCCATGTAGCGTCGCTTCCTGCTGCCGCTGCGGCTCAGCCCGGCGGCCGCCGCCTTGCGCTTGCCGCCGGCCTGCTGGGGCTCGGCGCGGGGGCGCTGCTGCTGTTGCTGCTGCCGCCCCTGTGCGCGGGGCAGCTGCCGTGCCAGCTGCTCCGCGTCGCAGGGCTGGTAGCCCAGGCAGGCGGGCGGCCCCGCGGCAAACGCCCTGGCAGACAGCACCAGCCGCCGCGCAGCCGCCAGCTGCAGCGCCTGCCCGCCGCCGCGCCCGCCCGGCAGCGCCAGCTCAGCTGCCAGCTGGGAGGCGGCCTTGCTGGCCTTGCCCACGCGGCGGCAGGCAGCGGGTGGCGGCTTGGTGGCGCCAGATCGCCCGGGCGCGGCCGAGGGCGGCTGGGGTGCAGGTCCGCCGGGGTCGCTGGCGCCTGCCAGCAGGTCGGCTGCTGCCTGGGGCTGGGAGGCGGCAGCTCGGACCAGGGCCAGCGCCACGTGGCTGGCGGGCCTGCCGGTGGCAGGGGCGTGCAGGGGCACACCGCTCCCGGCCTCGCTGCTGCCGGCTGCTGCAGCTGCGCCCGCCTGCCCGCCAGCAGCCTGCCAGGCGCGCAGCTGCTGCTCAGCTGCCCGCAGCTCCTGCGCGGCGGCCACCGCGGCCTCAAAGGTGCCAGGCAGCTGCCCAGCAGCTGCGCGCTGCCTGGTCTCTGAGTCCATCCACTCGGTGAGGCGCGCAGCTGTGCGGGTGCCGGGTGGCACCTGCTGCTCCAGTGGGAGCAGGAAGCGCCGGTACACCTGCGCCGGCCACCCACAGGGGCCATGGGGTCAGGTCGGCGCATGGCTGCTAGAGGCAAGTGGGCTAGTGGCAAGTCACCCAGGGACAACAACAGCACCACCCGCCGCGGCCAGCGCCACATCCGGGCTCCCCATCCCGCTGCTGGTCCCGGCCCACGACCTCCCTCCCGGGGGGCCAGCAGCTGCCACGCACCTGCGCCACCCACTCCCCGCAGTCGCTGCCCGGTTGGCCCACCACCTTGGCGGCCACGTCAGCCCACCAGTCGCCATCTGCCACCTCCTGGCTGCCGCCATGGTCCACCACAGCCTGCCACAGCAGCAGCAGGTCCAGCGGGACGCCCTCGCCTGCAGCACTGGGGGCTCTGGGGGTGGGGCCCTGGCCCGCCGCCGCGCCCGTGGCCGCCGCCACGCCCGGGCAGCCTAGCCAGGCCTCCAGGCTGCGCGCAAAGCGGGTGGCATCAGCCGGCAAGCCCTGCTGGCGCTTGGCTGATGACTTCTTGCCATGTGCCTGCGCGCGCGCGCGGGGTATTTGGGGGAGGGGCACGGCAGGTGCGTGACAGGGGGGCCATTGCAAGGAGGGAAGGGCCACCCGCTGCTCCCTGAACCCGCAGTCAGCCCCCTGCCTGCGCACCGGCACGCGTGCAGGGACCCACCTGCCCATCTGGCGCCAGAGCTGCTCCCGCCTTGCCCGCCCGCCCCTTCCTGGGGCGCAGCTTCTGCCAAGCTGCCGCGTACTTGTGGGTGGCAGGGACGCCCGCCATGCTGACAGCCAGCGCCGGCTGGATGCCCGGGCGCATGCGGGCGGCCCGCCTGCAGCAGCACACACACCGTCGCAGCCCTCGGCCTCAGCCATGCAGGCTGCGCCTATTGCCGCACATCCCCCGAGCAAGCAGCGTGTCACAGGGCTGTGGCAGCAGGCCAGGCTCGGTCAGCACCCACCGCACTTCTGGGTCGGGCGGGGGCTCCAGCTCCTGCTGCGCATTGTGGTCGGCCGCCAGCTGCAGCAGGTCGGCCGAGGTCAGCGACCCCAGGTCCAGGGGTGCCGCCTGGGGCTGCGGCCAGCCGGGCGGCAGCTGCAGGCCGGTGCCTGGCAGCTGGCGTGCCCCGGCCCCTGCTGGCGGCAGCTGCCGCAGCCCAGCGCGCGGCTGACGCTGCTGCGCATGCCGCCGCGATCTGCCGACCTGCTCCGCTGAGGCCGTTGCCGCACTGCCGCACTGCACTGCGCCCAGCAACCGCTGCGGGCGCGGCCCCTCCTCCGCCAGGCCACTGGCAGGTTTGCTGGGTTTGCCTGCAGCCAGGGTGGCGCCCTCCTCCGCCGCGCCCTCCTCAACCCCTGGTCCCGCCTGAGCCTCCTCCATTGTTGCTGCAAGACCCCTGTCCCGCCCTGCCTGGGCGCCGTGACGCTGCTGCTGCTCCTGCGGCGGCTGCTGCTGCTGCTGCTGCTGCTGCTGCTGCTGCTGCTGCTGCTGCTGCTGCTGCTGCTGCGGCTGCTGCTGCTGCTGCTGCTGCTGCTGCTGCTGCTGCTGCTGCTGCTGCTGCTGCGGCTGCGGCTGCGGCTGCGGCTGCTGCTGCTGCTGCTGCTGCTGCTGCTGCTGCTGCTGCTGCTGCGGCTGCGGCTGCGGCGGCGGCTGCTGCGGCTGAGGCTGCGGCTGCGGCTGCGGCTGCGGCTGCGGCTGCGGCTGCTGCTGCGGCTGCGGCTGCGACTGCGGCTGCGGCTGCGGCTGCTGCGGTGGTTGCTCCAGCTGCGGCTGCGGCGGTTGCTCCAGCTGCGGCTGCGGCTGCGGCTGGGGCTGCTTGTCCTGCCGCTGGTCTGCTGGATGCTGCCGCCGCTGTTCTGGGCGCGCCTGCTGCCCCTCAGGATGTGGTCGCTCCCCTGGCTCCATCTGCTGGTGGTGCTGCCGTGGCTGCCGGTCGCTGGGTGCCGCGCCGCTGCCCAGCCGACCACGGAACGCCATCCCCTGCTCAGTGGCTGCGTCTGCGGCAGCCAGCTTGGCTGCCAGGTCTGAGGCTCCCAGCTGGTGCTGGCGTCCACTGCTGCTGCAGGCAGTGCTGTGCCTCTGCCATGCACTGCTGCTGCCCTGCTGTGCCGGCTGCTGGCGTCGCTCCTGCTGCGCAGGCCTGTCCGCAGCGCACGGCGCAGAGGCGGCAGCAGTGTGGGGGGCTGGCGCTGGCCAGTGCGCTACGCAATGCGCGGCGCTGGCGTGACAGGGCTGCCGTGTTTCAGGCAGCATTTCTGTGCTGGGATGGTGGCTGCCAAATGCATGCTGCTGCTGCCGCTGCTGTGCTGGGTGTTGCTTTGACGCCGCAAGCTCAAAGCCGGGTGCGGGCGGCGCAGCACCCAGAGGATGTGGCAGCGCCGTGTAGCCGCCAAATGTGGGTGGCGGCTGCCCCGACTGCAGGCTTGGCCAGCGACCATTTTGAGGCGTGGGTTGCCCGTCATAGCGCGCCGGGAAGGCGGGCACCTGCTCATCCTCCATTCAGGGGCCAGGTGGTGGATGCCGCTCCATGCACCGCGGGTGCAAAACACCAGCCAGATCGCAGCAGGCGGATCGCCCACGGCCAGGGGCGGGGCGACGCAGTGTGGGTGTTGCCTTCCAAGCGTGCCCCTGCCCGCGTTGTGATTGGGCTGTGCGTCTGCCTCCTGGGGCAGACCCGAGCGACGAGGACGGACTGCCTGTGCGCGACCGCAGGTAAGGGAGAACCTGCCTGCAGAAGTATGCACGTGCGTGGTTTGCTTTGAAGGTGGTGGCCCCGCGTTCCGGGGGGGGGGCGACCTGCCCCTCGGGGACCGCAGCGGGGTCTCCTGCTGAGTTTGTCGCTGCTTGCACCGCCAAAGAGACCTGTTGTGAGCCCCTCCCGCCCCCCTCTCAGCAGGTCGAATGACGGTGACACTGGGTCTGTGGTTACAGCAGGGAACAGTCTCTGGGCCTGGGCTTGGGCAGCCAGGGCAGGCCGTGAATGCGGTGTCGTGGTGCACATCATCGTTGTGACATGCTGCAGAATGGTGCTGCAGAGTCCAGCAACTGAAAATGAGGGCCATCAGAGCAAAATCATGACGACAAAATTGAATAGTGGGCGTGTGACCTCACGGCTGCTCCACCGCTGGCCAACGCCAGCAGGCTTGCGTGTGAGCCTCCATGCGCCATGCGTCCCATCGGTGGTCACTCCCACCTGCCAACAGAAATGCGGGGAGCTGCATGCCTGCTCTCAGAACCGTGGTGCAGCAGGTGTGGCAGCTCCATGACATGCAGAAGCCCCCGCCGCCCCCCCTCCCCCCACACAAACACACTGCGCATGCGGGCGCCCCCACGCACGCGTGCGGATGACCAGCAGCAGCCGTGAAGGCGTGGCTGCCACTGCCCATCCGCCACCTCTCCAGCAGCGCCGCCCACTCATGATGACCCGGGTTGCAGCAGCAGCGCCATGTGGCCATCCGCCATGATCTGCTCCAAGTCAAGGTCCTCCTGCTCGCCTGCAGCAGCCACGGGGCAGCCGCTCACCAGCCCGCACGCCACCCTGCCAGCCGGCCCGTGCCCAGTTCACACTGGGGCCAAGGCAGCCTGGGTCGCCTGGCATGCGCCGGCGCCGGTCCGTGCGCGCCCCATGCTGGCGCCAAGCTCACCCGTGCTATACACAATCTTGGCGCACTTGTTCTTCAGGTTGACGCCCGCAATTTCGACCAGGTACCAGGCGTTGTCATCCGGCCAGAACAGCTGCACGGCAGCAGCAGTAGCGGGGGAGGGTGCAAGGTCTGAGTGGGGCGAGAGCCGCCATCATGCAGGGCTGGGACCTGACCCTGTTGGGTGGTGTTGGGGGTGCCATCATGCTGGGGCACTGCGTGTGTCGGTGGTTGCACCACTGTGGGGTGCCATCATGCTGGGCACTGCGTGTGTCGGTGGTTGCACCACTGTGGGGAGCCAGCTTGGGAGACCACCAGCCAAATGCGTGCATGACGGGCAGGGGGTTTGCAAGTGGGAGCCAGGCTGACGAGCATCCCGCAGCGCCTGCTGCCCGCATGCCACTGGACTGGTGGGTCACAGGTTGCTGGGGTGGCCGGGGTGGGCGGGCCGGCCGGCCGGCCTAGGAGTGCTGCCTTTACTCACCTCCGCTTGCCGCCCAGGTAATGCTGGCGTGATGTCTGCTGGCTGCAGCAGCCGCCCTGTGGGTCGAGGCCGGCGCGCCGGCGGTGCCGCCTGCGCTGCTGAGCCGTTTGCCAGCTGCGCGCAGGAGGCGAGCCGCGGCCCATCAGCCCGCCCAGTCACCACCTCGAACAGCGTCGGATGCCGGTTGATCATGGCGAACAGCTGCTGCCTGCACACATGATCACAGCATGCATGGCGTTGGTTGGCGCACAAGCGCCGCCGGCGCCGCCTGGTTCGGCAGCGCAGCCCCCGCCCGGCAGCACCGGGTGTGACCGGCAGCTGCCGCGCAGCCACAGTGTGAGCCACACGCACCTGCTGGTGCCGGTCAGTTTGACGGCGTAGAAGTAGGCCACCGCCACCAGCCAGGAGTCGGAGTGCAGCGCAATCAAGGCCAGCCAATCCTTCTGCGCCATGCCGTCCCGGGCATAGTTGATGCCCACACAGGGCTCTGGCAGCTGCGGCGGCACCTCCTGGGCTGGCAGCGCCACTCTCCAGGTGCCGTCGCGTTCACCTGCGGGGCGCCGGGGCGGTGAAGTCCCGAGGCTCGGCGGCTGCCAGGGCACCCCCCCTCCCCCGGGGGGGTGGTGGCGGCAGGTGCGCGGGCTGGGCGCTCACCGTGCAAGCACAGGTTGTCGCGGGCGGGGTCGCACTGGCGGTACAGGTCGTCCGCGTCTGCAGGCGGGGCGGGTCCGCGGGCTCAGGTTCCGGCAGTGCAGGGTGCCAAGGTGCCGCCGTGCACCGGCTTGCAAGTGCCGCGGCCATGCTGGCCAGCCGGTGTGGCACCCCGGCAGCTGTGGCTGCTGGTGCCTGCCCGCCGGCCTCGCCCGTGCGCCTGCTGCGTGGGGGTCAAAGCGCGCACGGCTGCTGCGGCTGCGCACGCCACCCCGCCCACCTGTCGTGAGGGCTCTCAGCAGGCCGGCGCGGCGGCTCAGGAAGTCATGATAGATGTCCGGCACGGAGCGTGGATACATGACAGGTGACCACCTGCAGCACGCCGACCGCCTGTGCAGCAGCTGAGGAGCGGGCGCACCCAGAACCCCAGCAGGCGGATGGACTGGTGTGCACCCAGACACCCGTCCCACAGCACACACGCCCATGCACCGCGCAGCAGCCGGCAGCAGGCTCTCCAGTAGCTTACGGCAGCGTCCACTGCGGTCCACAGCCACGACCCAGCAGCTCTGGAGGCGGGGGGCGGGCGGGCCCGTGTGCTGCCGCTGCTCGCGCGGGCCAGCCCTACTGCCGCAGCCCTAGCGGGCGCACAATCGCGCTCTCCGCGCGCACACCGGCCCGCGCGGCGGCAGACGGCTGTGTGCTATCTATCAGGGTGACCGCGCAGCCGCTGGGCGTGTGCCGACCGCCCGCTGCTGCATCAAACCCCGCCGGGACGGAAGCGCGGCGCCCACGCAATGCTGGAGCGCGTCCAGATGCTACCAATCGGATGAGATGTCCAATGCTACGTTACGCTCCAAGGTGCGCTCCCATGCGCGCCTGCAAGAGGGCGCGTGTGGGGAACAAACCCTGATGATCTGCTGCGGGACTGTCGCCACGAGCTACTGCCACCACAGACAATTGCGTGCGATCAGAGCATCTTCCTGCTCGGAACCGGGCCTGGGGCACCCGGGAAGCTGGGCGGAGGCTGGCCTGCGTGGCGAAGGGGCGCGGGCGGGCCGATCTGGATGCACAGCCAGCTTGTCCGTGTGTCACCGCTTGTCAAGGGCGTGCTCGGCTGCTCGCTGACTGGTGGATTGACTGGTCGCGCTTGGCGCGCAGGGCGGCCCGCAGGCGCCTCACGTGTGCAGGGATCAGATCACGCAGGCAACCAGCATTCCAGCACCTGCACACCTCGTGATGCCGCAACGGGTGGTGATCGGGCAAGGTGGGGCACGCCCGCGCTTCGAACGTTCCCCCCCAGGGCCCCGCTCACAGCTGGACACTGGCTGCTTGCACGCAGGGTTGAAGCAGGAGGATGCCCAGGAGCCGGTGCTGCTGCTGCAGCTGCCCTGCCCCCGCACAGGTGGGCGCGGATCGCGCATGCCGCCGCATCCCTCCCCTGCCTGCACAACGCGGCAGTCGAAAGAGGTCAAGGCTGCACCCTTGCAGGCCAGCCGCATGCCTACCTGCTGGCCGACAACACGCTCCAGGAGCTCAATCAGTACAAGCACAAGTACAGCTCCTGGCTGGTGGGGCAGACGGTGATGTCAGGTGGGGGGAGGGCACGGGCGCGCCCCTGCAAGCCATGCCACGCGCGGGATGCTTCAGTCAGCCCGTCGACGGCAATGCGCTGAACCTGGATCCCATGCACACGCAGATGGAGGGCTGCACATGGCAACGCCGGTGGATGTGCTCTTCATCCTGCTGCCACTGCTGGAGGCGCAAGGCAGCCAGGTATGGCAGATGGGTGGGAGCTGCTCGGACCGCCCGGGGGGGGGGGGGGGGGGGGGGGGGGGGGCGGGCGGGGGGGGGGGGGTCCACCCCCGCCCCCCCCGCCCCCCACAGG
>Ga0315905_10008132_pt1 | contig 10601 bp, 6 predicted proteins | sample LakEriMetagenome_5_FD_203522 | JGI IMG/M metagenome (GOLD analysis project Ga0315905, IMG submission 203522) | Freshwater fungal communities from buoy surface, Lake Erie, Ohio, United States - Buoy 4 MA121 | ecosystem: Environmental > Aquatic > Freshwater > Lake | place: USA: Lake Erie, Ohio... | reverse complement strand
GCGGAAATGAAGTGCAGATTAAAGCGCTAGATATTTTGGGCGAAAAAATTGTTGGTTTAAATACTGCAGATGCTTTGGAAAATATCGGAGGTATCGCGCGGGAATTATCTGGTGATTCGCAGCTGCGTTGGCTCGGTCCTGATTATGGTGTCTTTCATATGGGCGCCGGCGGTGTCTTAAATGCACTCTGGGATTTATTTGCCAAAGAACGTAAGGTTCCGCTTTGGAAATTACTCTCTGATCTAAGCCCACAACAGATAGTTAACGCTATTGATTTTAGATATATAACCGATGCGCTAAATAAGCAGCAAGCCCTCGATATTCTAAATCGCCAAGTTGATTACAAGGCAGATAACGAAGCAAAGCTACGAGCTATCGGAGTCCCCGCTTACACCACTTCCCCAGGTTGGCTCGGCTATACCGATGAGAAGATGTTAAAACTAACTCAAGAGGCGATGGATCAGGGATTTAAGTTACTGAAGTATAAGTGCGGTAAATCTTTAGAGGATGACAAGCGTCGCCTGCGTAAGGTGCGCGAATTAGTCGGACCAGATTATGCAATCGCTATCGATGCCAACCAGGTTTGGGATGTAGATGATGCGATCACTTGGATCAATGAGTTAAAAGAATTTAAATTAACTTGGATTGAAGAGCCGACATCGCCAACTGATGTGGTCGGCCACGCCAAGATTGCAGCAGGGATTGCGCCAACGCGTGTGGCAACTGGGGAAATGGCCGGCTCTCGCATCATCTTTAAGCAGCTTCTTCAAGCAAAAGGCTTCTCGGTCATGCAGATAGATGCCACCCGCGTAGCTGGAGTTAATGAGAATTTGGCGAATATTTTGATGGCAGCCAAATATTCAGTACCGGTTTGTCCGCATGCTGGTGGAGTAGGGTTATGTGAAATGGTGCAGCATCTTGCGATGTTCGATGCAGTTGCCGTAACTGGACACCATGCCGGACGTATCGTTGAATTTGTAGATCATCTGCATGAACACTTTGTTGTTCCAACAGATATACAGAACGGAAGTTATATTGCCCCGTTGCAACCAGGAGCGGGCGCGCAAATGCATCAGGCAAGTATCGATACTTATCAGTTCCCTAATGGCACATACTGGAAGAATGGAGCATAAGCATGAGTACTGAATTTAAAGGTCTCACTGCAGTCGTCACTGGAGCAGGTTCCGGTATAGGTCTATCGGTTGCCCGCTTACTCTCGGAATCTGGTGCCAAAGTATTCGGGCTCGACCTAAATCAAGGTGAGATGGGTTCATCTGCCACATTTATTTCTTGCGATGTCTCAGACCCAGCAAAGGTCACAGCAGCGTTTAGCGAAATCTCTAAAGCCACAGATGTTATTGATATTTTGGCAAATAACGCCGGTGTTGGTGCGATCGGTGCCATCACTGATGCTAAGGAAGAAGAGTGGCTGAAAGTCTTTGGTGTTAACGTCTTTGGTATGGGACGCGTGAGTGCGGCCGCTATGCCATTTCTAAAGAAGAGCAAGGTTGCCTCAATTGTTAATACCTGCTCAATTGCAGCAACAGCTGGCCTGCCACAACGCGCGGTTTATTCTGCAAGCAAAGGCGCAGTTCTTTCGCTTACTCTTGCTATGGCAGCAGACGGTATCCCAGACAAGGTTCGCGTTAACTGCGTTGCACCAGGCACCGCTGACACACCTTGGGTCGCGCGCTTACTTTCACAGGCTGCAGATCCAGTTGCAGAGCGTGCAGCACTTGAAGCACGTCAACCTATGGGTCGCCTAGTCAGCGCAGATGAAGTTGCCAGCGCAATTCTCTATCTAGCCAGCCCTCGCCAAGCATCAACCACCGGCACCGTTCTCAATGTCGATGGCGGTATGCAAGGATTACGCCTTCGCAAGTAATTTCTAATCTGAGTGGAGTGATAAGTGCCAACTAAAAAGAGCGCATCATCTCCTCGTGCCAAGCGTGCGCCTCGTCGTTCAGTTTTATCTGATGACATATACGAGATGATTAAAGCGATGGTCTTTGATCATGAAATCGCACCTGGCGCTAAAGTAAATATCGATGCCCTTGCAGTTCAGTTAGATGTTTCCCAGACTCCTGTTCGTGAAGCCCTAGCCCGACTTGAATCAGATGGCTTGATAGCAAAAGAGCCGCTAAAAGGTTATAAAGCAACGGCTCTGCTTTCACTAAAAGAATTTAACGACCTATTTCAATTCCGCTTATTGATTGAACCATGGGCTGCCGAACAAGCCGCTAAGTTAGTTGATAACACCGGCAAGACCGCGCTTAAGGCAGAGATGCAAAGTGCGAAAACTGCGCTAAAGATTTCTGGCGATGATCAATTCCAGGCGTTGACCGAACACGATGCACGCTTTCATGCACTGATTGCCAGTATCTCTGGAAACCAATCTGTAGCAGACTCATATGAGCGAACCCATTGCCACCTACATCTCTTCCGCCTCTATATGGCCAACAAACTGCATTTAATCGAAGGTGAAAGCCGAGCCAAATTCGTGCAAGATCTCTTTGAAGAGTATTACCAAGTTGGTTCAGGTCAGTTAGCGATTAAAGAGCATGATGTAATCGCAAAAGCCATTATCGATCAGAATTCAAAGGCTGCGCGAACTGCGATGCATTCCCATATCGAATCATCGCTCAAACGTTTCGCACCTGCTGCACAGGCAATTAATAAAAAATAAAGCGCAAAGATCCTTGACCAACACTATTTAGCGCACTAGATTTTCCTATAGGATTTTTTAACGGAATAGGAATTCACGTGGGCTTATCAATTATTAAAGATATTGAAATACGCGCTTGTCGCGGCTCTGATGCACCAGAATCAAAAGATGCAGTCGCTGCCGTAAAGCTGCCAGGTGGATCTCGACCTGATTTTACTGTCATCACAATTACTACCGAAGATGGCGTTAAGGGAACTTCCTTTGGCTTTGGCGCACAAGATGCCAAGGCTGCGGCGGCAACTATGTCGCAGGTAAAACCATTTTTTATCGGACGCAGCGCCCATAGTTCTGCAAAGAATATTAAAGATTTTGAACTCTTTGATCGTCGCTGGAATCACGTTCCGATTTACTCTTACGCACCATTTGATAATGCATGTTGGGACATTGTTGGAAAGATGGCTCACCTGCCTGTCTATAAAATATTAGGTGCAGCACGTGAAAAAGTGCCGCTATATGTCTCATCAATGTTTTTGCCTGGCCCTGAAGATTATGCAAAGCAAGCACTTGAAGTTAAAGCAAAAGGCTATAAGGGCTACAAGCTTCACCCACCAGGAGGTCTTGATCTAGATATCGCTTGTTATCGCGCTGTGCGCAAGGCAGTTGGTGATGACTTCACGCTAATGGCAGATCCAGTAATCATGTATTCCTATGAAGAGGCGCTAAAGGCAGGTCGCGAGTTAGAAAAACTTGGCTACAAGTGGTTTGAAGAGCCATTGCTCGATGTTGATCTGCATAGCCTTAAGAAACTTCGTGAAAAATTGGATATTCCAATCTGCGGAACCGAAGTTATTGCTGGCAATAACTATTCAGTTGCTAACTGCATCAAAGATGGCATCGTAGATATTGTTCGCACCGATGTCTCTTGGCGCGCCGGCATCACCGCCGTTATGAAGACTGCTCACTTAGCCGAATCTTTCGGCGTTAAATGCGAGCTTCACACAACTATTTATCATGGGCTAGAACAAGTTCAATTACACCCATCACTTGCCATCAGTAACTGCGAGTTCTTTGAGACTCTATATCCCTTCGATGATTTCAATTTTGGCACAAAGAGCCAGCTAAATATTGTCGATGGTTATGTAATGGCGCCAGAAGGTGAAGGTCTCTGCATTGATTATGACTGGGACTTCATTGATAAGCACACGGTGGCAATTCTTTAATTAGCCCTGCACAACAACATTTACCAAAGGTTGACCTGCGGCAAATCGGGCTAATTGTTCTTCCACAAGTGCTCGACCACGTGGTTCAAATGCTCGTGTATCTCCACCAACATGTGGGGTAATAAAGGTATTGGGCGCACTCCACAACGGGTGGCCTGCCGGAAGTGGCTCTGGATCGGTGACATCAAGGCCAGCAGATATCCGCCCGGTTTGTAACTCTTTCAGCAGAGCATCGGTATCAACAACTGCGCCACGTGCCACGTTGATCAACGCCGCTCCATCTTTCATCGCAGCAAGTCGTTTCGAATTCATTAAGTGACGAGTTTCAGAATTTAGGGGAACAATCAAAATAATCACATCAAAGGTTGGAAGTAAGGCATCAAATTTATCCATCTTCACCGCGCCATCATTACCTGATTTTGAAAAGGAAGTTATCTCAACTTCAAAACCATCCAGCATGCCAGCAATTGTCTTGCCGATATTTCCATGGCCCACAATTGCAATCTTTGAATCAGTAAGCGAGGCATATCTTACGTGTGACCACTTGCCAGCACTTTGATCTTTAGCAAATTGCGCAAAACCGCGCCGGGCTGCAATTGCCAACCCAACCGCCAGTTCAGCAGTGGAAGCATCGTGCACACCCGCGGCATTACACAATGTAACTCCGGCAGGGCGCAGCGCAATTACGTCATCAACGCCAGCATTAGGAGATTGAATAACTTTTAATGAACTCATCTTGGCAATTGGAACAAGTGCGGCAGCGCCAAACATATAAGCGGGAACGTAGAAAGTTATCTCGCTCAAATCTTCTTGCCGTGGAGTCACGCCATCAGTTGGCAGATGTGTCAGCCCGTTTGGAATCTTTAGATCACTCCACTGTGTCCAAATCACAAATTGCGCCCCTTGATGATTGGATCCCAATCACTGCGTGATGACCAAGGGGTTTCATAGCTTGGATCGTTAACATAACGGCTGACCTTAAATTTAAGTGTGGCAACCGCTCCCCCCACTAGATCAAGTGCCAACCATTTAGAACCAATTGCCATATCTGATACCGCACCATCAGCGCCAGTTATAACAACTGATTCAAAACGATGTTCGCCAAATGTGCCAGCCTGGATGTAAAGCTCTTGTGCAGCGCTACCAATATTGGCAACTTGCATAGATAAAGTACTTGCATCCATTCCATCGACAATTACTGCAACATCTGGTGGCAGACCAGGACGCTTTAACTTGCCATCGAAGAAGCGGACCTTGCCATGTTGCAGCCCGCCATGAGAAATATGCATCGGAGCGCCAAAGACCATCTGCCCCAGTCCTTCAAAGTAGACGGGATTAAATTCTTGCCAAGCATGGATGTTATATCCAGGAATGCGCAGATCAAGGCCGACTACTTCATCGGCAGTTGCCGGATCATAACTATCCCAATTTCGGGGATTGCCGGTATTTGATCTCATCTTACGTAATTGAATTTTGATCAGTTCAAGGTTTGCCTGCAGAATTTCAACTGGATAATTCGGCAAGTGCCCTTGCACGAATTGGAACCACGGCAAAGTATTTGCGATGTAATGCTTAGTATCGCGCCCGGTTCCCTTCTCTCCCCCTGATACACCTGGGATATAAATAGCATCCCAATTATTATCTCGCGGCAGCGCCATAATGCGATCGAGATCTTCTTGGGCCATTGAAGTAGTCCAGATATAGATCATGTGTCGAGCAGATGGCAATCGATAATCTGCCCAACCTGCATCGAAGTGGCGATGTGGAACTTTTATGAGGCCATCAATTTCTTTACGAAGTGACCAAATCAAATCAAATTGTGATCTTGGCAGATCCAGATACTTATAATCACCGGTTAAAAGCACGGCGTTCATCGCAGCGTTGGTGATTGGTTCCATGATTGTCATAAAGCCATGTGGCCAGCGCCAACCGTAGTAACCGCCCCACCACTTGCCATCGTTGAACTCACCAATTGCACCACTGCTGCCGATGTTATCCGGCATGATTCCACCGTTTTCATCTTTACGAGCCATCCAAGCTTCTAGATATTCCAGCATCGTGACTTTTAATTCGGCATCACCTGAATACATATAAGCATGGGTTAAAAGCGATGTTGAATTCAAATTAAGTGGCACATCACCACGGTTCATGCGCGCATTCATCTTATTTATCAGATCGTCATAGACTTCTGGATCAGACCAGTGGCATCGCATCGAAGAGAAATCTGTCTTCACAATATCTTCATACGGTGCCAAGTAATCATCTAGCACCGTGCGATGAGTCTCCCAATCTTCGTGTGTAACAATTTGGCGGGGACCGTGGCTGCCAGTTAATGGGGAAAGCATCATTTTCTTGGAACGGTCATAATTTTTTGCCTCTAGATCTTTACCGGTATACATCCCAGAAAAACGCGCCGCCCTTTGGCGATCAATTAGCGATTCTGGTTTGGTCAGGCCGAAGAAGTAATGGAATAAGTAGCCTTCACCGTGATGCATCCAGTCGTAATATCCATCGAATTCGCGATAAATCTGTCCGTATTCAGTCCACTGCACAGTAATTGCATCCCACATCTTGCGCGCTAATTCATAAACCTCTTCGCTGCCACCGATTGTGTAGAAGAGCGCCAAATACATAAAGGCTTCATACGGATCATCAGAGCCATCCATACTTGGCCATTCATCTCGCCAAATTATTGAACCATCACTGCGCGTGTAGCGGGCTACGAATTCTGGGGCTACTTCATTTAACTGCGCAATTATTTCGCGCTCGAGCTTGGCCCATTCAGGTGCAGCCGCCTTGGAATTTATCTGGGCGCGCTTGATTGAGTTATCAGCCATCTTTAGATCTTATTGGCAGGTGAACCCTGTGGCAATGAATTTTTCATTACCCAAATAAAGGTAAGCGTTGTCAGAATTAACACCAGGAAAATAACCGCGTAGGCCGCCTCAAAGCCATAGTTTTCACTAACAAAACCCATAATCCATGGCGATGCGCCATTAGATATACCCATTCCGATAACGAATGCTGCGATTCCTCGATCTGATCCTTGAGCGGTGGAGGAAGCGTTGGCTATCGCAATCGATGCGCATGGCCCAATACCTGCTGCTGCAATAATTAAACCTGCCAAAGTAAGCGTTGGAGAATTAGCAAAGATAACGAGTAGAACACCTGATGCAATCGCCACAAACGAAAAACGCCAGATGCGGTTCAGGTTAAATTCATCTTTTGTCGAAAGATAAATCCGACTAAGGGCAACAAAGTAAGGCGCAATGGTGGCAAATAAAACTGATGTCTTAACTTGCGAGCCGCGCTCAGTCAAGAGATCTACTGCCCAGGCAGAGAGTGAAACCTCCATAGTTATCGTCAAGAAGGCGAAGATCAAGATTGCAATCATTGTGTTATTCCAAACAATTTTGCTCTCTTGCAGTGCTGGCGCAGGGCGCGCTTCTAATTCAGGAACAATTTTTAGTGCAACAAGTCCAATCAATACTGCCGTGGATGCAACGGTAATACGCCAAGGAATTTCTACTTGAGTAGTCAGGCCAATAACGGTTGGCGAGACCGAAGCCATGAAAAGGCCAACTCCAGTTGAGCGAAACATATTCTTCATCGCAGTCTTGGAGTGTGCACCTAAAATTGCAGTTGCTGTGTTACCGGCGATAACCGAGCCCGATGCAGTGAGAATTACTGCAGGAACAGAAAAGAATATATTTGGGCTAAGGCAATATGCCAGCGATCCAAGAATCATCAGCGCCCAACCGAAACGTATAGTTTGGTGTGCTGGTCTGCGATGGCCATGGCCCAATAAAATTAGCGAAATAAAGACCAGGGCGGCTGCCCAGCCAATGTTATGCCAGCTAGCAACAACGCGGCTTAAGTCAAAGTCGGGCTTTATAAGTTGTATAGAAAATCCGATAGAGCCCATTAAATATGAACTCATGGCGTTCAAAGTCACCAAACGGTGCACAAGTTGGCGTGATAAAGCTTGTGGCACCAATAACTCCCTCTATTAGATTTGAAATTCTATAGGAGTTTGTGCAAATAAAAAGCCCGCCGCAGTTACGCGACGGGCTTTTTAACGGGGTAGGTTAAAAGATATTGCTTAGCTGCAACCAGATGTGTTCCCACAACCTTCGCATACAAAGCAAGCACCTGACATACGCATCTTCACACCGCATGTCATACAAAGTGGTGCATCTGATTTGATTCCCATTGATTCTAGGAGATCAGATGATGAACCAATTGTTTGAGCTAGTGGTGCTGGCTCAATTTTTACAGCCACAGGAGCCGCCACAGGCGCAGCCGCTACTGCTTTTGGGATATCAGCACTCGCAGGTGTTGCATCCTGTGTGTACTCACCGGTTTCAAGAGCACGTGCGCGCTCTGAGGCTGTAAACAACCCCATGCCGCTACGTGTTTCAAATGATAAGTAATCAAGTGCTAAGCGACGGAAGATGTAATCCATCATGGATTGCGCCATGCGAATATCAGCATCATCTGTCATGCCTGCTGGCTCAAAGCGCAAGTTAGTGAACTTCTCAACGAATGTTTCTAGTGGAACACCGTATTGGAGTCCGATTGAAACTGCGATTGAGAATGCATCCATTACACCGGCCAAGGTTGAACCTTGCTTACCTAGCTTTAGGAATACTTCACCGAGAGCACCATCAGCGTATGCACCAGCGGTCATGTAACCCTCGGCGCCTGCGACTGAGAATGATGTAGTTGTTGCAGGACGTGACTTAGGCAGACGGTTGCGAACTGGCGCCGCTGCAATTTCTACAGGAGCATCTTTCTTCTTCGCCTTGCCATCTGAAAGTGGCTGTCCGACCTTGCAGTTATCGCGATAAACAGCAAGTGCCTTGATACCCATACGCCATGCTTCAAGGTGAACTTCTTCAACTTCTTCAACAGTTGCATCCTCTGGAAGGTTAACTGTCTTTGAAATCGCACCTGATAGGAACGGCTGGCAAGCAGCCATCATGCGCACGTGGCCCATTGGAGCAATTGAACGCGCACCAAGTGCGCAGTCAAATACTTCATAGTGCTCTGGCTTGAGTCCTGGAGCGTCAATTACATGGCCATTTGCAGCGATGAATTCAACAATCGCTTCAACTGTCTCTTCTGAGTAACCGAGTTTGCGAAGGGCTGCTGGAACTGTCTGGTTAACGATCTGCATAGATCCGCCGCCAACAAGCTTTTTGAACTTAACTAATGAGAAGTCAGGTTCGATACCAGTTGTGTCGCAATCCATCATTAGACCGATTGTTCCGGTTGGTGCAAGCACAGAGATCTGCGCATTACGCCAGCCGTTCTTATCGCCAGTTGATAGACATGCATCCCATGCCTTATTCGCCTCTGTCCAGACATCGATATCTAGAGTTGTTGAAGATTTAGCCGCAGATGAAGCTGAAGCATGCTTGCGCATAACGCGAGCATGAGGCTTAGCATTTTGTGCAAAGCCGGCATATGGTCCAACGATGCCGGCAAGTTCTGCTGAGCGCTTATATGTTGTTCCAGTTAGAAGTGATGTGATCGCACCGGCTAGAGCGCGTCCACCTTCTGAGTCATAGGCAAGACCTGATGCCATAAGAAGGGCGCCCAAGTTTGCATAACCGATACCGAGCTGACGGTAGGCACGTGTTGTGTCACCGATCGCCTCTGTTGGGAAATCTGCGAAACAGATTGAGATATCCATTGCAGTGATGATCATTTCGGATGCGCGAGCAAATGACTTTGCATCAAATGATCCGTCTGCTTTTAGGAACTTCATCAAGTTAAGTGAAGCCAAGTTACAAGATGAGTTATCTAGTGACATGTATTCAGAGCAAGGATTTGACGCGTTAATGCGACCTGTCTCTGGAGTTGTGTGCCAATCATTGATGGTGTCATCAAATTGAACGCCAGGGTCAGCACATGCCCATGCAGCTTGCGCGATCTTTGTGAAGAGTTCGCGCGCATCAACTGTGTCAATTACTTCACCAGTTGAACGAGCTGTTAGACCGAATTGTTCTCCGTTTTCAACAGCCTGCATGAACTTATCTGAAAGACGAACTGAGTTATTCGCGTTCTGATATTGGACCGAAATAATGTCTTTTCCACCAAGGTCCATGTCAAAGCCAGCATCGCGAAGGGCGCGAATCTTGTCTTCTTCATTGACCTTTGTTTCGATGAATTCTTCGATATCTGGGTGATCAACATCTAGAACAACCATCTTGGCTGCGCGACGGGTGGCGCCTCCTGATTTGATTGTTCCTGCAGAAGCGTCAGCACCGCGCATGAATGAAACTGGACCAGATGCTGTTCCACCTGATTTTAGAAGTTCCTTTGATGAACGAATACGTGAAAGGTTTAGTCCGGCACCTGAACCGCCCTTGAAGATCATTCCTTCTTCGCGGTACCAATTAAGAATGCTGTCCATCGTGTCATCAACCGACAAGATGAAGCATGCGCTTACTTGCTGTGGTGCTGCTGTTCCGACGTTAAACCAAACTGGTGAGTTAAATGAGAAGATCTGATGCATGAGCATATGTGTTAGCTCATGTTCGAAGATCGTCGCATCTTTATCTGTTGCAAAGTAACCAAATTCTTTTCCGGCTTTTGTATATGTAAGAACTACGCGATCGATAACTTGCTTAAGTGACCACTCGCGATTTTCTGCTCCTACTGCCCCACGGAAGTACTTTGTTGTAACGATCGTTGAAGCATTCACAGAC
>Ga0315905_10008129_pt1 | contig 10603 bp, 7 predicted proteins | sample LakEriMetagenome_5_FD_203522 | JGI IMG/M metagenome (GOLD analysis project Ga0315905, IMG submission 203522) | Freshwater fungal communities from buoy surface, Lake Erie, Ohio, United States - Buoy 4 MA121 | ecosystem: Environmental > Aquatic > Freshwater > Lake | place: USA: Lake Erie, Ohio... | reverse complement strand
TACAATACCAATCCGTATCTGCTTTAACTGCTGTAGAGGTTAATGATATCGCTAAACCAATCACCGTGATGATTGGAGGATTAGATGGTAAAGGGTCAGGAGTAATTATTGCCAAAAATGGTAATACCTACACTGTGCTGACAGCCAATCATGTGGTTAAAAAAGCGGGATATGGTCTTTATGAGATTATCACCTATGATGGGCAAAAATACGAGATGGAAAGCGCTCAAACTCTGGGAAAATTAGATTTAGCCTTAGTTAAATTTACCAGTTCTAAAAATTATCCTATTGCTAAAATTGCTGATTCTCAGACAATCAAAGAAGGTGCAAGAGTATATTATGCAGGCTTTCCCGCAAACCAACCGCGTAACTATCGTTTTATACCAGCCGATATAACAGGCAGGAGTCAAAATCAAGAAGGGTATGAATTATCATATAATGGATCAGCTTTACCGGGAATGAGTGGGGGTCCAGTATTAAATGAAGAAGGTCTTCTAATTGCTATTCACGGCAAGGCAGAAACCCAATCTATTATAATTCAAGGTGTTCAAAGAACTGAAATTGTAGGAGTTCAGGGAATACCGACGGAAAAATTCCCCAATTTAATTAGTAATATTCAAAATAATACTCAAAATAATACTCAAGCTAATACCCCTCGTAATAATCCTAGTCCTACAAATGAACCTACACCTGCCATATTTCAAAATTTAGAAGCATTATTAAAAGCAGGAAAATGGCGAGAAGCAGATGAAGAAACTTGGAACTTGATGCTAAAGTTGACTAAACGAGAAGAGGAAGGATGGTTAAGAGTTGAAGATGCGAAAAATTTTCCCAGACAGGAATTGCGGAAAATGGATCAATTATGGGTAAAATATAGCAATGGCAAGTTTGGCTTTTCTGTACAAAAGCAAATTTGGCTGGAGTTGGGTGGTAAGTTAGATGGAGAACCTGACTGGGATACTTTTGTAAAGTTAAGCGATCGCGTGGGTTGGAGGAGAAATGGACAATGGCTTGATTATAATGAATACACTTTTAGTACAAACGCACCAAAAGCACAACTGCCAGTGGGGGGGTTGTTGGGTGAGGTGGTGGGGGGTGGTGGGTACTTCTCTTTTCTCTTCTCTAGACTATAACCCATAAGCGTTACACAAGATTATAAGTATTTCTTATCAAGAAGTAAACAACCGATTTATTAGGCTTTGGGGATTTCATAGCTTGTAGGTTGGGTTGAGGTACGAAACCCAACATGAACGTCGGGTTACGCTGTCGCTTAACCCGACCTACTTGTACTCATTAACGACGAATTTTTTGGGCTATACCAGGCCAATTTTGATCAGCTTTTTGAATATTTCCAGGAATGTCTTTTTCCCAGCTTGTAGGTTGGGTTGAGGTACGAAACCCAACATAAACGTCGGGTTACGCTGTCGCTGAACCCGACCTACAAAAAATAGATAAAGTTTGTAGGTTGGGTTGAGGTACGAAACCCAACATAAACGTCGGGTTACGCTGTCGCTGAACCCGACCTACAAAAAATAGATAAAGCTGAATGGTTGGGTTGAAGCATGAAACCCAACATGAACGTCGGGTTGCGCTGTCGCTTAACCCGACCTACTTGTACTCATTAACGACGAATTTTTTGGGCTATACCAGGCCAATTTTGATCAGCTTTTTGAATATTTCCAGGAATGTCCTTTTCCCAGCGTTTTTGAGTGTCCAAATTAACATTTAAGTACAGCTTACCGTTGACAATTTTCCAGGCATTAGGGTCAATAGGTGCAGTATATCCTCTACTGACAGCCCAAGCACAAAATCCTCCATATTGAGGAGCGTATTTTTCAGGATTTTTCATAAATAGGTTGCGGTTTTCGGCTGTGGAAAATCGCCAATTTACATTTTGCCATTTATAGGTGAAATTATCATTACCTGGAATCGCTTTTCCTTGTTGAAAATAAGCAACGGCATCAAAACCTTTTAAAACAAAAGAGTCTTGGATATTAAATACTTTACCAGCCAGCTTAAAAGGGGCATTAACCGGGGTATTTTGCCCTTGAATAGCATTTGGAGCAAAATTACTATTATCAGTAGGTTTAAGTCCAGAAATTAGGGTTGCGTTGGTAGAATTGGAACTGCAACCTGAAGCTAATCCTACTATAAATATTGAGGATGTGATGAAAGCGAGAAAATTCTGGTGATTCATAAAAATGTTTATTTGTTTTAGGACCATATCAAGTTCTTACCCCACCCTAACCCTCCCCTTATCAAGGGGAGGGGACTAGATTCCGGTTTCCTCCGTTATCAAGGGGAGGGGACTAAGGGGGGTAAATTCCGGTTTCCTCAAGAGGAAATTTTTTGAACAGATGTTAAATGGAATGATGGAAAAGTGGCAAGAATTAATTTCTAAGAAATTCTCGGCCATTTACCAATCCATTCTCCACCGCGAAAACGCCACCGGGGAAATAATAACCGCATGACTACCCAAGCAGATAAATAAACTGCTAACCAAACTAACCCATAATGTTGAATAAATCTGGTTAAGTCAAATTCGGTTTTAGGAATATGAGGTAAACCGATATTGGCAATTATTAAAGCCAGAAATACCCCTTCTATAACTCCTGCATAAAGTTGAAATATTCCGGGCCAGTCATGGTCCCAGAGATATTTTTGCAGAAAATCATACAAGACATCCCAAGCAATGCCAAATAAACCTACATAAAAGACGACCCAAAAGTAAACTAAGTTGGAAGCAATGCCTAAATATCCCCAATAGAAAGGCAGAGAAACTAACATTCCCACTGTTGCTAACAAAAAAATTCGTGTTTGCCAGCGTCCGAATAAAGTTGGAGTCATAATGATCTTATTATCCTATAGCGGTATGCACTTGAATGAGATACAGAATTTACCTAAAAAACTATACACCAAAGGACTTTCAACTCTGTTCCCTGTTCCCTGTTCCCTGCTATATAATATGTGTAAATTAAGGCTTTTGATTCAATTAGCGGTATGCACTTGAATGAGATACAGAATTTACCTAAAAAACTATACACCAAAGGACTTTCAACTCTGTTCCCTGTTCCCTGTTCCCTGTTCCCTGCTATATAATATGTGTAAATTAAGGCTTTTGATTCAATGCCCATTTTAACCATTGCCAAAGGGAATAAATTCCCTGAATATAGCGGACTCCTGGAGCTTTTACAGCAGCCAAAGCCTCGATAGAACGATGGGCAGCATATTGTAGTCCTAAAAATGTGTCTACGGGGGCGTAGGGACCGCCTAAAGTGATAATTCCTGCCCCATATATGCGAGAACGATTATTTCGCAGTTTTTTGATTTCAAAGTTGTTTTCTACATGAAAACGTCCTTCTGGGTTAAAATCTAGGTCGTAATGCAGTATTAGGTCTTTTAAAAATGGACTTTCTAAAGGATCGGAAATCAATCCTGTACAGTCAATCACAAAATCAGCAGTTAGGGTTTTTTGACCTTTGTTAGTGACTACATGAGTAACAACTTGACCTTGGGAATTACGTTCTAGTTTGGTGACTAAACCATAACGAATTTCATACCATTTGTCGGCTATTCCTTGACGAACAATGTCGCGCCATTTTTTGCGACTAGCTGTGGTTGTTCCCCCCCAACCCTGTAATAATTCCCGTCGTCTTAACGGGTCAGCGGCTTCTAGCATTGTTCGCATATCACCGCCCCAAGTTCCTTTTGGCCAGTTAAAAGGTTGAAATTCCCAGTCATTTTCTACGTAGCGTTTAGCTTGCTCAAATTGATTACCTTTGCGCGGTTCTCGGTTTAAATGAATTACCCGAATATCTTTTATTTTTCGGGCTTCATAGAGCCTTTCTAATATTTGTGAGGCTACAATTCCCGACCCACGAAGGACAATAGTACCGCCTTTTTTTTCTAATTGTTGGTAAATATGATCATGGGGTTCATAACCTTGAACTACAGTTTTATAATTTCCTGTTTCTTCGGGATATTCTTGACGATATTTTTCCAGGTCTGGTAGTAGTTTGATTGCGGGATAACCTGTGCAGAGATGGACATATTTAGCTAATAAAAATTGGTGATTTCCGTCTTCTTTGTTGGAAGTGGAATAGGCAATACAATAACGCCCGTCTTCCGTTTGTCGTAGACTACGAATACTGCCATATTCTAACATTTTACCCCAACTAATGCGATCGCTCTCGCGGTCCATGGACTCAAATACATCTCGTCCACGGGGGGTGTAGGTATCTGCATAAACAGGTTCAGCAAAAACTTGCCACAAAAATCCTAAAGCTGCACCAACTTGTCCAGAAAAGAAGGATCTCCAAGCATCTCTTAAAGCATATCCTGGCCAGCCCCAAATATTATCAGGACAGGAATCTGAACCGGAACGAATTCGTTTATGTCGGGGAATTTGACAATTTTTCAGTAGGCTTTCATAGCGTTTATAAGGTTTGTCTTGAACACTCAAAACTTTAATATTTTCCGGTTTAACTCCCGCAATTCTCAACATATCCACCCAAACAAAACTGCCCATTCCTCCCCCGCAGGCCACATATTCTGTTTCTCTGACTAAAATACGACTGCGACGAATAGCTTCTAGGGAAACCTTTTCTGCATTCCAAAAGTTGAAATTATACGGAAACCCGGTTGTTTGAATGGGTACAGCGTTAGGATTTTGCTGTTCTAAAGCATCCGTATAAGGGTTAAAAATGATGGAAGATTGAGAGTCTGATAATTTCCGCACCCTAGATACAGGAATAATCTCAGATTGGGGGTTAAAAATTGTGGACTTACTCTCAAATACAATGGTAGCATTCACATCTTCAGATGGAATGAGGATAACGGTAATGGTGTAGTTACCTATTCCCAGTCTCTCCCCACTGTTTAAAGTCCGACGTTGATTAAGTAGCTTTTGACCGTTAACAAGAGTGCCATTGGCGCTCTTGTCTTCTACATAAAGCTGATTGTTTTCTAAGGTAATTTGAGCATGAAAGCGAGAAATTTGCTTATGAGAGTCTAATAAAATTACAGGAGATACCGTTTCACCATTGATAACCGCAGGAAGTTGAGTTATGTCTCGTCCGATAGCTACTGGCAGGTTAAAAACCTGTTCTTCCGGCTCCTGTGTCAGTTTATTTTCGGAAATTAGCTTGATTTGCATGGTTTTGATGCCCCCATTTACATCTTGATATCTTATTGATAATATTAATACATCAATATTCTGCTCCATTTCCATAGGGTTACTGAAAAACTTTAAAATAATTTTATTTTTGATAATTTTATTTTTTATTTGCTATTTCAGAGGTTAATCGCTACATATCCGGCTATCAAGGTGCGGTAAACTAACAAAAGCAGTTTTTCACCTCAGAACAATGACAGCAAATAGTCCCACGATTTTGGCTTTAGACTTTGATGGAGTGGTTTGCGATGGACTAATTGAATATTTTGAGGTAGCATGGCGTACCTACTGTCAAATTTGGTCGCCGGTTGACGATACACTACCAGATGATTTAGCTTTGAGATTCTATCGCTTACGTCCTGTAATTGAAACGGGTTGGGAAATGCCTATTTTAATTAAAGCTTTAATTGCAGGTTTTTCTGATGCTCAAATCCTGCAATCATGGACAACTATTACCGCCGAAATTTTAGCAGCAAATAACTTAGAAGCAAAAGCAGTTTCTACACAATTAGATAATTTGCGAGATGAATGGATTGAGAAAGATTTAGATGGTTGGTTAAGTCTACATAGATTTTATCCTGGTGTCATTGAAAGACTGAAAATAACTCTTGAGACTCAAGTTCAGTTATATATTGTCACTACTAAAGAAGGGCGATTTGTCAAGCAATTGTTACAACAAGAAGGAGTTAATTTACCATCAGAAAATATTTTTGGTAAAGAGGTAAAATGCCCAAAATATGTAACTTTGCGGGAATTAATCAAGAAAGCAAATACCCAAACTGTTAATTTATGGTTTGTTGAAGATAGACTAAAAACTTTACAATTAGTGCAACAACAATCAGACTTAAATCATGTAAAACTTTTTCTCGCAGATTGGGGTTATAATACTTCATTAGAACGGGAAGCAGGAAAAAATGATTCCCGCATTCAACTAATCTCACTTTCTCATTTTACTTACGATTTTGCAACCTGGTTATAATTTAACCAATATCTAGCTCCCCGACTTCTTAGACAAATCTGGGAGCTTATTAATAAGATCAATTACCTCTTGATAATTACTGATTCTTTTTTGTTTTTGAAATAAGTTAGCTGCTACTTTTAAATCGCTAATTGCTCCCTGTTTATCACCTAAAGCATTGCGAGTAATACCGCGATTTTGGTAAGCTTCAGGAAAGTTAGGATTTAGCTTTAACGCTTGGTTAAAATCTCTAATAGCCCCTGGGAAATCTCCCAAATCATGACGAGTAAATCCCCGATGATTATAAACACCTGCATAATTAGGATTGAGCCTAATTGCTTGATTATAATCTAAAATCGCTCCTTTTAAATCTCCCAATTTATAGCGAGATATTCCTCGTTTATAGTAAACTTCAGCAAAATCAGGACGTAACTTTAAAGCTTGATTATATTCTTCAATTGCTCCTTTGATATCTCCTGATGTATGGCGGTTAATTCCTCTATGAAAATAGATGATAGCCTCTTTTTTATCAACTTGTGCTAACAGTGATGATTTGATTCTAAAATCGGAAATATTTGCCAAATTCTTACCACTCACTTTTGGAGTATATAAGATAATTCCGAATACAAGGATTGTCATTGTTAATTTCCATTTTTTCATGACACCATTTTTCCAATTATTAGCATATAGTTGTTAATTATATAGTATTTACATCTCTTCGCACCACTACCAACACTATGCTTGATTTAACAAAAATATCAAGACAAATGCAAGGTTTCAGTCAACATTTGACTTCAGAAGTGGCCGCGAGTCATCAGCGGTTACAATTAGCACAGCAATTTTTTAAACAGGCTGTAGAGTGTCAACAGGAGTTAGTTGAACGTCAGCAAAAATGGCACAATCGGATTCTCTTTGCTAATGCTACACCAATTGAACCTTTAGAAACCTGTATTACTATTCCTGTTCCCCCGAAAATTCATACTGTCATTTCTACTGATGGTTCGCAAATTGCTCCTAATCATCACGAAATTGCGTATTGTTACTTACTCAATATCGGCAGGGTAGTTTTACACTATGGTCAAAATCTTCACCCCCTTCTCGATAGTTTACCGGAGGTATTTTATCGCCCTGAAGATTTATATATCTCCCGTCAATGGGGAATTAGAACGGAAGAATGGATGGGTTATCGGCGTACTGCTTCCGAGGCTACGGTATTAGCTGAACTGGCCTGTAGTGTGAAAACAGCAGCGCCAACTTTAGCCATGGTTGATGGTTCTTTAATATACTGGTTTTTAGATCAGTTACCGATGGATGCCCGCGATCGCATTTTACCACCTATTTTAGAAGCTTGGCAAAAACTTCAACAAGCTCAAATACCCCTCATGGGTTATCTTAGTGCCTCTCGCAGCACGGAATCTACTAACTTTTTACGGTTTTTGGCTTGTCCCTATCCCGTCCCCGATTGTATCACTCATTGCCCTAACCAACTAGAATACGTACCTTGCAAAAAATTTGATACCTTGCGCGATACAACCATCATGACTAGTCAACTCCAACCTGGACAAAGAGGACCGTTATGGCGGAGTAATGCACGAATTTTAGAATTGTATGACGAGCAAATTATTTATTTTTGTTACGTCCATGTCGGTACAGAAATCGCCCGGATTGAAGTCCCTGCTTGGGTTGTCGCCAATCAAACTATGTTTGATCAAGCACTAGGGTTAATGTTGGCACAGGTAAATAAAGGATACGGTTATCCTGTGGCTATTGCGGAAGCTCACAATCAGGCTGTAATCAAAGGTGGTGATAGGACCCGTTTTTTTGCCCTGTTAGAAAGACAAATGATCAAGGCCGGAATCAAAAATGTCAGTATTTCCTCTAAAGAAGCCAGAAAACGCGGTAGCATTGCTTAAAATTATTTTAACATTGTTTTAATTGGGTTAATAAAACCACAATTTCATCTATTGCTGTTCTCACAATTTTACTCGGTTGTTCAGATTGATTCACCATAATACTAAAAACTAAAGGTTCATAATTAGCTGAATTTACATATCCAGAAAGAGCAGAAACTCCTGTCATTGAACCGGTTTTTCCTTGGACAATTCCCGCAGCAGCAGTATTAATCAAGCGATTTTTTAAGCTACCTGTCATACCTGCAATGGGTAAGGAAGCCCGAAAAATTTCTCTTTCAGGTAATTTATCAATTGCTTCTAAAAGTTGTACTAAAGCTGCGGGAGTGGTTAAATTCTTACGCGATAAACCAGAACCATCTACAATTACATAACTTTCCGATTCAACTCCTAATTGAGTTAGAGTTTCTTTCATAACTTGTAATCCAATATCAGCCGTATTTTGATTTATTTCTCTTGGTTTTTTGATAGCTAAACTTCTGAGTAAAGCCTCAGCATACAAATTATTGCTGTTTACATTTGTCTCTATTAATAATTCAGACAAAGGTGGAGATTCTACTGCGGCTATTTCTTTGCCATTTTTATTCAAATTACTAATTACAGTTTCTTTAACAGTAATTCCTGCTGTAATTAAATTATGACGAAATTGTTTTAAAAAATTGCTAATTGGATCAAATACAGCTATAGCAGTAATTTTTGGTTGAGAATTTACCGCTAATTGTCCCTTTATCCTTAAAAATTGTCCTTTTAAATCACGGTTAATTTCTACAAAACCGGGTTTATCTGCTTGAGTAGTAATGGTATTATTCTCAATTTTCCACTGATATGCTTCTGTAAGTTCAACCCATTTTAGTTGTAATGGTTGTCCGATATTTTGGGGTAAAAAACTTAATTCTGAAGCATTCTCATTTAATATTAAACTATTCACAGGAGCGCCATAATCAGCCTGTATATCCTCCCATTCCCAACTGGAATGAACTACTTCACCTTGAAAATAACTATCATCAACAATTAACTGATTAATTTCTCTAATTCCCTGTTGATAAAGTTGTTTTGTTAATAATCTTAATTGAGGGTTTTTAAAACTCGGATCTCCCCTACCCACGACACGCAAAATACCATTACCATCATCATAAATAGAGGTACGAATCCGAAAATCTGAACCTAATTTCTGTAATGCTACAGCAGTGGTAAATAGCTTAATATTAGAAGCAGGAATAAAATATTTCTGGCTATCTTGACTATAAAGAATCTTGTTTGATGATAATGTTTTAATTAAAATTCCCCAACGTCCTCGACTAAATTGAGGCTGGTTAATAATAGTATTAATTGTTGATGATAATTGAGCAGGACAAATGGCTTTACTACTAGTAACTTTTGGAACTACTGTTTGTGCTTCAGCTAGTTTTTGAATACTGCCAATTTGGATACTGATAAATAGAAATATTAGGCTAATAAAGTATTTTTTATACATATTACCAACTGTTTTGTTTCGCTAGATTTTTAAATTTTGTAAATTGAGGATCAAATAACAATTTGATTGTTCCTGTGGGTCCATTCCGATGTTTAGCTATGATCACTTCAGCAATTCCTCTATCTGGAGTATCTGGTGAATAATATTCATCACGGTATAACATCATTACTATATCCGCATCTTGTTCGATTGATCCCGATTCTCTTAAATCAGATAACATTGGCCGTTTATTAGTTCTTGCTTCCACCCCCCGACTTAACTGTGATAAAGCAATAACTGGTACAGACAATTCCCTCGCTAAACCTTTTAAAGAACGGGTAATTCTTGATAATTCTTGCACACGATTATCACCTGCACCTTCCATTAATTGCAAGTAATCAATGACTATTAATCCTAAATTTCCATTTTGTTCTGCTTGCAGTCTTCGGGCTTGACTTCGTATTTGTGTAACTGTAATATTTGCCGTATCATCAATAAACATTGGCGTTTCTGAAAGCTTGTCAATAGCACGGCTTAACGGTTCCCATTGAGTTTGACTAATGCGACCACTTCTTAAATAACTGCTTTCAATTCCCGCTTCACTAGCTAATAGTCTTTGTACTAGTTGTTCCTTGGACATTTCTAAACTAAAAACAGCCACCGGTAGTTTATAACCAGCAGCAATATTATGAGCGAGGTTAAGACAAAAGGCTGTTTTCCCCATTGACGGCCTCCCAGCTACGATAATTAAATCGGAACGCTGAAAACCGCTAGTCATAGCATCTAAATCATAAAAACCACAGGGTATTCCTGGTAAAGCAATACCTTGATGACGAGTTTCAATATCTTGGAAAGTATTAATTAATGTATCACCAATATGAACTAATCCTGATTGGGGTTTTTCTTGGGTGACATTAAAAACTTTTTGTTCGGCTTGATCCAGAACAATTGGTAATTCTGTTTCTGTTTCATAACCCAAATGTACAATTTCATTACCTGCTTTAATTAATTGTCGTCGCAGGTATTTTTCCATCACTAACCCTGCCAAGGCATCAATATTTACTGCTGAAACCGTGCGTTCTACTAATGTTGCTAATTTATTTCTACCA
>Ga0315905_10008128_pt1 | contig 10603 bp, 11 predicted proteins | sample LakEriMetagenome_5_FD_203522 | JGI IMG/M metagenome (GOLD analysis project Ga0315905, IMG submission 203522) | Freshwater fungal communities from buoy surface, Lake Erie, Ohio, United States - Buoy 4 MA121 | ecosystem: Environmental > Aquatic > Freshwater > Lake | place: USA: Lake Erie, Ohio... | reverse complement strand
ATGCCAACATCTCCACCAAGTAAATAGCCCACTGTCAAAACTACAATCTCAATTAACGCGCGAACTACAGTGATGGGCAATCGTGATCTACCGAAGAAAGCCAACATAATGCCGTCGCGAGGACCGGTGCCCAAACCGCAGGTGATGTAAAGAGCGCCACCGGCACCGGTTATAAATATGCCAAAAAGTAAAAGCAGATAGGCCACAAAAGTATTAGCTGGTTCAGGAATGTAATCAACACCGATTTGCAGTCCGATCGCAAAGAAAATTGTGTTAGCAACAGTTCCATATCCTGGCTTTAAAGAAAGTGGAATCCACATGAGGAAAACTGTGAGACTGACTAAGAAGAATGAGATTCCGAGTGGTAATCCAGTTTGGATAGAAATCCCTTGGGCAAGAACCTGCCATGGCGCGGTTCCAAGATCTGATTGAACGGTAAAAGAACCGCCGATTCCTAGCAAGGTGATCCCGACTGTTAGCAACAATACCCGCAACCACGATAGGTCCCACAAACTATCTGCTGTCCATCGAGTGACGGGAACTGAATGATCGGGGGCTACAAAAGAGATAATTTTTTGTCGAATTGATTTAAAGCTATTATTCATGGCCAGACTCATAGCTTTTTATAATCGAACTATGATCCAGTTCCGAGTTACCGTTATCAATGTGTTCTTGATACAAATCAGATAAGAGTTGCGTCAAAGGCAAATTCAATCCTGCGCCACTGGCTGCCTCTAATGCGATTAACAAATCCTTTAATTGAAAAGATGATTTACCACCGTTGCTAAAATCTCCTGATGTTAACTTGGACCACTTTGTACTTAATGTGGTGGAGCCAGCTAAACCATTTGAAATCACATCAAAAAAGTCTTGATCTGAGATCCCAAATTTTCTAGAAAGGGAGAGCGCTTCGGCGATTGCAACTAAGTTTCCGCCAACAATAATTTGATTACATGCTTTCAAACCTTGAGCAGCTCCAAGTTCTCCCACATGCTTGATGGAACTGCCAATGCTGTTAAAGAAGGGGAGTAGGCGTGCATAATCCGGGCTACTTCCACCGACCATTATTGAAAGACGTGCTTCTTGTGCTCCCACATCACCACCACTTACTGGGGCATCAACTGCGCGCGCACCCTTGCTGGCAACAAGCTCGTTGATTTCAAACATGCTTTCAGGTGAGACAGTACCCATCACAACAAGCAGATCATCTTTCTTTAAAGTATCTAGAAGCCCGTTGTTTAGAACTTCTATGACCTCATCACTATTTGGTAGCACGGTAAGAATTACGCCAGCATCAAAGGAGTCAAGGCTTTGCGCAATTGAAACGGAATTAGCCTTAAAATTCAGATACTTCTGGGCATTGCGATTCCAAATTTGAATCTGAAACTTAGAGCTCAAATTATGTGCAACGGGTTCACCGATTGCGCCTAATCCAACTACTCCTATTTCATATTGATGCATGTAGTTGCTAACCCTTAATTTCCTTAAGTTTTGTAATGGCATCAGAGGATAGGGAGACATTGCCAACGGGAAGTCTCATGGTGCCGAGACTGGAGTTGTTAAGTACCTTTCCTGCCTCTTTAACTGCTGAAATGATGTCTCCGAAAACAAACTCTGGCTTCAAGAAACCATTAACTATATCTATGACGAACTTGAGAGTTTCTTCAGCCTCTTGCAAGCGACCTCCACGATAACTTCTGTATACCTCTGCCATCTGTGCAGGGAAGATGTTTCCTAGTCCACAAATTCCACCGGAGGCACCTTTTTGCAATGCTTGAATCAGCAGACTGTCTGAGCCAACCAAGACTTTGACTTTTTTGTTGATGAAATCTTCAGCAGAACCGATGATGCCGGATGAGTCCTTGACACCCCAGATTGGGATCTGCGATGCAACCGAACTTGAAATAGTGATAACTGTGGCTGGGATGTTGTAGGCAATGATGGGGTGAGTAGTCTTCCGAGCAATCACTCTATAAAATTCAATGAGATTTTCTTCGGTGACTGGGCGGTAATAGCTTGGTGGAGAAACCATCACACCAGCAATAGGAAGATCCTCAGCAAACTCCAAATACTCCTGAATCTCACCAAGTGAGTTCGAAATAACGGTAGGAATCAACATTTTCCCGTTTGTAACATTGAGTAAGTCTGTGGTCACTCGCTTTTTTTCAGCTAGGGAGAGCGAGCTACCCTCCCCAAAGGTCCCAAACGGGACTAGCCCGGTGACGCCTTTGCTTAAGAGCCATGCCCCATGCTCTTTGGTGGCCACATAATCCACCTTTTGGTCTTTGTTGAAAACGGTGAATTGTGGAACAAATAGACCCTCAATCATTGACTCTGCCCTTTCTTTCCCCTTGTAACGGTCCTATAACTTCCTCGAAAATACCTGCCTAGGCACTATCTAATGTGTGTCCTGGCACACTATAGTCCTGTCAATCGTTAACCGTTCACAAAGGAGGACGCTAAATGAAGGCAAAGTCAATTAGCCGCATCGTCGCGGTTATTGCAACGTTCGGAATGGCAATTGGTGCTTTGGTTGGTGTGCAATCTGCACAAGCAGCTACAGGTGCAAATTGCACAGTTAAATCAAAATCAAATAATGCAGTATGTGATGTTGTCATATACGGCACTCTTCACAAAGTTACTTCATTAGATCCCAACATGCCATCCACCGGTGGGTACACCGACTCTCAGATGGCTTACATCATTCAAGGCAAGTTGTATCGCTTTGATGCAAGTGGAAAGCCACAACGTGACCTTGTTGCCACAGCTGAAAAGAGTGCAGACGGCAAGACAATCACTCACACCTTGCGCGATGCTAAGTATTCAGACGGTACTACAATTACTGCAGCTGATGCCGTTAATGCATATAAGCGCTGGGTTGATCTAAAGATTTCATCTTCATACATTGATGCTGTTGACAAGGTAGTTGCAAAGGATGCAAAGACACTTGTTTGGACATTGAAGCGTCCATATCCAGATTTCAACTTCGCATTAGCACAACAGTTCTTCGCTATTCACCCAGCTGGTAAGACTGATACAGAAGCCAAGGCTAAGGAATACTTCAAGAATCCTGTATCTGGTGGACCAATGATGATTAAGACATTTGTACCAGGAACAGATCTGTTTGTGGCTGTTGCAAATCCAAATTACTGGGCTAAGTCTCTTGTTAAAGAACTTCGCGTTGTAACAATTCCTGATGGAAATACACGCCAAGCAGCATTCCAAGCCGGCAGCATTGACTATGCAATGGAGCTTCCATTATCTGCTAAATCAATCAAATGGGACAAGACAAAGTACCGCGTAACTGGTGAGCAAGATTCAGGTACCTTCATGTTGGCGTTTAACCTAGGTGTTAATCAGCCAAACAAGGCACTTACAGATCCTCGCGTTCGCCAAGCAATCTCAATGGCTGTGAACCGTGCAGCAATTATGCGTACAGCGTTTTCAAACTTGGGTAAGGTGAATTGCGGAATGCAGTTCAACTACAACAATGACTACGCCCTATGTTCACTTCCTAAGAATGGCGCAGCAGATCGTGCAGGAGCGCGTAAGTTGTTAGCAGCTGCTGGTTATCCAAATGGATTCAAGGTTAAGATGAACGTTCCTAACCGAATCTTCTGGCAGGATGCAGCTCAGGTTGTAAAAGACAGCTTGAAGCTAGTTGGCATTGATGTAACTATTGACATGGTTACACCAGACTCTGCAATCACACCAATCATTAACAAGCGTGATTGGGAAATGATGTGGTTTGGTAACAACGCTGCAACTCCAATTCTTCAGCTATCTAACTGGTTCAAGCCAGGTGGAGTATGGGCTGTGAATGCAAACATTCCAGATTCACAACTCGCTGAGACAACCAAGTTGCTTAATGAGGCCTCAGCAAGTGAGAGCGCAACAGTTATCAAGGCAAAGTTGGAAGCAGTTGAAAAGATTGCATTTGATCTTTCAGCATTTATTCCAATTGGAAACCGCTTCTATCTATCCGGTAGCCGTATCGGTGACAATATCGCCGAAGCTCTATTGCCAGGTCAGTTGCAATTCGTAATTGCAACAAACCCAGCACTTCCAAACGACTAATAACCAAATAGTCAGCGGTTAGCGATAAGCCGAGTTAACGAGGGTACTTGGCAAAATGTCGAGAGCCTGGGTGTTCTTTCTCAAAAGGACACCCAGGTAATCGATTTTTTATGTAAATGAGCAAATAATGTTAGGGAAGGTAAATACTTAACTCGTGAACAGAAATGTCTTTCTGCGCAAACTTGGCGGACGCCTTCTGCGCACGATTTCGATCTCATTTTGGGTCATGGTTATCTCCTATTCCCTCATCAGACTTTCCCCTGGCGATCCCGCAGAGGCTCGCTTAGGAGCTGGTGCGGATCCAGAGGCAATTGATAAATTACGTGAAAATCTCGGTCTTAATGAAAACGCTTTTGTTGCTTTTGTTCAGTACTTTACTGGCGTATTGCGAGGGGACCTCGGCGTATCACTTGCCACTGATGTAGAAGTATTTGAGATCATAAAGCGCACTTTCCCTCTTACATTGACCTACATTGTTCTTTCGGTCTTTTTTGCATTCATCATTTCAATCCCTATTGGAACAATTATTGGTTGGTCTAATAAGGCTTCAGCCGTATATGTATTTAGAGGAATTACATCCATAATCATTGCTACGCCAAACTTCTTTATTGCAATGGTTGGTATTCTCTTGTTTAGCGTTAAGTTCAATTGGGCTCCGTTATTTGGTTATGTGAGCGACTTTCCAGGCAATTTAAAGTACTTATGGCTACCAATTTTAGTTAACACCTTGATTCTAGTAGCAATTGTTTCAAGAGTCCTTCACACCTCTGTTGTTGATACAAGAGCTGAGGAGTTTGTCGAAACTGGCATTATCCGTGGCGTAAGCAGACCACGATTTTTCTGGTTCTACATCCTGAAGCCATCGCTTGCACCAACTGTTGTTTTACTTTCATACATGATGGGAACAATGCTAGGAGCCACCGTGATCCTGGAAACAATTTTCTCTCTTCCGGGTATTGGTCGCGAATTAGTAGGTGCTGTATTGGCAAATGATTATCCGCTGGTTCAAGGCATCCTTTTATTCTTTGGTGTAATAACTGTCTTCTTAAGTTTTATCGGAGATCTATTGGCATATGCGCTAGATCGGAGAGTAAAGCTATGAGTAGCAACAAAGCTTTTGCGGCAGATGCATCCCGCAAAGAGCGCTTAAAAGAGTGGGTTTCACGACCTGGCGGATTCGGAATTATCACTGGGTGCCTAATGTTTGCTGCCATTACTTTGATGGGATTTATCTATCCGATAGTTGGACCTTACGGCACAGACGAGTTTGTGGGTGAATCACTAGAAGGTCCATCTCTGGCACATCCCATGGGCTTAGATCAGCTTGGCAGAGATGTCATGACTCGAGTTTTTGCAGCAGTTCCAGCAGATATTGGAATTGCTTTTCTTGGGGTAACAATTCCCCTCGTAATTGGAACCATTGTTGGAATTCTTTTAGGAATTTCTAAAAACAAATACATGGTCAGTACCGTGAGTTCGCTCATTGACGGAATCAACGCATTTCCGCTTTTAATTATCGCAATAGCCATGGTTACTTTCCTTGGACCAGGTTTGTTTAACGTTGTAATCATTTTGACGCTCATGAGTTGGGCTAGATATGCGCGTATCGCACGAACAAAAGCAGTCGTTGTGCTACAACAGAACTACATCGAAGCAACTCAGTTAATGGGCTATTCCAAGCGTCGTGTCATTTCAAAGCATGTTGCGCCCAATGTTTCTTCTGAAAGTCTTGCATATGCTCTGAGTGACTTTATCTTGGTAATTATCATTGTTTCAGGTCTTTCATTCCTGGGATTTGCTGCCCGACCACCAATGGCCGAATGGGGAGCGATGATTGCTGATGGTAGAACCTTCATTGGCCAAGCGTGGTGGTTAACAATATTCCCAGGGCTGGCTCTTTGTTGGTCTGCTATTTCACTGTCATTTATTGTTGAGGGACTTTCTCGTAGAGATCGAGGAAATTCATGAGTAATGTATTAGTTCAAATTGACTCATTACGTATTGACGTCAAGGTAACCCGTACTCGCAGACTAACCATTGTTAATAGCGCTACTTTTGATGTGCAACCAGGACAACTACTGGGGCTCATTGGTGAATCCGGTTCAGGTAAGACGATGTTATGTCGGTCATTAGTCGGCACATTGCATCGCCGAGGTGCATACATTCATTCTGGTTCCTTAACATTTAATGGGATTGATCTAGTTTCTGCCTCCGGCAAAGAATGGCGCGACATCAGAGGAAAGCAGATTGGTTACATTCCGCAATCTGCGTTGGCTGGGCCAAATCCTGTTTTGACCATCGGTGCTCAAATGACTGAAGCAATTCAACTTGGTGAAAAGATGGACAAGAATGTTGTTCGTAAGCGTGCAATCGAGCTACTTGAAATTGTCCAAATTCGCCGTCCAGAGATAGTAATGAAGCAGTACCCATACGAGCTCTCTGGCGGTATGAAACAGCGCGTAATGATTGCATGTGCAATTGCTCGTCAACCAAAGTTAATTGTTGCTGATGAACCAACCACAGGTCTTGATGTCACGGTACAAGCCGAGATCATGCAGCTACTAAAGCAGATTCGCAAAGACCTCAACACCTCAATTATTCTTGTTTCCCACGATCTTCCCTTGATCAATGAGGTCTGTGATGACATCGTGATCATGCATGCAGGATCTACCGTAGAAAAGATTCCTTCAGCCAAGATCCAAGACACACGTCACCCATATACCGAAGCTCTCTACAGATCCAGAATCGATTTAGTCGAACCGCGAGGAAAACTCATTACGATTAAGGGTCAACCACCGACAGTTGGCGACTGGCCAACTGGTTGCCGTTTTGCTGGACGGTGTGATTATGCAAAGCCAGGGTGCTCAGCAGATGTTGAACTTCCATTAATCAAGGTTGGGCCAAATCATCTGACTTCATGTATCCGCCAGGCAGAAATTTGGGGGAAGTAAATTGAATTTATTAGAAGCATTCGATGTGAGTGTTACCTTCAAAGCCTTTGGCTATGAAGTACAAGCTGTAAAAAACGTTAACTTCGTTTTGCCACAAGGCAAAGTAGTTGGAATTGTTGGTGAGTCAGGCAGTGGTAAATCAACTTTTGCAAGAGTCCTCTCAGGCCTGCAAGAGCCAACAGGCGGGTATGTCACTTACATGGGTTCACCAATCCAAGATGGCAAAGAGATCTATAAAGGCGAGCTGCGCAAGGCTGTTCAGATGGTCTTCCAAGACCCATACAGCAGTTTGAATCCACGTATGCGCATCATCAATGCGGTGGCAGAAGCGGTTCGAGTTCACCAAAATCCCAATAAGGCAGAAGCTCAACAGATCGCACTTGATCTGTTAAAGCGCATGGGAATCAGTGAAATTGATGCATTTAAGTACCCAAGTTCGCTGTCAGGTGGCCAGCGCCAGCGCGCTTCAGTTGCCAGAGCCCTATCGGTTCAGCCAAAGATTTTGATTGCCGATGAACCGACTTCTGCAATTGACCAAAGCGCACAATCTCAACTATTAGAACTCTTTAGCGAGCTGATTCATGATGGATTATCAATCGTCTTGGTCTCACACGATCTTGGAGTTATTCGCTATCTCACTGATGATGTTTATGTCATGCAAAACGGTGAATTCGTTGAATCAGGATCTTCAACAAAGATATTTGAAAACCCTTCAAATGCTTACACACAGAAACTGATTGCTTCAATTCCATCATCTGGTAAAAAGTAGACCAATTTGTGAACCAAGTTGTTTGGTGTCAATGGAACGACATTTCAATACCGCACAACTGGAAGTTAATTAGCGCGCCGATTGACTCATTGAGTAGTGCTGATTTAGCTGAAATAACAATCTACATACCAACATATATGGGTGGCAAGAAGTCACTAGATCCAATTTTAGATTTAACAAATCTAAACACTGTTCAAGTATTAACAGCTGGGTATGAAGATGTGGTCCCCTATATGAGAAATCAGCTGATGCTGTGTAACGCGCGCGGCGTGCATGATTTCTCAACTTCAGAGCTAGCTATCTCTTTGATCTTGGCTCACTTCAAAAATCACCGCGAATTTGCCGATAGTCAAAGTCAGGGTTTATGGAATCACAAAACAACAGGTTCGCTCTACGGTAAAGAAGTTGCAATCATCGGAGCTGGATCGGTCGCCCAACGACTAAAGAACATGCTTGCCTCTTTTGAATGCAACGTCACGATGTTTGGACAAAGTGCCAGAGAAGGTGTCGAAGCAATCTCAACAGTTAAGGCAACTGTAGGAAAGTTTGATTGTGTAGTACTACTAGTGCCCTTAACTTCTAGCACGCGCAATCTGGTTGATGCTGCCTTTCTAAAGGCTATGAAAGATGGAGCACTGCTTGTTAATGTCGCTCGGGGACCGGTAGTAAATACCGAGGCTTTGTGCGCTGAATTAAAAAGTAAGCGTTTGTTTGCCGCCTTAGATGTGACAGATCCCGAGCCCTTGACTCAGGGTCATCCATTGTGGAGCTTTGAAAACTGCACAGTGATCCCTCACGTGGGTGGGGACTCAACAGCCTTCCAACCACAAGCACGAGCTTTTCTCGCTGAACAATTTCAAAGAATTGCCAAAGGTCAACAACCAATAAACATCATCGATTGGAAAAACCAATGAGCTTTTCAGTTATTGCATCATTTGCAGTTGCCCCAGAGTCAGTTGAATTCTTTGAAGAGAAGTTGAAGCAACTAGCAGCCATCACGCAGCAAGAGCCTGGTTGTTTAGAGTATGAGGTTAATAAGAACTCAGAGGTTGAAGGTGGATATTTTATTGTTGAAAAGTATGTGACCTACGATGATTACTTACTACATCGAGAAAGTGCACATATTCTTGAATTTAGAGCTGCAGTCGGTGATCTCTTTACCCAACCGCCAGTTGTCTATCGCGGCAGTAAAGCTTGGTAAGGCTTTACTTAGATATTACTTTCAGATGAACGCTTTTTTGAAGGTTTGCTCTTTGCCTTTTGATTTAAATAGACATACCAACCATATACCGCAGCAATAATCAAAAACGGTGCCTCTGATGCAAGGGCAGCGATGAAATCAATTCCAACTCGAGATGGCCTAAATCCATCCACAATCAAAGTTATGAAAAGTGCTGAAGCAGCAAAAGCTAACGGGGGAGTTACAACTGAAACATAGGTGGTACCGGGGCGACCAAAGCGAAGTGAGCCATAGAGGGCCGCGCAAATTGCAATTCCAGTAAGGACTCCAACACCGGTGCGAATAGTCATCTCAATCAAGACAAAGAAGCCGATAAACATGGTCTGCAGAATGACAATGCCTTCTTTTTTAAGGCCAGGTCCTTGAATCTGAATCTTTTGTAATGTGCTCATTGCTCATCTACCTCTTCTGCGTCTATGTAATCATCGCTTCCATCTAACTCTGCATTTTTAAGCTCTCGAACGGCCCCAGGTGCCTCTGGATAGGCGATAGCTAACTTATCTTTATCTCCGGTAACACCCAAGTTATGAATTCTTCTGGCAGGTGCCAGAACAGTTTTTTCAGCAGTTGGCACAAGATCTTCATATGCCTTAGAGGTTTGAGAGATCGCCTTACCGACCGCGACAATCTTTGTGTGAAGCAGGGTAATGTTTTTTAGGAAGGTACTTGCAACCTTTTGAATTTCATCAGCATTTTCAGCCAACTTATTGCGGGTAAAGATGTAGCCGATTGTGCGCAGCAGTGCCATCATCGATGTTGGTGTTGCAATTGTTACGCCAACCTTAAAGGACTTTTCTAGCAACATTGGATCAAGACGAAGTGCCTCAGAGAGCAGTGTTTCAAAGGGAACAAAGAGAACAACAAAATCAGGTGAGCCTTGTGATTTGTGATAGCCACGCTTGGCAAGTGCTTCCACGTGCTTGAGTAAATCCTTTGCGTGTTGCTGTAAGTACTGATCGCGCTCTGCTTGATCATCTGTGCCGAATGCTTCTAGGAAGCGCTCAAAAGGAAATTTAGAGTCAATAAATAATTGTGAGCCACCGGGCATGTTAACTGTCACATCTGGAATACCAGAAGAGTCGGAATCAGTGGTTGAACGTTGCGCGGTGTATTCATGTCCTTCGCGAAGGCCAGCTCCTTGTAGCAATAGCTCTAACTGTGCCTCGCCAAACTTTCCGCGGGTTTGTGAATTAGACAGTGCTCCAGCAATCTTTTTAGTTTCATCAAAAATAGATTCAGAGGCACGACGCATTTCTAGAATCGTTGTGTTCAACTTTGCTTCCGCCTCAGTACGGATTCGGTTTGCCTCATTAGATTGTGTTGTTAACTTTGAAACAGAGTCTTTAACGGCTATTAGTTCAGCGTTAAGGGTTATGGCTGATTCAGTCTTTTTGCGTTCTGCTTCTAACTGAACTTTGTAATCATCCAGCAGGGCTTGGTTGCCGGCTGAATCCTTGGATTTCAGGGAGGAAAAGAGGTATCCGATCGCAGATCCTGCGATCAGTCCTATTAATAAGGTCACTACGTATGCGGGCATGGGCCTATCGTGGCAGGGAGCACTGACAA
>Ga0315905_10008127_pt1 | contig 10604 bp, 15 predicted proteins | sample LakEriMetagenome_5_FD_203522 | JGI IMG/M metagenome (GOLD analysis project Ga0315905, IMG submission 203522) | Freshwater fungal communities from buoy surface, Lake Erie, Ohio, United States - Buoy 4 MA121 | ecosystem: Environmental > Aquatic > Freshwater > Lake | place: USA: Lake Erie, Ohio... | reverse complement strand
GCCATTGCTAAAGGTTTTAATCCATGGGTTGCAGCATAATGTAATAATTTAGGAGCGCAACATTCCCCCGTTCCGGTTGGTGTTCCTCCTGGTAATAATTGCTGTAAAGATAGAGATTGTCCAGAAAAATTAGTCAGACTATAAGCAGCGTGCATTTCTGTTTGTAATTGGCGAGATAGTTCTTTGCGCTGTTGTCTTAATTCCGTAATTCTTCTATCTGCGGCGGCTATAATCTGCTGTAAAGGCTGTAAAACTTCATTTTGACGACGTTTGATATTTCGGCGTTCAATTCCCTGTTGACGGCTTTCTGCTGCTAGTTTTTCTAAAGCAATTTCTAGAGATTCACCGCTAAGAATTTGCTCTAATTTTTGCCGTTGTTCTTGTCGTTCTAGTTTGCTATGATGATGATGTAAACTAATAGCGTGTAATTGTTGGATATATTCATTAGAAAGAGTTTGATATGTTTGTCTTTCAGGAATTTTTTGCAGATTAATTATCTCTTGTTTAATAGTTTCTAATTCTGCTAAAGTCTGAGTTTCTAATACAGCCACCTCCTGTCTACCAGGAATAGGTGGAATCCAACCCTCAACCAGACTATTACCATGGAATAAACCAGAAAATGCCTTAATAACTCTTAATTCACTATTGGGTAATTCAACTAATAAAATACCATACATTTTTCCCTCACGGGAATAAGGATAATTTTCCTCAAGTTGTTGCATGAGACTATGGGCTATAGCTTCTGCTAAACCAGTGCGAGGTAATCTTAATATTTCACCAGTTTGGGGACATTTACCTTCATAGTAATAGTTTGGTTGTGAGGGAGAAATTATAGAATCAGAGTTGATAAAATCGGAAATTGGATGAAGAATAGTCATAATAGTCAGAAAATATATAGTTTAGGAATTACTAACTTTTTTATAAGTTTTTCAGGAATTTTATCATTTACTTTTTCTTAAATTCAATTATTTTTCTAACAACAAAAAGCAAACATAGACTAATAGATAAAATAACTGCAAAGGGAGTGAGATAAGTCCAATTACCGGACATTTTATCTAAAATATGCCAGGGAAGTATAAACAAACATAGATAGGTTAAATTGTGTATTTTTTTCCAAGTTACTTTAAGTTTTCTAACACTTTCGTCATTAGAAGTTATAGCTAAAATCGTGAAAATAATTATTGATGATAAACCTTGGAAATAAGTAATCCAAGTATTAAAATCTAACAAATTTAAAGACCTTGTCCAGATCAATAATGCACCGTGATTACAAGCAAAACAAAAAGCAGCAACACCAGTGTAGCGTCGGTTTTTTAATAAGCTTTTCCAAATAGATTGTTGCTTATATAAATTCGGAAAAATTGTTTTTATCATAGTCGGAATAATAGTCAATGAATAATATATTAAAGACAAAAAACCGATAATATTTGCATAATCAATATATGGCATTAAAAAAAATAAAACGACACTGACAGTGTAACTAATAAATACTAATGTGACAAAACTCAAACAGACCTTGAAGTTGTTATTAAATAGAGAGTTCATGTCCAGATTCCTTTAATGAATGAATACTTAGATACGAGTACCGAAACAAAAAAGTCTTAGCTAACAATCAAAGCAATCAAAACTATACTGAAAATTATACTGACTTCACTATTACTTTTTATTACTTTTTTTCAGACAATACGGTTTAATTTTTTCACAATTAGCAAGAAATAGCAATATTTCCAAAGGTAGTTGACAGAATTTTATTACTATGATGCGGGGAATTTCCATTGGTATTATCCTTCCGCAAGCCACTGTTTATAACCATACATAAGTAATCTTTCCTTTAAATTAGCGATCGCTTCGGATGTGGGTATATTAATTGACTGTAACCGATATACATCATATTGATATATAATGAAAATGAATAATTTTTGATATCTTCTTATGACATTACAAGAATTGCAAAAACAAGTATTACAGTTACCAATGAGCGATCGCTGGCAACTGGTACAAACTGTATTAGAATCAATACAACAAGAAACTATATCACCATCAAAGCAGGGTAATTTATCTCGACTGCGTGGTATTGCTAAGAGTGTAAATATCTCAAATGATGAGAATATTAATGGAGATTATGTCACTTATTTAACTGAAAAATACAAATGAAGCGAGTTTTTATTGATACGAATGTGGTTTGAGATTTTTTACTAGAAAGAGAACCTTTTGTAGAAGATGCAGTCAAGCTATTTGCAAAAATTGATGCAGGGGAGATTATAGGGTTTATTGCTGCTACTACAATTACTAATATTTATTATATTATTCGTAAAGCAGCAGGTGTAAAAGTTGCTCAAGATGCAATTTCTCAAATTCTCACAGATTTACACATTTGCACAGTTGATAAAAATATTTTAGAAACAGCAGTAGCTTTAAATTTTCAAGATTTTGAGGATGCGGTGCAGTATGCTTGTGCTATGAAATCAATGGTAGATGTGATTGTCACTCGTGATGTATCTGGATTTTTAGGTTCAGAAATTCCAGTGATTTTACCTGGGGAGTTAAATCATATTTCTAGTTTGTAAATTCCCAGTTATTCTTCACTTTCAATTAATCTTTTACCATTACTAAGTTTAATTTAATCAATTCCTAAAAATTTCTTCAATGCAGCTTTATATTTATTCTTCAACTTCTTAGAAATTAATCCTCCCTGTTGAATTTGTAATACAATATCAGCAGATAAACAATCTTTAGGTATAGGACTACCAGAAGTTATACAAATAGCAATATCATTTGCATCCATCTCACGAGCAAAATAGTAAGCTATAACAGATTCCTTTTTAAGAAAACTTGGTAAACTCGGATCTGGTGTGAAAACACAAACTCTTTCAGAGTTATTTTTACTGTCTGTTAAATTAACAAATAAATATTTATTACCAGAAGTTTTTGCAATTGCGACGTAAAAATGTTGTCCATTAGGAGGTGTATCAATTAAAAATACATCTCCTATATTAATAGAAATACTAGACATTTAGCACCTCATCTAAATATGCTTCCCTTAGTGCTATTTGTCTAATTTCCTCAATTTCTTCCTCACTTTTACCAACATTCTTCAGAATATCTTCTACTAAAATGGGAATAGCAGAACCATGAGGATCTTTCCACTCTGGTAAATCATGAGTCCATTCAGCAACATGAAATGGATCAAGATGTCCAAAAGTTTGATATACCTCTTGAAGAATTTCCTCTTCTTCTTCGCATAATTCATCATTTCCTGGATCTTTGACTAAGTAAACAAAGTTCTTATCACTAGGAGAAATATACTCAGACCACAGAGGTAAAGCATCATCAATAGGTTTACCTTTAATGAGATCATAAACACCACTAAGAACAGGACCATATTTCATTGATACATAATGATCCCCTGTTATGGGTTGTTCTATTCTTTCTAATGCAATTCTATCAGCTATGTAGAGCATTTTTAGCAAGCCTAAATACTTCATAGGCTTACCATGCAGCTTCATAAGAATAGCTGCTGCTTCTACAGCTTTTTCTGGGTGAAACCGAAACTGGATAGGCATAATTATCCTTGAGAAGCAGTGTAGTACATCTATATTATAAATCTTGATCTGAAAACGCGAAAATTTATTATACAAATCTCAGACTATATCATTACTCAGTTTATTTCAACTTTGATCTTTTCCCTTCTCCTCTTTGCGCCTTTGCTCCTTAGCGTCTACCCTGCGGGATCTCTAAGAGAGATTGCGCGAAACAAAAAATCTACTAACTTACACCAATTCTTCAGCTATAAGCCTACCTTCCACTGGTTCATACTCATCTTCTAGTAACCATAACTTGGCAGTTTCATAATTATCACTAGAAAATACAACCTTATCACCCTGTTTAGGATCATAAATTCGACAATTTCCCTCACTATCACAAAGTAATAACAGAATATAGGTCGGTGATAACATCGGATCTATCCATACTTCTGTAAATTCCCAGTTATTCTTCACTAGGTCTGGTGCGGGGTATGACGTGGTATTGGTTGTCTGCATTGATTTTTATCTCCCCATAGTAAAGTGGAATACTACTACCACTTTTTAACTCTTAAACTTGTGTTTTCACTGACCTGATCTCAGCGATTCCTGCGAAGCGCTTCGCTATCGCCTTTGGTACTGAGTTCCGCACAATCGCACTTCTCCACCATAGTCTAACTAAGAGCGATTATAATTCTTGAATTGTTACTAAACCACCTTCTGTAAATTGGATAGATAATTCATAACCATCAAGTAAACCAGTTCCTAATAATGGTAGCTTTCCTGTAGCTAATACATTAACTGCTCTTTCCTCACCATTCCAAATAATAGTAGCCTGATGTACTGGTAAAAGCACACGGCTATTATCTGCTAAATTTGCGTACATATCATAGACAAAAGGGAATCCCAAAAGATTCACGGCTGCGGGAGGTAAGGAAAGAAATTCTGTAAAACCTGTATCAATCACAAATTCAATTGTAAAATCTGGTTGTTCTGGCAATCGAAATATAACATTGACAGTTGCACGCCCGTTTTTGATAATGCCATTTATCACCGATAATCACGCTCCATTTCTCCACTAAAGGAGGCAGCAACTTTATAACCAATGCGAATACCAAAAAGTCGAGCAAATCTGTTTTTATTCCGTAAATGATGCGCTGATTCTATGCCTGTTTTATCAATAGCATATTCACCTGTTTCTATATCAATAATGATCATTTTACCGATGTTTTCTGCTGTTTCTACTTGCTGACGAATGCCATTATCATATAATTCTTTGGCACGTTTTGCGACTTCTTCGCTGCTGAGGAGAATGGCTTGCATTTTATTTCATCCTTTTTCGTGATTATATATTTATTGTACTTGATTTAGTAGTACAGTTTATCCTTCCTCAAGCCACTGTTCATAACCACATATCAGCAATCTTTTCTTTAAATTAGCGATCGCTTCAGATGTGGGTACATCAATTGACTGTACCCGATATACATCATTGAGAACAACACTATAATCTTTACCACTATAGTAAGCTACAACTTCAGCTAAATTCCTATCTGACATTTCTTCACTGAGTAATGCTAAAAGCGGTAAATAATTTTGTGGTTCTATCCCCTTGGGGAAAGCATTTTGAATTAATTTATATGTACTTTGTAGATGTGGTGAAATAGTGATTTGCATGATTAATTACCAGTTAAAGGAAAAGGTAGATGAATATATACATGGAAATCCACACCTTGAGCAGAAGCGGCTCTGACTGCTTTTGCATCTGCTGTGGTGGTGACAATATTTAGTTGATCACCTGTACCTAATATAATAATATCGTTTATTCCTAATTTTCGTGTTGGTTGTAGGTTTAAAGCTTTAGGTGATGGGTTATCGGGGATGATAGTTACTCTTTGCAAAAGGCGATTAGCTCTGTTTTGTTCTGATAGTCTAGCAATAGTTTTCACTATGTTAGTGAACTCAGTAAAAGCAGTTTGAGTCATTACCATTTCTTTTCCGTTTACGTATTGTCGCAATTCATAGCGATGAGGGGAATTTTCGGCTATAAGAGCTATAGCAGTGCCAGTATCTAAATTAATCATTCAAATATTTCTCTTAACAACAATGGTAAATGGGTTATGTATTTTACCATTTATTACCTTTTTACTTAAAAGTGATTCCTGCGGAGCGCTTCGCTATCGCCTTTGGTACTGAGTTCCGCACAATCGCACTTTTCCACCATAGTCTAACTAAGAGCGATTCCTGCGGGGTGCCTTGCGATCGCCTTTGAAACTGAGTTCCGCACAATTGCACATCTCCAGTATAGTTTAACTAAGAGCGATCGCTTCGGTAAGCTTTACTAAACGACACCTTTCGCATTGGTGATCACAAATGTTATAATGCAGCTATGTTGTAAACCAGGGTGAAAAAAATGAAAAAAGAAGAGGCCATCGAAAAACTTAAACGTCAAATTCAATTAATTGATAATTTAAAATCACAACCTAGATTTAGCCAAGACTTCACTAAATGGAAACGAGATACAGAAATTTCAATTGAATGGATATTTGGAAATGATACTCGACATATAAAGGAATTTAAAAATATTTCTTATAGTCCATTTGTAGCTACTGCCTCCACTCCTCAAAAAACTTATGAAGAAACATTCAAGGGAGGCTTGGAAAAAGGACGCATGATTTTGGAATCCATGATACAGGAAATAGTAGATTATTGGGAGGAAAACAACATCAATCAACCTATTATTCCTGATTTAAATAAGATTGAACTTCTTTGCAATAGATTTGATTTAGTTGCCAGACAACTAAAAACTAGACACAGTAGCAGAAATACCATAGAAATTAATGATGAGTATGATGTTCAGGATTTATTTCATGCTTTACTAACTTTATATTTTGACGATATCAGAGATGAAGAATGGACTCCAAGTTATGCTGGTAAAGCTTCACGAACAGACTTTCTTTTAAAAGAGGAGCAAATTGTTATTGAACTTAAGAAGACACGCGAAAATCTTACTGGTAAAAAAGTTGGAGAAGAATTAATTATAGACATTACTCGTTATAAATCACATACTGACTGTAAAACTCTCATTTGTTTTGTTTATGATCCAGAAAGAAGAATTAAAAATCCTCGTGGTATTGAAAACGATTTAAGCAAAACTACAGATGGTATGATAGTTCAAGTTTTTATTAGACCAATATAATTGTATAACTTGAATAAAATCATATAAATATTTTTTCGTTTTTTTTAATCAAAAGCGAATTTTTTTTATTTTTACCACAATCTTTATCATTCCAGCATCATACATACTATTCATTATACTCAACCACCACCGCAATAGCCGCAGCGATTTCTTCCATTATTTCACTCGAACATTCTCCAATTTTACGAATTAATCTTTGTACATCTACGCCACGCAATTGTAAAATATCTACAGCAGAATCTTTCGACAAACTATTCTTGATATTTGCCTCAATCTTAACGTGCCAAATATTTTCAGCATAATATTCCTTCCAATCTGTAATTGGTGCAATTAATTTAATTGGTAACTTACCAACACCATCAGAACTGACAATTATAGCGGGTCTTACTTTTTTAATTTCTGCTCCCACAGTTGGATCAAAATTAGTCAGCCAGATATCACCCCGTTTAGGAATAGAAGAATTAGTAATCAATTAAGTCTCCTGTCTGTAATTCTTGCCATTCTTTATCTTGCTGGTAATGCTCTAACATTAAATCAGATTGTAACGCTAAAATCTTTTTTCGTTCTTCTATAGGTAACTTTATAAATTCACGACGGCTGAGAAACTTTTGTTTTAACTCATCAATATTTTCAGAAAACGTGAGTTCAGCATTTTCTTCTTCTTGCTTCACACTTTGCAAATTTTGATAAATTTCCTCGCGGCCTTCTTCTCTTAAATATTGCTGCAATAACAATTGAATTTGTAACTTTTCTTCAATTGAAAACCCTTTTATTGCTTCTACCACATCAGTAAAAATCATAATAGTTATTCCTCACTTTCAATTAATCTTTTACCATTACTAAAACGCTGCAAAAATTCAGGGTAATTCATCAAATCATCAACAGATTCTGATGGTGGCATTTCCACCCAATTTGCCTCAGCATTCAATTTATCTACATAAATGTAGAATGCCTCTTGGTCATCTCGATGAGATAAAACATAAGCACGTAATTCCTTTGTACTCATACCTTGGAAGTTAGGCTGACTCATACCACATACCTCCATTTACCATTAGGATATATTTCTATCATATTCTCTTCACCCGCGAGGATAAATACATTACCTGTACGTTTATCAACTCGAACCAAGTTTATGGGTAAATATAGTTTAGTTAACCAACAACACAGAATAAATAACTGCGTTTTTTGCTCAGATGTAGGAATGACCCGTACTCCTCAATCAAACTCATTATAACGAATATATCACTCCTTCTCCTCTTTGCGCCTTTGCTCCTTAGCGCCTTTGCGCGAAACACAAAAAAACGGCAGAGAACCGAAATCCTCCACCGCTAAATTAACAATTACAAAAACCTAACTAAGACTCAACACCTTGGGGTAATAACTCCCGTGTTTGCTGAGAACTAACTTGCACAATGCCATTTTCATCAACATCAACAAGAGCAGTATCGCCGTCTTTGATGCGTCCAGACAGAATTTCTTCCGCTAAACTATCTTCCAACAAGCGCATAATTGCCCGACGTAATGGCCTTGCACCGTAGCTAGGACTATAACCCTCAGTGATCAAGCGATCCTTGAAGCGGTCTGTAACTTCTAAGACAATGCCTTTTTCCGTCAAGCGACCAAACACTTCCTTGAGCATGATATCGGCGATTTCCGTGACTTCAGCCTTATTCAACTGACGGAAGACGATAATTTCATCTAACCGGTTCAAGAACTCAGGACGGAAGTAATTCTTCAGTTCCTCATTCACTAAAGAACGAATGCGGTTGTACTGAGATTCGTTAGCATCTTCAGCAAAATCGAAACCAATACCGCTACCGCCTTTTTCAATGACCTTAGAACCAATATTGGAAGTTAAAATCAGCAAGGTGTTCTTAAAGTCCACCGTGCGACCTTTCGCGTCAGTTAAACGCCCATCTTCCAAAATTTGCAAAAGCATATTGAAGACATCGGGGTGGGCTTTTTCGATTTCATCGAATAACACCACGGTGTAAGGACGACGACGGACAGCTTCTGTTAACTGACCACCTTCGTTGTAACCGACATAACCAGGAGGTGAACCGATCAACTTACTGACGGTGTGACGCTCCATGTATTCGGACATATCTAAGCGAATCATCGCTTCTTCTGAACCGAAGAAGTAAGAGGCTAAGGACTTCGCCAATTCAGTTTTACCTACCCCAGTTGGACCGGAGAAGACAAAACTAGCGATCGGCCGATTAGGATTTTTTAAACCGACACGAGCGCGACGAATGGCGCGGGAAACAGCCTTCACAGCGTCATCTTGACCGATGAGGCGCTGATGTAAGGTATCTTCCATGTGTAGCAACTTCTCGGACTCAGATTCAGTGAGTTTGTTAACTGGTACACCAGTCCAGGAAGCGACAATGTGAGCAATGTCTTCTTCTGTAACTACGGGTTCAATACCGTCACCACTAGAGCCGTTACTCTTAGTTTGGGCAATAGTGCGGATTTCGGCCTTGATTTCCATTTCCCGATCGCGCAATTCCCCCGCCCGATCAAAGTCCTGAGAACGGACTGCATCATCTTTTTCTTTTAAGATTTGCCGTAGTTCCTTGTCTAATTCCTTAGCTGCTGGGGGCAGTTGGGAGTTAATTAAGCGCACCCGTGAGCCGGCTTCATCCACCAAATCAATGGCTTTATCTGGCAAATAGCGATCGCTAATATAACGATCAGACAACTTAGCTGCCGCCACCAATGCTTCATCGGATATTTTCAGCTTGTGGTGTGCTTCATAGCGATCGCGCAAACCATATAAAATTTCTATTGTCTCATCAACGCTTGGCTCACCCACCATCACAGGCTGGAAGCGTCTTTCCAACGCTGCATCCCGTTCAATGTGCTTGCGGTACTCATCCAAAGTAGTCGCGCCGATACATTGTAATTCACCTCGCGCCAAAGCTGGCTTGAGGATATTCGCCGCATCAATCGCCCCTTCCGCCGCGCCCGCACCGATGAGGGTGTGAACTTCGTCAATAACTAGGATGACATTACCCGCCGAGCGGATTTCATCCATAATTTTTTTCAGACGTTCTTCAAATTCACCGCGATATTTAGTTCCTGCTACCAGCAGACCAATATCAAGAGTGACTACACGCTTATCTTCCAGGATATCGGGGATATCCTTGCTGGCGATACGTGAAGCTAAACCTTCGGCGATAGCGGTTTTACCAACACCTGGTTCCCCTATCAACACGGGATTATTTTTCGTCCGGCGACCCAAAATTTGGATTACCCGCTCAATTTCCTTGGCGCGTCCCACCACAGGATCGAGCTTGTTATCTATGGCCATTTGGGTCAGGTTTGAACCAAACTCATCGAGAGTTGGGGTTTTAGTGCGACCAGAGGGGCCACCCGGCGTAACTTCCGCCGTTTCTCCCAACATCCGAATCACTTGGGTTCTCACCTTGGTCAAATCTACACCCAGGTTTTCTAGCACCCTAGCTGCCACACCTTCACCTTCGCGGATCAGGCCCAACAGCAGATGCTCGGTACCAATGTAGTTATGCCCCAATTGGCGTGCTTCTTCCAAGGATAGTTCTAAAACCCGTTTTGCCCGTGGCGTAAACGGAATTTCTACGGCGACAAAGCCTGAACCCCGTCCTATGATTTTTTCAACTTCAATGCGAGCATCTTTGAGATTAACTCCCATTGATTTCAGCACCTTAGCGGCCACCCCTGTACCTTCGCCAATCAGACCCAAGAGGATCTGCTCAGTTCCGACAAAGTTGTGACCTAAACGGCGGGCCTCTTCTTGGGCCAGCATGATTACCTTAATGGCTTTTTCTGTGAAGCGTTCAAACATGGCATTTTTCCCATCACCTGCGTCGTGCCGGTATGCTGATTTTAGCACAGGCTAAAATTTT